>ENA-OUOW01001362-OUOW01001362.1-human-gut-metagenome-genome-assembly--contig:-NODE-1362-length-16757-cov-3.598132_pt1 | contig 16757 bp, 16 predicted proteins | sample MGYA00237938_ERZ548769 | MGnify/ENA primary metagenome ERZ548769 (study PRJEB26490, sample SAMN05356870) | human gut metagenome | biome: terrestrial biome; feature: human-associated habitat; material... | reverse complement strand
GGATTGTGGGGGCTTGGGGCTGGGGGGGTGCGGGAAGGCGCTACCCAAAATTTGCGGTTGCCGGCCCAAATCCGAGGTTCCACTTAGTATCACCCCGTAGGTACCATTTCCCTACCTGCGGCTCCGCAAAAAGTTAGGGTTTTCGTACTCGGCGATTCTCGAAAAAGTGGCCGGCAACCGCAATTTTTGGGCAGGGAAATCCCCATGAAGCTCGATGCGCGCGTAATCGAGCCTCGCAAAAGGCACGGCGCTGAGAGATCGCCCCCGTTCTGGCCTGGTGTTTGAGAATTGAGTTTTTTGCGACCTGCGGAAACATGCCTTCGATTCGAAAAACCGCTAAAGACCAGTGGGATGGGCAAGGTAGGGGCTCCGGGCGCGACGACACGCAGCTCTCGCGTAGTCGCACTAAATGGGATATAGTCCTAATATTGATTGGGTATCATCACCGTGTAACGCAGTGAGCGCTGGGCGAGAAGCCCAGGTCATACACGGAGAGCAGGAGCAGTCATGGAGAGAAGAAACACGCGCCAGCGGCAGCTGGTGCTTGAGGCGGTGCAGGAGCTGTGCGACCACCCCACCGCCGACGAGATATACCTTCGTGTCCGCGAACAGGACGACCACATCAGTCGTGGAACCGTCTATCGCAACCTGCACCTGCTCGCTGACACCGGAGAAATCCTTTCGGTGAAGACCCCCGGCGGTGAGCGCTTTGACCGCCGCATGGACCACCACGCCCACCTGGTGTGCTCGGAGTGCGGCACCGTGATTGACGTCCCCATGCCCAAGCAGGACGACTTCTGCCGCCAGATTGAGCGCTCCACCGGCTACGCCAGCGTCTCTACCAGCACCATCCTCACCGGCGTGTGCCCCGCATGCCAGGAGCGTCTTCGTAAGGCTGCGGGGGCCGAGTAGAGGTAACAGAACGACGACCCTCCCCCACGGTTTGGTGGGAAAGGGCCGTCCGGAACGTCGCCTACGTGAGTGGTTCTTCGCGACTAGGCGACTGGCTCCTCGGCCAGGTTGTCGAGGATGCGCTCGTCCTTCTCGTCCCACTTGGGCATGGGACGGAAGAGCTGGAACAGCATAAGGGCGAGCAGGGCGAAGGCGACCACGGTCCAGACCCCAAAATTCCCAAAGACAAAGAGCTCGTAGAGCTGGTTGATGAGAAGGCCAACGACCCAGCCAAAGCCGCACTCGTAGCCAATGGCGAACCAGAACCACTTGGGGTCGTCCATCTGGCGGCGGATGGTGCCCATGACGGCGAAGCACGGCGCGCAGAGCATGTTGAAGGCGACAAAGGCGCACATGGCACCAACGTGGAGCGTGCCGGCGATGGTGAACATGTTGGCGAAGCCCTGCCACATAGAGACAGAGTTCTCGGTAGCGTCACCGAGCCCGTACAGGACGCCAAAGGTGGAGACCAGGTTCTCCTTGGCGATGAGGGCCGAGATGGTGGACGCGGTGGCCTGCCAGTTGCCAAAGCCAAGCGGAGCGAAGATGAAGCTCAGGGTGCCGCCCACACCGGCGAGAATCGAGTAGTCCATGTAGGTCTCGGGCGCGCCGTCCATGGCCTGCAGGAAGCCGAAGGAGCCGTCGCCACCCTCCCAGCCGGCCAGGCCAAAGTTGGAAAGCGCCCAGATGCCCACGGCGGCCGCAAAGATGATCGTGCCCGCCTTCTTGACGTAGGCCGAGACGCGCTCCCACACGTGGAGTGCCCAGCTCTTGATGGCGGGCATGTGGTAGTCGGGCAGCTCCATCACAAAGGGGGTGGGCTCGCCGGCAAAGCGCTTGGTCTTCTTGAGCATCACGGCCGAGATGATGATGGCGACGATGCCCATGAGGTAGAACATCGGGGCAACCCACCACATGTCGGAGCCCCCCGCAAGGACGCCCATGACCAGAGCGATGATGGGGAGCTTGGCGGAGCAGGGGATCATGGTGGTGAGCATGGCGGTCATGCGGCGGTCTCGCTCGTTCTCGATGGTCTTGGTGGCAAGGACGCCAGGGACGCCACAGCCTGAGGACACGATCATGGGGATGAAGGACTTGCCGGAGAGGCCAAAGCGACGGAAGACGCGGTCCATGACAAAGGCCACACGGCTCATGTAGCCGCAGTCCTCAAGGAAGCAGAGCATGACAAAGAGGACGAAGATCTGCGGGATGAAGCCCAGAACCGAGCCCACGCCGCCGATGATGCCGTCGACCATAAGCGACACCACCACGTCGGAGGCCCCGGCGCCGGTGAGCCAGCCGGTCACGGCGTTGGGGATGGAGTCCACAAAGCCGTCGTAGTCATGCTGGTCGGGCTCGGGGGTGTCGACAGCGGTGGCAAAGTCCGCCTCGGTGACCGTGGGGAGGATGTCCAGCTCCTGGCCCTCGGCGAGCACAGGGTTGCCGTCCGCGTCGAGCGTGGTGATGACGTTGCCCTCGGTGTCGAGGTAGTTGCCGTCGGCGTCCGTCACGGGAACGTCCGTGGCCACGACGCCGGCCTTCTCGGCGGCCTCCTCGAACTCGGTGATGGTGACCTCGTTGCCTGCGGTCTGCGGGTCCGCGTCGATGGCGTCCTGCACGCCGTCGGTGTCAACGCCGGCCTCCTCGGCCGCGGCGATGTAGCCGGAGATCTGGTCGGTATAGTGGGCGTCCTGCCAGGCCTCGTCAGCCTCGTCGAAGGCCGCCTGGCCGCTGCCGCTCACAAAGAAGCCATCGGAGAAGAGGTTGTCGTTCACCCAGTCCGTGGCAGGCGTGCCAACGGCGACAAGGGCCACCCAGTACACGCCAATCATGATGGCAATGAAGATGGGCAGGCCAAGCACGCGGTTGGTGACCACGCGGTCGATCTTCTCGGAGACGGTGAGCTTGCCCGGCGCCTTGACCACGCACGCGTCCATGACCGTGGCGATCCACTCGTAGCGCTCGGAGGTGATGATGGACTCGGAGTCGTCGTCGCGGTCCTGCTCGATGGCCTCGATGACCTTCTCCATGCTGGCAAGCTGCTGCTTGGAGAGCCCAAGGGACTCGATGGCGGCTGAGTCGCGTTCGAAGACCTTGATGGAGTACCAGCGGAGAAGGTCGGGCGCGCAGGAGCCGGCAATGGTGTTGGCGATGGTCTGGAGCGCGTCCTCGACCTCGGGCGAGAAGCACTTCACGCCCTGGGCCACCTTGTTGGCACGGCCCGTGTCGACGGCGGTGCCCACCAGCGCATCGAGGTTCTTGGAGCGCAGCGCCGAGACCTCAACCACGGGCACGCCGAGCATCTTGGAGAGGCGCTTGGAGTCGATCTTCTCGCCACGCTGCTCGAGCAGGTCGCACATGTTGAGACCCACGACCACGGGACGGCCGGTCTCGAGGATCTGCGTGGTGAGGTAGAGGTTGCGCTCGATGTTGGTGACGTCCACGAGGTCGATGATGGCGCTCGGGCGACCGGAGATGATGAAGTCACGCGAGACGACCTCCTCCGGCGAGTAGGGGGAGAGCGAGTAGATGCCCGGAAGGTCCGTGACGAGAACGCTGGTGTCCTTCTTCCAGACGGCCTCCTTCTTCTCCACGGTGACGCCCGGCCAGTTGCCCACGTAGCCATTTGAGCCGGTGAGCTCGTTGAACAGCGTGGTCTTGCCGCAGTTGGGGTTGCCAGCCAGGGCTATGTCGATCTTCTCTGCCATGCCTTGCCTTTCCTGTTGTGTAGCGCGCGAGTTGCGTACGGACCGCCTTACGACGGCTGAGTTTCTCTCGGCTAACTGTTACCTGCGCAGTACTAATTGTTAGAGTTGGTTAACTTAATGTGCCAAAACATGGGGCCCACGCCCCCCCGGTACTCCCAGCGCCACTTGGCTACGCGACGCCCTGGGCAGCTGCCTTCTCCACGTCTGTGACCTCGACGCTGGAGGCCTCGTCCTTGCGCAGCGACAGCTCGTAGCCGCGCACGGTAACCTCGATGGGGTCGCCCAGGGGTGCAACTTTACGCACGTATACGTGCGTGCCCTTGGTGATGCCCATGTCCATGATTCGACGCTTAATGGCGCCCGTGCCGCTGAGCTTCGAGACCGTGCAGGTCTCCCCCACGCGCACGTCCTTAAGACTTGCCATGCTCTCCCCTTCTTCATGCCACGGGCCACGCATGCAGTTACACGCTGCCTGCGGCGATTGATAAACGATTGCGATTGCTGGCCGGCGGTGCCGGCGGGCCGGCGTGGCGCTAGTACGTGACGATGCGCATGGCCATGTCGCGGCCGATGCCAAAGGTGGAGCCCTTGACGCTTACCACCACGTCGCCGTTCACGCGCGAGACGACCTTGACCTTGGCACCCTCGACAAAGCCCATCTCCGAGAGGTGCTGGCGCAGCGTGGCGGTGCCGCGCACCTTGAGGACGCGGATCGTCTCGCCCTCGCTCACCATTGCCAGGGGAAGCTGGGCACTCCTCCCGATGGTCGTTGCCTCCACACGCGCGCCCGCCCGACTGGCGGGGTTGCTGCCTGTCATTACGGCATCAGCCTCCATGGTCGACATGCGACTCCCTTCTCAGCTCTCTACGGCTTTCTCGGCTGGCCGTAGCCGCCCCGGTTGGGCATCACCTTCCCGGCTGGCCGCGCGAGTTGTCCATAGCTAACTCGCAAGTAGTATATAGCTAACTTGCTGCAAATTGCCCGAAAAGTCAACTATTCTTAACTATTGCTACGAAAGTGCAGGTAGGAGGTCTGTAATGTGTGTGTTTCTAGCCCATTCGGACGGGAATGTGCGAGAGGCAACGCATATTCCAGCGAGAATGACGATACCTAAACGCCTCTCGGTGGCTCTCCGCACAGATGCCGCGCATTCCGAACGGTTAGACCGCCTTAAATGGCGAGATTGCGCGGCATTGGCGGACATGCCGCGCATTCCGAACGGTTAGACCGCCTTAAACGTTCGGAAATTTCCTAATCGACGAAATCACGCGGCATTGCCGAGAAAGGTGGCAGCTCATCTTGCCCGCGCCATTGCCGAGAAGGACTGCAGAGCTCTGCCTTCCATCTATATCCCCTGAACATCATCTATTGCCATAGGCGGTTAATATAGACGTCCGCACGACAGGGTATAAACTAGTCCTAAACTAGGTCCAGCATTGGAGGATTCCATGGCTTCAAGGACGGCAGAAGTTAAGTCGTACGTTGAGCCTCAGATCAAGTCGGAGGCATCAGAGGTCTACGCCCGCTGGGGAATGAGCCTCTCGGACGCCGTTAATACATTCCTGATTAAATCGATTGAGGTGGGTGGACTCCCCTTCGACATGCGTCCCGAGCCCAGGCCCGTCTACAAGGCCTCCACGGTATTGCCGGCCGATCCGGCCTACGGCTCCAGCGTCCTACCCGATGATATGGACAATGAGGAGGACGGCATCTATGACAGGCTCGTCGGATAGTGCCATAAGGACGAGCAGACTAGATCCGCGCCCCTGGGAAATCTGGCTTGCTTACGTGCGTTTCGCTGACCATCCAGACGTAGGAAAGGTGCGCCCAATCGTCATTATCGACGAGCGCGTCTCTGCCGTCGTGGCTGCAAAGGTCACAACCGCGGTTCCTCAGGAGCACTACTTGTACTGCGAGCTCGCCGACTGGCAGGTCGAGGGCCTGTTGCGCCCGTCGCGTGCCCAGGTTGTGCCGCTCTTCCAGGTTTCACACGCCGACGTGCTTCGCGATACTCCCCTGGGAACGCTCACGAAGCGGGACCGTGTGGCGCTGCAGGCAGCACTCAACGCGGCAGATGGACATGGACTATAGGCAGTCTGCGACCCCCCCCGGAGATACATATTCCAATCGGTTAGGGACCCCGGACGATCGAATTTTTTCAGGCTATTTGAGAGAGCAGCGCCATTGCCGAGAAGGGCCGCGGCCAGCGGGGCGTTGGCGTTTCTCGGCACAAAATAACGACCCGCCACTGGGCTAATTGCCCAACGGCGGGTCGTCGCAATCACAGGAGTGCGTCAGAAGCTACGCATCGAACTCCATGTCCTTGCTCTCCTGGATGAGCAGCAGCGCGACAAGCGCAACCGCAGACATCGCGAGGAGGTACCAACCCACGCCCTGGATGCCAAACGCAAGCACCAATGCCGTGGCGATGGTGGGCGCAAACGCGCCGCCCAGGATCGACGAGAGGTTGTACGCCAGGCCGGAGCCAGAGTAGCGCACGTTTGCAGGGAAAAGCTCAGGCAGGTAAGCGCCGCACGGCCCAAACAGGCCGCCCATCAGGCAAAAGCCAACGGCGAGGAAGGCAAACACGCTGGCGGCGTTCTGCGTCGCAAGCAGCTGCGGCGCAAGAAGGCTAAACACAACGGTGAGCAGCGTGGTGACGAGAAGGACGGGCCTGCGGCCAACCTTGTCGGCCTCGACGCAGCCAACAACGATGAACACGGCAAAGAACGGAACGGCGGCAAGCTCGAGCTGCAGGTACTGGGTCTGGGCAAAGCCGAGCGTCTTCACGCCGTAGGAGAGGGACCAGGTGCCCAGCAGGTAGAACAGGGTGTACGTGATGCCCATGGCGCAGGTGCCAAGAACGACCTGCTTCCAGTACTTGGTGAGCTCGTGAAGCGGGCTCTTCACCACGCGGTCCTCCTTGACAGCCTTCTGGAAGACGGGGGTCTCGCTCATGCGCTCACGGACGACAAGACCAACAACCACGAGGACCGCGGAGAGCAGGAACGGGATGCGCCAACCCCAGGCGACCATGGTGTCCTGCGAGAAGTTGCTCTCAAGCAGCAGGTTAACGCCGTAGGCAAAGAAGAAGCCGAGAGGGGCGCCCAGGTTGGGGAAGGAACCCCACAGCGCGCGCTTGCTGGCCGGCGCGTTCTCGGTGGCGACAAGCGCCGCGCCCGACCACTCGCCCGCAAGGCCCAGGCCCTGGCATGCACGGCAGACGCACAGGAGCACGACGGCCATCGGCCCAAGGACGTCATAGCCGGGTAGCACGCCAACCACAAAGGTGGAGATGCCCATCATCATGAGTGCAACTACCAGCGTCTTCTTGCGGCCGAGCTTGTCGCCAAAGTGCCCAAAGAGTAGCGACCCAAACGGGCGTGCAAGAAACGACACGGCAAAGGTGACAAACGAGAATAGCGTCGCGAGGAACGGGTTCTGCTTCGCGACGTCGGTGAAGAAGACGAGGCCAAAGTAGCTGGCGGCGGCAATCGAATAGCAGTAGTTATCGTAGAACTCGATTGCGGTGCCCACCATGGAGGCGGCCATCACCTCGAGGACGGAGTCTCTCTTGGGAGCCTCGGCTACTGCCGGGGCGGTTAGCGATGTAGGTTGCGAAGACATTGCTTCTCTCCTTGTGGTCTGGGTTCTGGTGTGGGCGAGAACTTCTCGCCTTCACGCGGCGAACCCGTCTCTCCCTACGATGCGGAATCGTTCTCACAACGTCATTGCATGCTTGTTAGTCTGCCGTGCTCCTCTCGCTTGCGATGTTCCGCTCGGTCCGGATTTCCGCGGAGGACAGCCGGCATACGAAGAGGGCCCGGCGCCGTCTCTCCCCAACAGCCCCGGGCCCAAAGGTCCGCAGCCGTCCGCAGGTGCGGACGGCCGTATGTGGCCATCCGCACCTAGCTAATGCTGGTAATCTCGATGAGATCGTGCGTGTTGGCCTGGAACATCTTGGTCTCCCTCTTCGTAGCGCCCGCTTCTGCGTGGCGTGTGTGAGACTATGCGCCGGAGAAGTTCACGTAGCGCTACTATTCCGTGGGACGTAATACAAAGGTAATATTTCGGCGAAAGGTTGCTTTGCGTCGGCGAGCGTTGTGGCGCGCGGCGAGAAGGACAGCCGTCCGGCGCCGGAGAGCGCATTTTGGCAGCCAGCGTGTACAAAACCTTTGCTGCGGCGCCAACGAGGCGAGGGCCGTTAGCGACCCGGCGCTCCGCTACGCCTTCTTGCGTCGAGACGAGCTGCGCCCCGCTGAGCCGCCACGCCCTGACGCCGAGCCCTTACGCGCCCCGCGCGCACCGCGCGCACCGGCAGCTGCCTTCTTCTCCCTGCTTGGGCAGTCCATGTTCACGCAGATGCGCCATGGCCCGCGCTGTGTCACCACCTCGACGATTGGCGCGCCGCACTCCGAGCAGGTCTCGCCCGTGGCGTGCAGCTCGCCACGCTGCGGCAGAGGGTAGCTCGTGCCGCATTCGTCGTAGTTGGTGCAGCGGATGAAGCGCTTCCCGCTCTTCTCGGACTTGTGCGCCACCAGGTCGCCGTGACGGCCGGCCGCCTTGCAGGCGGCGCACTCCCCCACCACAATGTCAGGCTCGCGGTTGGTGGGGCACGCCGGGTTGATGCACGTCTCGTACGGACGGTTGCGGAACGGGTGCACCTTCACGCGCGGTGCGCCACACTCCGGGCACACGCCCGCCTCGCCCTCGATGGGCTCGATGCGCCCCTTGGGCAGCGGGTACGTCACGTCGCAGTCCGGCCAGCCCATGCAGCCCGCAAAGCTCCCGCGCGTCTTGGCAGACGTCTTCACCACCAGGTCGCGGCCACACTTGGGGCACACGCCAATCTTGGCATCGGCGGTCACGGCGTCGGCGATGGCCTCGGAGAGGTCGTCCTTGTGGTCGATGAGCCCGTCCATCATGCCGGCGAGAAGCGCACGAGAGTGGTCGACGACCTGCGCCTGAGTGTCTGCACCCTCGGCGACCTTGGTCATGTCGCCCTCGAGCTCGGCGGTCATCTCGGGCGTGGTGATGCGCGGCGCGTAGTTGGTGAGCGCGTCGATAATTGCCATGCCCAGCTTGCTGGGCTCGGCCGGGTCGTTCTTGAGGTACTTTACGTCGTAAAGGCGCTGGATGATCGAGGCGCGCGTGGACTTGGTGCCCAACCCGCGCTTCTCCATCTCCTGGATGAGCTTGCCCTGGCTGTAGCGCGCGGGAGGCTCCGTCTGCTTGGCGTCAAGCGACATGGAGGTGACGTCGCAGGTATCGCCCTCGTTTAGCTCGGGCAGCTGGTCATCCTTCTTGAGCCCGTAGGGGTAGATGGCGCGAAAGCCCGGCACGGACAGGACGTTTCCCGTGGCAACGAAGGGCTCGCCGGCAACGTCCAGCTCGACCTTGGTCCCGGCAATCGTTGCCGGCCCCATGAGCGTAGCCAGGAAGCGTCGCGCGATGAGGTTGTAGAGCTTCCACTCCGCGGGCTGCAGGTTGTCCGGGTTGGCGGCGCCGGTGGGATAGATGGGCGGGTGGTCGGTTGTCTCCTGCTTGCCGCGTGTGGCATGGAGCGTGCCCTGGCCGAGAAGCGCCTTGCACGTGGGCGCAAACTGCGGGACCGAGGAGAGCGTGCGCACGCACTCGCGCAGGTCGAGCGACGACGGGTAGACGGTGTTGTCCACACGCGGGTACGAGATGAGGCCGTCCATGTAGAGTGACTCGGCCAGGCGCATGGCACGCGCGGGCGAGATGCCCTCGGCCGCCGCGGCTGCCTGCATGGACGTGGTGTTGAAGGGCACCGGCGGGTTCACGCGGCGCGTCTTGCGCGTGACTGCGCGCACCGTGGCGGTCTTCGCGTCGCGGACGTGGCCATAGGCCTTCTCGGCTGCGTCATGGTCCGTGAAGCGCGCGGTTGCGTGCGTGATGCGGAACGGGTCGGAGTCCGCGTGCGTGGCCTCGCCCGAGAGGACCCAGTAGTCCTCGGGCACAAAGGCCATACGCTCGCGCTCGCGCTCAACCACAAGGGCAAGCGTGGGCGTCTGCACACGGCCGGCCGAGCGCGTGTTGCCCAGACCGCCAAAGCGCACGCAGGTGAGGTAACGCGTGAGCACGGCACCCCAGATGAGGTCAATGTGCTGGCGGCTCTCGCCCGCGTCGGCAAGGTCCTGGTCAAGCGCCACCAGGTTGTCGAACGCGTGGTCTATCTCGGCCTTGGTGAAGGCAGAGTAGCGCGCACGAGAAACCTTCACGTCTGGCGCCACCGAGAGAATCTGCTTGAGTGCGTCCGAGCCAATGAGCTCGCCCTCGCGGTCGAAGTCCGTACCAATGATGACCGAGTCTGCCTTCTTGGCGAGGTTCTTGAGCGAGCGGATAATCTCCTTCTCGGCAGGGAGCTTCTCGATGGGCGCCCACACCAGATACGGCAGGCTCGGAATCTTCCAACCCTTGATGTCCACGCCGTCGGCCAGGAAGGGCTTGCGCTTGGTGGCAAAGGGCGGACGAGCAAGGCCATCGGGCACGTCTGCCGGCAGGTGCTCGCCCTCGGCGGTAAGGCCGTACCAGCCCTCCTGCGGGTCAAACTTGAGCTCGGGAGGGAAGTCCGGCTGCATGATGTGGCCGCGCAGGCCTATGGTCACCCAGTCCTCCCCGCCCTTCCTAAAGCGGTAGATGGGCGTGTTGTAGACCTTGTCCGCCTTGGGCTTGCCGGACTCAGAGAGGAGCCTGGCGATCTGCTGGGCGGCATCGTTCTTCTCGGTGACGACAAGGATCAAAGAACATTACCTCGCTTGCTTCGTGACGGCAGAGTCCCCCTAGTTTAAAGCTTGTCGAGCTCTGCGTTCTCGTAGTCCTCGCGGGACCACTTGAGGGCCTGCTTGCCGTCGCGCGCCACGATGACGTAGCGGGCAATTGCCAGGGCGATCTCGTACAGGGCGATAAGCGCGGCAAACATGAGGAGCATGGTCACGGGCGAGGCATCTGGCGTGACGACGGCCGAAAGGACCATGAGACCAACGTAGATGTAGCGCCACTGCGAGCGGAAGGTCTTGTACGGCACGATGTGCAGGATCGAGAGGTAGAAAATCACTAGCGGCAGCTCGAAGGCAATGCCAAAGCCAATCTCAAGCAGCATGTAGATATTGAGGTAGTCCTCGGCGTCGGCCATGTTCTGCGCGAACTCGAAGGACTGGTCGAGCAGCCAGCCAAACGCTGCAGGCTGAATCACGTAGTAGCAGAAGATCATGCCGATGAAGAACAGGGCGACAAGGGCCGCCACCGTGGGAACGACCCACTTGCGCTCCTTGGGCTTGAGCGCCGGCAGAATGAAGGCCATGATCTCCCAGATGATGATGGGAGTGCAGATGATCATCGAGAAGAACATGGCGACCTTGAAGCGGATGGTGAAGCCGCCCAGCGCGGTGAGGACGTAGAGGTCGCCGCCGCGCATGGCCTCCTTGATCTGGTCGATCATGAGGTCGATGAGGGTGGGGGTGGCAAAGTAGACGATGACCGCCACCGTGAGGAGCGAGACCACGATGATGGTGAGCCTGCGACGAAGCTCGCCGAGGTGGTCCATGATGGGCATGCGTGCTGGTCCGATAGGCATGGTGGTATGGGAGCGGGGCGCTAGGCCTGCTGCTCGCCGCCCTCCTCTCCGTCTGTAGCGGTAACGGTGTCGCTAGGCGCAGGGGCGTCGCTGTCGGCGGCGTCGGCCGCGGGTGCGTCGGTCTCGGGCGCGGACGCGTCGGCCTTCTCGGCCTCGGCGGCCTGCTCGCGACGGCGCTTGGGGCTCATCGCGTAGAGGTCGGCGGCAGTCGTGGGCTTGGGCTTCTCGTCCGCAGGCTTTGACGCCTCCGGTGCGGGAGCGCTTGCCGTCTTGGCCTCGGCGGGTGCCTCGGCTGCGGGCGCAGCGTCGGCGTCGCTGTCGGCGTTGGCACCCGAAGCGTCCTCCTCAGATGCCTTCTCGGCGGCTGCGGCGTCTGCCTTGGCCTTCTCGGCGGCGGCGCGCTCTGCCTCGAGGCGCTTCTTGCGCTCGGCGAACGTCTCGGTCTTGGGCGTGGACTTGGGGGAACCGGAGCCCTCGATGTCTGCGTCCTCCTCCTCCTCGCTGCGCTTGCGGTTGGGCTTCTTGGGCGCATCGCTCATTGCCTCGGTCGCGGGATCCACGATCTCGGTCTGAACCACCTGCGTAAAGCCCTCCTGGGCGTTTCTGAACTGCCGCAGCGCGCGGCCAATGGTGCGGCCCATCCCGGGGAGCTTGTCAGGCCCAAAGATGAGGAACGCGAAGAGCAGGATGAGAGCGAGCTCTGACTCTCCAATGCCAAACACGGTCGGTTTCCTCCAGCGTGGATCGAATTCCTACAGGTACCCGCAGCGCGCGGGCTTTCTGGAAGCGCTACTGCTGCGCCCCGGTAACGTTGAGGTCGGCGCCCACGCCAAGCAGCGAGAGGACGCGCGCCACGTTTCTCTGCGGGCGCTCCACCGAGAGGGTGCGGCCCGTCTCCTTTGCTCGGTGCGCCGCGCCAACCAGGACGCCTATGCCCGTCGAGTCAATGTAGGGCACCTCTGCCAGGTCGATTGCAAGCGAACCCTCGCCCGAGGAGAGTTGCTCGTCAAGGACGTCTCGCAGAGCAGAGGCGTTGGAGACGTCGACCTCGCCGGAGACCGCCACGCGGCAGCCTCCCTCGGTGGGTGTGGTTGAGATGTTGATGCTCATGGAGGTCCCTCTTCCTTAAAGTCCGGTACCAGAGAGGTTGTTCAGTGTGTCCGTGAGACCCTTCGCCCCGGTCTCGCCCGAGGTTGGTGACGTGGTGGACGAGCTATTGTTCGAGTTGGTCGAGGTTGATGACGTGGCGCTCGACGAGGACTCGAGCGCGGCAAGGCGCTGGGTGGCGTAGGACTTCGCGCCATACTCGTCGTTGGGGTCGTTGTCAATGGCGGACTGGTAGGAGGCCTTGGCGGCGTCCTTGTCGCCGGAGTACTCCTGGACCATGCCCAGATTTGCCCAGGCGGGGGCATAGGTGGGCGAGTTCTGCGTGAGCGTCTCGAGGTCGGACTGCGCCTCGCTCGTGTTGCCCTCGTAGAGCTTGCAGAGCGCAATGTCCACGCGAACGGCGTCGGAGTCCTTGAGGTCGAGGTACTGCTGGTAGTAGCCAATGGCCTTCTCGAGGAGCTCGTTGCCGTGGGTGGTGTCGTCGTCCGAGGAGGACACCGAGATGACCGAGGCGCCCCAGCGCATGTAGTTGCGGCCCAGGTTGAGCAGGGTCGCAAGGTTGGTGTTGTCAGAGGAGAGCTTGGACTCAAGCTCCGCGACGGTGTCCTGGTACTTGGCGTCCACAGCAGCCACACCGGTAGCGGAGCTGGAGTCCGCGGAGCTCTCGTCCGACGAGTCCGAGCTGCTGTCCGAGCTGGAGTCAGCGCTCGAGTCCTGGGAGCTTTGCTGCTCGGCCTGCTGGTTGTTAGAGAAGGCCGTGGAGAGCGTGGGCATCATGAGCGAGACAACCATGAGGACGGCAAAGATGATGATGACGACCTTGGCGGGCGTGGAGAGGCTGCTCGCAGGTGTAGACTGGCCATTCTTGGTCGCGGAGCCCTTGCCCCTTGCCGAGGACGCACCCGTTGCGGTGCCCTTCTTGGCCGCCTTTTTGCTTGGCTTCTTCGACATGCCCGAACGATCCCTCCGTGTCCATATGCGTCTGGCCAGCCCAGGAATTGGGCCGTGTCACGTGCACTGGCGCCACTGGCGGCGCCACCGTTTGTGACCCTTTAATGTATGCCACATCCGGCCCGCCCTCGCGGGCGATGTGCGCGCTTCCCGATTCTACAGAACTCTGCGAGTCCGTTGGCGCAGGCCAAGCGCTAGTCCCATGCTAGGCATCGGCCTCCCGAACGAAAAATACATTCTGGAGGCCGTTGCCATACAAGCATTGTATATGTCCGCTCTTCTCGCCCGCCAGCGGCGAGAGGAGCTGGCCGCCCTAGCCCTGCTGGCCGTCGCGCTCGGCCTTGGCAAGGCGCGCCGAGACGAGCTTCACGGCAACCACAAAGACGTCGAGCGCCGCGCCAAGGTCCTCGAGCGAGGGGTACGTGGGCGCGATGCGGATGTTGGTGTCCTCCGGGTCGCGGCCGTAGGGCCAGGTGGCGCCGGCAGGCGTCAGCTTCACGCCCAGCTCGGCTGCCAGGCCAACGATGGCCTTCGCGGAGCCCTTGGGGCCGTCGAACGAGACGAAGTAGCCGCCGTGGGGGTTGCTCCAGGTGGCACAGTCGAGACCGTCGAGGCCGGCGTGGAGCTTCTCCTGCACCAGCTCGAAGCGCGGGCACACGATCTGGGCGTGCTTCTCCATGTGGGCCTTGATGCCGTCGAGGTCCTTGAGGAAGCGCACGTGCGCGAGTTGCGAGACCTTCTCGGGCGAGACGCGCATCACCGAGAAGGCCGCGCGGATCTCGGCCATGTCGGCGGAGCTGGCAGTGACAAACGCAATGCCCGAGCTGGGGAACGTCACCTTTGCCGTGGAGCCAAACTCGTAGACCAAGTCGGACTTGCCGGCCTCGGCCAGGGCATCGAAGATGTTGAGCAGGTGGTCGCCCTCGCCCTCGAAGGTGTGGACCACGTAGGCGTTATCCCAGAAGATGCGGAAGTCGGGCGCGGCGGGCGTGAGCGCGGCAAACTTGCGAACCACGTCGTCGGAGTACGTGACGCCCGTGGGGTTGGCGTACTTGGGGACGCACCAGATGCCCTTGACCGCGGGGTCATTCTCGACCAGGCGCTTCACCACGGCCATGTCGGGGCCATCCTCGAGCATGGGGACGGGGATGTTCTCAATGCCATAGTGGGCCGTGACCTTGAAGTGGCGATCGTAGCCGGGGGCGGGGCAGAGGAACTTGACCTTGCCCTGCTGGCTCCAGGGCTTGTTGCCGCCAATGCCGTGGGTGTAGGCGTTGCAGACCAGGTCGTGCATGAGGTTGAGGCTCGAAGAGCCGTTCACGATCACGTTCTTGGGGTCGACGCCCAGAATCTGCGCGGCGAGGGCGCGCGCGGAGGGTAGGCCGTCGGGGGCACCGTAGTTGTCAACGGCCACGCCCTGGTCGTCCATCTCGGTGGAAGAGCTGAGAACGTCAAGCATGGGGTGAGAGAGCGCGGTCTGCTCGGGGCTGGGCTTGCCTCGCGCCATGTCCAGCTTGAGGCCCAGCGAGCGAAGGTGCTCGGCCTCGGCCTCGAGGCGCGTAATCTCCTGTTCGAGTTCCTGATCTGACATGAGCTCATATGCGGTGGGCATGGGCCCCTCCTCGTGACGGCTGCATGGACGGATACGGATGCGGTTGCGGTGCGCCCGGAACGCGTCCCGGGCTGCCGAGGCGCGGCAGTTGGCGCACAGCGGCGAGAAAGAAGTATAGCGCGACGCCCTGTAGGCGTGATGCAGCTGGTACCATGGGTTTCATGATGAGAAACACAGACACACACGAGCATCGCACCGCCCGTAGCGTCACGCACGGGGGGCTGCGCGCACCGGAGTACGGCGAGCTGCAGCAGCTGGTGAACGAGCTCTACTACCACAACATGTCCGGTGCGGTCTCCAAGATCGACGTGCTCACGCGCGCCGAGATCGACGACCTGTGCGATGACCTCATGGAGGTCGTCGACCTCCTCCCCGCTGGCAAGTACAAGCGCGGGAGGCTGTGCGACCAGCTCAACAGCATCGTGACCGCCCACGGCTGGGGCAACGTCTACGGCACCGTTGAATGAGACAAAGGGACAGTCCCTTTGTCTCATTCCTAATGGCATGCGGTCGCCGGAAGGCCGCGTTTGATGCAATCTGCAACAAAAACCGTGCTCCGGCGACAACGCTACAGCTAAGTTCGCCGCGGTGCTAGAACGAGCAGCCACCGCCAATGGTGCACGAGGCACCCGCGGAGGGGGCGTCGTCCTTCTCGCCAGCTGCCGCCGCCGAGAACTCCTTGCCCAGGTAGGCGATGATGTCATCCGACTCGTACATGGCCTTGCCGTCAATAAAGAGGCACGGCACCTGACGCTTGCCGCCAACCTCAACCAGGCGCTCGCGGTCCGCGTCGGACTCGTCAATGTTGTGGAGCGGCAGCTCAATGCCGTTGGCGTCCATGAAGGTAAGCACCTTGTGGCAGTAGGGGCAACCGTTCTTGATGTAGAGTTGAAGGTCCTTCTCAGCCATGTTGTTCCTTTCGGAGAGGGTTCCAATTACGACACTGACCGGCGTATACCCCGATTTGGGCCGCCGCAGAAATGGTATTTGACAAGTTACAAATCTCCACATGGGCGGGGCACATCGGCGGTGATTGGCCTCATGCGGGCCCTGAGTAGGCAGGGTGGGCTCTTGATGCGAGCCTCCCAACGCAAATTGACGGTTGGTGGCAGTTTGCGACAAATCCTTTATGTGAAATCGAGCTAGTCACAAATCGTCTACCTGCGATTTCTCGAATCCCAAAGAGATTGCTACTCGGGGGTACCGCCAAAAACTGCCACCAACCGCAAAAGCGTGCCATTCGACGGCGTCCGGGGGGCGTCAGGGTGCCGCCGGGGGCTCCCTGTCAGACATGGGCAGCCGGGCACGGGGGCGCCGGGCGGCAAGTTTTTACGGTTGGTGGCAGTTTTTCGGGGGCGGCCCGAGTATCAGATGATTGCAGTCCTGATAAACCGCAGATCAGGGATTTGCGACATCGGCGCACTCACATCAAGGATTTGCCACAAACTGCCACCAACCGTCAATTCGTGAATTCAGGTGGCCGCAAAGGGTGCCGAAGCCTCAGTCGGAGCTGCACTCTAGAAGAGGTAGCCGAGGATTGACGAGTCGGCAAAGAGCGACACGATGGAGAGGATAGCTACGGCCACCAAAACCGCAATAGCAGTCCACATGCCGATGCCCTTGTCTTGGTCTCCGCCGAGCGTGGGTATGAGCATGGGTTTCTCCTTCACATCTAGGCGGCCGCATCGTCTCCAGGCCAATTGGCCAAGCTACTGAAGGACGATATCGTATTTCTTGCGGTACGAGGTTTCGCGAAGAATGAGGCAGGAAGCCACTCCAAGACGAAGGGGGTCCCATGGACAACGAAGGGTTCTTCCAGCGTGCTTACGG
>ENA-OUOW01001354-OUOW01001354.1-human-gut-metagenome-genome-assembly--contig:-NODE-1354-length-16804-cov-7.058989_pt1 | contig 16804 bp, 10 predicted proteins | sample MGYA00237938_ERZ548769 | MGnify/ENA primary metagenome ERZ548769 (study PRJEB26490, sample SAMN05356870) | human gut metagenome | biome: terrestrial biome; feature: human-associated habitat; material... | reverse complement strand
TGCGGCAGTTGCAGATGGCCTTGCGCCCGCAGGTGCAGATGGTCTTCATCTCCTCGATGGTGTGGGCCAGCTCCAGCAGGCGGGTAGAGCCGGGAAAGCCCTTGAGCGAAAAATCTGCCCGCAGGCCGTAGCAGATCACCGGAATGTTCAAATCCACCGTGACCATGAACAGCTGTTCTGCCTGCTGCGCAGTGAAAAACTGGCTCTCGTCGCACAGCACGCAGGCCAGCGGCGCACCGTCAGCGTTGGCCGTGCGCACGGCCTCGAACACGTCCGTCTCCGGCGGGATCAGCAGATCAGCCTTGCGGCGCACGCCCAGACGGCTCACCAGCTCACCGCCGCCCTTGGTGTCCACCTGTGGCTTGAGGATCAGCACCCGCATCCCCTGTTCTTCGTAGTTGTGGGCTACCTGCATCAGGGCGGTGCTCTTGCCGCTGTTCATTGCGCCGTAGCGGAAATACAGTTTTGCCATTTGAAAAACTCTCCTTACAGAAAGAACCCTCTCAGCCAAAGCCTGACGGCTTTGCCAGCTCCCCCGATGGGGGAGCTTTTCTGCATCTTCCGGGCAGGCTGTCCTTCGCCGGAAAAGCAGAAACTTTCCCGTCCCCACTCATAAAGCTCCCCTTTCGGGGGAGCTGTCGAGCGTATGCGAGACTGAGAGGGTTCAGCGGCATCTCAGGCTTTGACTGAGAGGGTTCTCTTATTACTTATAATAGGTACGTTCAGTCCTGATTGCGCAGGCGGTAGCCAAGGCTCATCAGGCTGTCGCCCAGATGGACGTTCTCCACCACCACATCGGGATACGGCACAGAGAGGTCATAGTGGGAGAAGTTCCAGAAGCCCTCGATGCCCAGATCCACCAGACGGCCGCTGACCTGTTCCGCACCGTCGCGGGGCACACAGAGCACTGCGACCTTGGGGTGATGCTCGGCACAGAAAGACTCCAGCTCGTCGATATGGCGGATCTGGATGCCGCTGATCTCCTTGCCCACCTCGCTCTGTGCCACATCAAAGGCGGCGATCAGGCGGTAGCCGTTGGTATCGGTGGTGATAAAGCGGCTCACTGCCTTGCCCAGACGGCCGCAGCCGATCAGGATGGTGGGCAGGCGGTCGCCGTTGCCGAACAGCAGGCCTTCCAGAATGGAGAGCAGGTTTTCCACCGAGTAGCCGATGCCCTGCCGGCCATTCACATCGCCGATGCAGTTGAAGTCCTGCCGTACCTGCGAAGCGGTGGTGCCCATCTGAGCAGCCAGCTCGCGGGAAGAAATGCTGTTGATGCCGTCTGCCTGCAGAGAGCACAGATAGCGGTAATATTTGGGAAGACGCTTGATAACGGGAAGCGAAGCCCTTGCAGGAGTGTTCATAGAATACTTTCTCCTTTCGCTCTATCGCAGTACTTGCCGCAGCTGCCTGCTTTACAGATGCGGCACAGAGAAACCCCGATCCGTTTACGGGTCCATATTGCAGATATTACAGTCAATTATTTAAAGTATACTGCACCGATGGAGAATGTCAAATCATTCTCAAAAAAATTTTATGAAATGTTACCGCTTTTTTGCTGCAGCGGGTCTGCATAGCCCGGCACAGGCTGGGGAATGCTGACAAAAAACGCAGGAGGAAAGCATATGAATGATGAAACGCAGCAGACCGACGCGCGTCGGCTGGAAAAGGAAGAGATCGAGGATCTGGGCACGGTCACGCTGGCCCGCGGCGGGCATGTCATCCACTGCCTGACCGTCATCGGCCAGATCGAAGGCCATTCGGAAGCGCCGCAGGGCCAGAAGACCACGAAGTATGAGCATGTCATCCCGCAGCTGGTGGCCGCGCAGGAGGACCCCCGCATCGAGGGCCTGCTGGTGTTGCTGAACACGGTAGGCGGGGATGTGGAAGCGGGCCTTGCGCTGGCAGAGCTGATCGCCAGCGTGTCCAAACCCAGTGCAACGCTTGTGCTGGGCGGCGGGCACTCCATCGGTATCCCGCTTGCCGTCAGCGCCCGGCGCAGTTTCATCGTGCCCACAGCCACCATGACCGTGCACCCGGTGCGGCATTCCGGCGTCATTCTGGGGGTGCCGCAGACCATGCGCAGCTTTGAGCAGATGCAGCAGCGCATCACCGGCTTCGTAGCGGCCCACAGCGGCATGACCGAAAAACGCTACACCGACCTGATGCTCCACACCGGCGAGCTGGTGATGGACATGGGCACCGTGCTGGATGGACGCCGGGCCGTGAAGGAAAAGCTCATTGATGAGCTGGGCGGGCTTTCGGATGCGCTGGCGTGGCTGTATAAAGAGATTGAACGCAAATGAAGGCCGATTTTGTACAACAATAGGTTTGCCATTTTCTTCCCTGCGTGGTACAATAATAAAATCAAATAGTGTGTCTACTACAAACGCGGGGAACAAAGAAACATGGCAACAAAAAAACGTAAAACGACAACACGGCGCGCAGCATCGCGCAAAAAACGCGCAGAACAGCGGCTTCCAGCGGGGCTTGGCACCCTGTTTGCAGGCCTTTTGCTGGTGGTGCTGGCCTTTGTGGAGGGAGATTCGGCATGGAAGGCCCTGCACGATGTGCTGTTCGGACTTTTTGGCTGTGGCAGCTTTGTGCTGGGCGCGGCAGTGTGCTGTCTTGCTGTGCAGTATACCCGGGGCGAAGACCTTCTGCCCAAGATCTTCAAGCTGGTTCTTGGGCTGGTGTTTGCCTGCGGCACGGTGATCGTTTTTTCTGATATCCAGCCGCAGGGCATGTCGGCATTTCAGATGACGGCTGCCTGCTACGCAAACGGCGTGAATGCATGGATCGGCGGCGGTGCGCTGGGCGCACTGCTGGGCGGCAGCCTGCTGCTGCTGTGCGGACGGCCTGCGGCAACCCTTATCATGATCGTGCTGGCACTGTGTGTCAGCCTGTACATTTTTGATCTGACCCCGGCAGAGGTGTGGCAATGGCTGTGCGCTGCGTTTGGCGGCGTGCACGCAAAGGGTGCGGCCATGGCGCAGCAGAGCGCAGCCCGCCGCGCTGAACGTGCCGCTGCCCGCGCGGCAGAAGCCGAGGCCGAGGAAGACTACGACGAAGCAGAAGATGAATACCGGGATGAGGAAGATGCCGAAGAGGAGATGGAAACTCCGGCTTTCCGCATCGGTATGCCGGACTGGCTGAACGGCATCCGCCACTGGGGCCACAAGGTGACCGAAGAGATGGAGGCGGAGGAGCCGGAGGCCGCCCCGCAGCCGGAACCGCCCGCAGATACTTCCGGCCAGCCGCTTGCCCAGCCGGAGCCTGCCGCCCCGGCCATCACGCCGGTGCAGGTACGGGTATCCCGGCCCCGGGCTTCCTTTGACGTAGACCTTGGCCCCGACCACACTGAGGTGAAGGAGGGCGGCAGCGAACCCATTGAGCCGCTCATCGTGGGCCCGGGCGGCACCTTTGGGCAGAACCCGCTGCGCCCGGCCCCCAGACCTGCCCCGCAGCCCATCGTACAGGACGCGGTGGAGACCGATGCATCCGATTTCTTTGCAAAGGCTGCACAGCCGGTGCAGCCTGCGGCAGCGGAAAGCTTTGATACTCCGGTCATGACCCCGGCAATGCCGACGGCCCAGCAGGAAAGCCCGGCAGCGGCAGTCACGCCGGAGATGCCCGCCGTGCCCATCCAGCCCGCAGTCCCGGCGGCACCCGCCCGGGTGAGCGCCGAAAACGCCGTTGCCATGCGCGGCACACCCGACGAGGACGGCTGGATCAGCATTACCAGCGAACCGGTGGAGGAAAAGGATATCAGCACGCTGGTGGCAGCGGCAATGGAAAAGCCTGCCGCTTCCGAGCAGGCCGCGGCAGCGGCCCCTGTGGACGAGACCGAACCGGTGGATACTTATCAGTACCAGTATCCGCCCATTGAGCTGTTTGAAAAATCGCAGGACGAGACCGACCCCGGCGCGCAGGAAGAGCTGAAAGCCAACGCCCAGAAGCTGGTGGACACGCTGGAAAGCTTTGGCGTGCGCACCCGTGTGCTGGATATCTCCCGGGGCCCCTCCGTCACCCGGTACGAGGTGCAGCCCATGGCGGGTGTCAAGATCAGCCGCATCACCTCGCTTGCAGACGATATCGCCCTGAACCTTGCGGTGGCGGACGTGCGTATGGAGGCACCCATCCCCGGCAAGCCTGCCGTGGGCATTGAGGTGCCCAACCACAAAAAGACCCCGGTGTATATCCGCAGCGTGTTCGAGAGCCAGAGCTTTTTGCGCATGACCTCACCTCTGGGCATTGCGCTTGGCAAGGACATTGCCGGTGTGGCACAGGTGGCAGACCTGTGCAAGATGCCCCATCTGCTCATTGCAGGCAGCACCGGCAGCGGTAAATCCGTGTGCGTGAACAGCATCATCATGAGCCTGCTGTTCCGCTCCAGCCCGGAGGACGTGAAGCTGCTGCTCATCGACCCCAAGGTGGTGGAGCTGGCCGAGTATAACGGCATCCCCCACCTGCTGATGCCCGTTGTCACCGAGCCCCGCAAGGCCGCCGGTGCACTGGGCAGCGCGGTGCAGGAGATGGAGCGCCGCTACCGCCTGTTTGCGGAGAACAATGTGCGCGATATCAAGTCCTTCAACAAGCTGGCTGCCGAGCAGCCGGAGCTGGAAAAGATGCCCTACATCGCCATTATCATCGACGAGTTGGCCGACCTGATGATGGTGGTGGGCAAGGATGTGGAGGATTCCATCTGCCGCATCGCCCAGAAAGCCCGTGCCGCCGGTATGCACCTGATCGTTGCCACCCAGCGCCCCAGCGTGGACGTGATCACCGGCCTGATCAAGGCCAACATCCCCAGCCGCATCGCCTTTGCGGTGTCCAGTCAGGTGGACAGCCGCACCATTCTGGACGGTGCCGGTGCAGAAAAGCTGCTGGGTCAGGGCGATATGCTCTTTATGCCCGTGGGCGCACCCAAGCCCACCCGTATCCAGGGCACCTTCGTGCGGGATGAGGAGATCAGCCGTGTGCTGGACTTTATCAAATCCAGCGCCACCGTGCAGTACGACGAGGCCATGATCGAGGCCATGGAAAAGCACGCCATTCAGGACGGCAAAAAGGGCGGCGGTGCCGACGCCGAAGAGGACGCAGGCTCCGACCCCATGTTCAAGCAGGCCGTGGATGTGGTCATCGACGCCGGTCAGGCCTCCACCAGCCTGTTGCAGCGCCGCTGCAAGCTGGGCTACGCCCGCGCCGCCCGCATCATGGACGAGATGGAGCAAAAGAGCATCATTGGCCCCTACGAGGGCGCAAAGCCCCGCGCCGTGCTCATCAGCCGCCAGCAGTGGCTGGAAATGCAGATGAACCAACCGGAGGAATAATAAAGGAGCATTATGGAACATTCTACTCCCCAGATCTACACCGAATTTCTTCCCATCAGCCGGGCGGACATGGAAGCCCGGGGCTGGGAGCAGCTGGACTTTGTGGTGGTGGGCGGTGACGCCTATGTGGACCACCCCAGCTTTGGCACCGCCATCATCAGCCGCCTGCTGGAAGCCGAGGGCTACAAGGTGGGCGTGCTGGCCCAGCCCCGCTACACCGACTGCGAGGACTTCAAGCGGTTCGGCAAGCCGAAGTACGGCTTCTTCATCGGCGGCGGCAACGTGGACAGCATGGTCAGCCACTATTCCGTGGCAAAGATCCCCCGCGCCGAGGACGAATACTCCCCCGGCGGCAAGGGCGGCGCACGCCCGGACCGCAGCGCCACCGTGTACACCCGCCTTGCCAAGCAGGCCTATCCCGACCTGCCGGTGATTCTGGGCGGTCTGGAGGCGTCCCTGCGCCGCTTTGCCCACTATGACTACTGGCTGGACACCGTTCTGCCCAGCATCGCCGAGGATTCCGGCGCGGACATCATCAGCTTTGGCATGGGCGAGCACCAGACCGTGGAGATCGCCCGCCGCCTTGCCGCCGGGGAGCCGGTGGAGAGCATCACGGACGTGGACGGCACCTGTTACATGACCGACTTCGACCATCTGCCCGAGCGCTACGTGGAGTGCGCAGGCTTTAAAAAGGTGGCGTCGGATAAGACGGCGTATGCCAAGGCCTGCCGCATCCAGATGGACAATCAGGATGTGGTCAGCGGCCAGATCATCGTGCAGAAGCAGAGCGAAAAGTATCTGGTGCAGAACATCCCCGCAAAGCCGCTGGTGCGCGGAGAACTGGACAAGGTGTACGCCCTGCCCTACACCCGCCGCTACCACCCCATCTACGAGAGCATGGGCGGCGTGCCCGCCATCCGCGAGGTGCAGTTCTCCATCATCCAGAACCGCGGCTGCTTCGGCGGCTGCAACTTCTGCGCCATCCAGCTGCATCAGGGGCGGCGGGTCACCAGCCGCAGCGCCGACAGCATCGTGGAGGAAGCCGAACGCATGACCCACGAGCCGGATTTCAAGGGCTACATCCACGATGTGGGCGGCCCCACCGCAAACTTCCGCTTTCCCTCCTGCCGGGAGCAGATGCTGCGGGGCATGTGCACCGGCGGCAAGCACTGTCTTGCCCCCACCACCTGCTCCCACATGATCGTGGACCACAGCGACTACCTGAAGATTCTGCGCCGGGTGCGGGAGCTACCGGGCGTGAAAAAGGTGTTCATCCGCAGCGGTATCCGGTTCGACTACCTGATGGCCGACCCGGACGACACCTTCTTCAAGGAACTGGTAGAGTACCATGTGTCCGGCCAGCTGAAGGTGGCTCCGGAGCACTGTGCCCCCAACACGCTGGCCTATATGGGCAAGCCGCCCATCGAGACCTTCAACAAGTTCAAGGATAAATTCTATGAGCTGAGCAAAAAGGCCGGCAAAAAGCAGTATCTGGTGCCCTATCTGATGTCCAGTCACCCGGGTAGCACCCTCAAGGATGCAGTCTATCTGGCAGAATATCTTTACAAAAACCACATGCGCCCGGAACAGGTGCAGGATTTTTACCCCACCCCCGGCACTGTGAGTACCTGCATGTTCTACACCGGCCTTGACCCCTACACCCTGAAGCCGGTGTTTGTGGAAAAGACCCCCGAGGGCAAGGCGCTGCAGCGGGCGCTGCTGCAATACTACGAGCCTCGCAACGCCGAGAAGGTAGTCAAGGCGCTGAAAATGACCCACCGGGAGGACCTGATCCCCCTGCTGGTGCCCGCCGCAGGCCGCCGCGCCGTGCAGCGCTCTGCCCGCCGGGCCGAAGCCGCCGATGTGACGATCCACAACGATGGCACCTACACGGTACGCCCGAACCAGAAGGGCCATAACGGCAAGCCTGCCCACGGCCAGAGCCGTGCCGCTGCACCGACAGGCCGTGCGCCCAGCCCCGGCGCACGCTTTGCGCCCCATTCGGCACCCGCGCGCAAGCCAAAAAACGATCAACAGAAAGAGAACACAACGTGGAAAACTGGAAAGAAGAAAAAGTAAACGCGCCTAAGAAGGGCCTGTGGCAGCGCCTTGCTGCGCTGGCCGCTGCCGCCGCACTGGTGCTGAGCCTTGCGGGCTGCAGCGGGCTGCCGTCCGTCCCGGGCGGAAGCGCCGATGTAGTGCCGAACCCGTCCGCTTCTGCTGCGGCGGCTGTGGATACGGTGGACGCACCCTTGGAGGTGCATTTCATCGATGTGGGTCAGGCGCTGAGTGTGCTGGTGGAATGCGACGGACAGTTCATGCTCTACGACGGCGGCAATGTGGACGACGGCAGTCTCATCGTCTCTTACCTGCAGAGTCAGGGGGTGGAGCAGCTGGAATATGTGTTCTGCTCCCACGCGCACGAGGATCATGTAGGCGGCTTGGCTGCCGCACTGGCCTACTTCCCGGCGTACCATGTGTACAGCCCGGTGACCGATGCCTCCACCAAGTGCTTTCAGGATTTTGTCAAGTACACCCAACAGCAGGGCCTGCAGGTAGAGGTGCCTGCCGTGGGCACGATGTGGCCGCTGGGCGGCGCTACCGTGACCATGCTTGGCCCGGTGGCACAGTACAGCGACACCAACGATACCTCCATTGTGCTGCGCATCGACTACGGCTCCACCAGTTTCCTGCTGACCGGCGACATGGAAAAGACTGCGGAGACCGACCTTGTGAACAGCGGCGCGAACCTCAGGGCCGATGTGCTGCAGGTGGGCCACCACGGTTCCAGCACCTCCACCAGCTACCTCTTCCTGAACGCGGTGCTGCCGGAAATGGGCATCATCTCCTGCGGTGTGAACAACAAGTACGGCCACCCGCACGAGGAAACGCTGAGCATCCTGCGGGATGCCAGGGTGGATGTGTACCGCACCGACCTGCAGGGCACCATCACCATTGGCAGTGACGGCCAGAACTACACCGTGGGCACCGAGCACTTTGCGGCAGATTCCGCGCTGAACCCCACCGACCCGGCGGCATCCAGCACGGCCCAGCAGGCGTACATTGGCAATGTGAACAGCAAAAAGTTCCATCTGCCTACCTGCCCGAACCTGCCGGCAGAGAAGAACCAGATCCTCTTCTCCAGCTATCAGGAAGCCGTGGAAGCAGGCTATACGCCCTGTTCCAGCTGCATCAAATAAAGAACGAACTCCCCCAGTCTGCTTCACAGACAGCCCCCTCTGGGATGGGGCCTTTGGCAAAACCGAAAAGTTTACCTTTTCGACAGAGGCTCCCTCCTTGAGGGAGCTGGCACGGCGTGAGCTGTGACTGAGGGAGTTTTCTTTTATCCGCCGCTCTGCGGGATTGATAAAATCCCACAGGTGCGGTATACTTAAGACCACTTTATTTCAAAAAAGCAAGGAGGTGCGGCGGATGATCGGTGCACCGCAGCCGCTGGTGCTGGCAAAACCGGCGGCGATCGATACAGCACAGGCAGCGCGGTATTTCGGGGCCAGAGGGAAACCGGACGACCGCACCATGACCCTGTTGGAAACATGCGCCATGCCGCTGCTGGCGGCGGCAACGCCCCGGGCGGTCTGGCTGGAAGCGGACACGGCTGCCCTTGCCGAAGCAGGCATCCTGCGGGGTGGGGATGTGATGAAGCATCTGGAAAACTGCCCGCAGGCGGTGCTGCTGGCCGTGACCCTTGGCCCCGGCGTGGATGCACAGATTCGCCGTGCCGGTGTGGGAGATATCGCGGCGGGCGTTGCGTCCGACGCACTGGGCAGCGCGCTGGCCGAGCAGGCCGCAGACGCAGCCGAAGCAGAGCTGCGCCAGTGGGCCGCAAAAGAGGGAAAGTATCTCACCGGGCGGTTTTCGCCCGGCTACGGTGACTGGGATATTGCAGTACAGCCGCTGGTGGCAAACGCGCTGGATACGGTGCGCCGGGCGGGCCTGTGTGTGACCGATACCAACCTGATGACCCCGCGCAAGAGCGTGACGGCCATTCTGGGGGTCAGCGGCCACCCGGTAAAGGGAAAACTGGCCGGGTGCGGCCACTGCGTGCTGCGCACCCGGTGTGAGTATAGAAAGAGGGGAAAGACCTGTGCAAGCGAGTGAACTTTTCAAACAGAGCAATACTGTCCTGCTGGACGGCGGCATGGGCACCATGCTGCAGGCTTCGGGCCTGAAGCTGGGTGCAAAGCCGGAGGAGCTGAACATCACGAACCCGGAGCTGATCGAGAGCATCCATGCCAAGTATGCCGCTGCGGGCAGCCGCATCGTCAACGCCAATACCTTTGGCGCATCGGCCCACAAGCTGGCGGGCAGCGCCTACAGTCTGGAAGAGATCATTGCGGCGGGCATCGCCAACTGCAAGCGCGCCTGTGCGCCCTACGGTGCCCTGACTGCGCTGGATGTCGGCCCGCTGGGAGAACTGCTGGAACCCAGCGGAACGCTGGCCTTTGAGGATGCGGTGAGCGAGTATGCGCGCATCGTCCGGGCAGGCGCTGCCGCCGGGGCCGACCTCATTTTTTTTGAGACCTTTACCGATCTGTACGAGCTGAAAGCCGCTCTGCTGGCAGCAAAGGAAAACAGCGGCCTGCCTATCTTAGCCAGCATGAGCTTTGAAGCCGGCGGGCGCACCTTTACCGGCTGCACGGTGGAAAGCTTCGGCGTGACCGCCCGTGGCCTGGGTGCCAACGCGGTGGGCATCAACTGCTCACTGGGCCCCAAGGAGATCTTCCCCATGGCAAAGCGTCTGGCGGAGGCTGTGCCCGGCGACTTTCCGGTGTTCGTCAAGCCCAATGCGGGCCTGCCCCGGGCCGACGGCAGCGGCTACGATATCACCCCGCAGCTCTTCGCCATGGAAATGAAGCCCTACCGGGAACTGCATCTGTTTGCGGCGGGCGGCTGCTGCGGCACCACGCCGGAGTTCATCAAGCTGCTGAACAGCGTTTTTGCAGGCTGCGTACCCGGCCGTTCGGCCCACAAAATGTCCTCGGTGCTCTGCACGCCGGTGGATTTCGTCAACGTGGACGGCATCACGGTGGTGGGTGAGCGCATCAACCCCACGGGCAAAAAGCGCTTCCAGCAGGCACTGCGGGAAGAGGATATGAACTACGTTCTGGAGCAGGCGGTCAGTCAGGTGGAAGCCGGTGCTCAGGTGCTGGACGTGAACGTGGGTGCGCCCGGGGTGGACGAGCCTGCCCTGATGCCCAAGGTGGTCAAGGCCCTGCAGAGCGTCACCAGCCTGCCGCTGCAGCTGGATTCCTCCAATGTGCAGGCACTGGAAAACGGCCTGCGCGTGTACAACGGCAAGCCCATCGTCAACTCCACCAACGGCGAGCAGGAAAAGCTGGACGCGATCCTGCCCCTGTGCAAAAAGTACGGTGCGGCCATCGTGGGCCTTGCCATCGATGAGCGGGGCATCCTGCCCGCCGCCGAGGACCGGGTGGCCATTGCCCGCCGCATCACGGAGGCGGCCCTTGCCGTCGGCATCCCGCGGGAGGACATCTACATCGACTGCCTGACCCTGACCGCCAGCGCCCAGCAGAAGGACGTTCTGGCCACCGTGCAGGCGTTGGAAGCCTGCAAAAAAGAGCTGGGGGTGCGCACCATTCTGGGCGTGTCCAACATCAGCTTTGGCCTGCCCTGCCGCCCGTACCTGAACACCACCTTCCTCACCATGGCGATGTATGCGGGCCTTGACCTCGCCATTATGAACCCTTCCAGCGAGGAGATGATGGCGGCGGTGTATGCTTACAACGTGCTGACCAACCGCGATCCGCAGAGCACGAAGTACATTGAGCGGTATGCCGACCATGTGCCCGCCTCGGTGGCCCTCAAGCAGGCCGCGCAGACGGTGCCTGCGGCTTCGGCATCCGCATCCGGTGAAAGCGCAGAGCTTACCGGCCCTTACGCTCCGCTGATGAAGGCGGTGGAAAAGGGCCTGAAGGGCGATGCCGCCGCCCAGACCAAGGCACTGCTGGCTGAAAAGCAGCCGCTGGAAGTGGTGGACGAAGCGCTGATCCCGGCGCTGGACATCGTGGGCGCAAAGTACGAGAAGGGTACGCTGTTCCTGCCGCAGCTGCTGCAGGCCGCAAGTGCTGCCCAGAGCGCTTTTGAGGAGATCAAGAACGTCATTGCCCAGAAGGGCGAGGGCAGCGCCAGCAAGGGCCGCATCGTGCTGGCCACCGTCAAGGGCGACGTGCACGACATCGGCAAGAACATCGTCAAGGTCATTCTGGAAAACTACGGCTTTGAGGTGATCGACCTGGGCCGTGATGTGCCGGTGGAGACGGTGGTGAACACCGTGCGGGAAAAGAATGTGCATCTGGTGGGCCTTTCCGCCCTGATGACCACCACCCTCAAGAGCATGGAGGAAACCATAGCCGCCCTGCACGAAGCGGGCTTGGACTGCAAGATCATGGTGGGCGGTGCGGTGCTCACGCCGGAATATGCCGAGAAGATCGGCGCGGACTGGTACGCCAAGGATGCCAAGCGCAGCGCGGACATCGCCAAGGAATTTTTCGGGGCGCAGTAAAAGCATGAATGCAGGCCAGCAGGGAGCTTTCTCCGCGAACAGCCCGGGACTCCAGTCCCGCCCCAACGCTTATGCGCGGGGCCTCCTTTGAAAACACCTGAAAATCTATTTGCAAATTGTTCAAAAACTCCACAAAGAAATGCCACGATTGTCTGGTAGTATAAGGGTGCAGTCAGGGAGATGCAAAGACATCTCCCCAAAGCCGACAAGGGCTTTCACCTGCGGGGGCTGGTGCATCTGGCACAGCTCAGCAGGTACTTATTAAAACACTGTCCCCCGCCTATGCCAGGCAATCGCCAACGACGGCGGACAGACTACCAAATCCCTCCTGATCCGCCGCAAAGTTCGGGAGTTCTCATACCGCAGCCAGCACCGCTTTATCCTCCTTTCCACGGTGCTGGCTGCTTTTGTTTTTACCTGAATGCAAGAGAACGATTGGGAATAGCCGCCGCGTGCGCTTTGGCTGTTTTAGCGGAAATTCTATTATAATTAGTTGAGCCTCGGAAAAATCTGCGGATTTTTCCGAGGCTCTTTTTCACGAATAGAATCGAAGCGATATACTTCATCTGAATGTAAAAAGCAAAGCAAGAACGAGTGTGAGACGAAATTGGTTTATACAGTTCGTTTTACTTCACTGCGTTTCGCCCATTTGTTGCTGATCTTATCTGCCAGCAGGGAGCCGCAGGCCCCCAATGCAAGGCCCAGTGCCACGCCGCCCAGAATGTCGGTGGGGAAATGCACATACAGGTACATCCGCGTGAAGCCGATGAACCCGGCCAGCGCAAGAGCCGGGACGCCGAGCCTGCGGTTCTGCAGCCAGAGCGCAAAGGCAGCGGCAAAGGCGGAGGATGTGTGTCCGGAAGGGAAGGACCAGCCATGGGGCCGGGCCACCAGCGTGAGCATCTCCGGCCGGAGGTCGCAGGGGCGCGGGCGTGCGAACAGCGGCTTTAAGGCGCAGTGGCCCGCCAGCATATAAAGGCCCAGCGCCAGCGCCATGGCCAGCCCGGCCCGGCGGGTGCGCCGGAAGGCCAGCAGAACCGCCGTGAATGCGATCCAGATCTCGCCGTGGGCACCGGCCTGATCGAAAAACACCGCCAGTGCATCCAGTACCGGACAGCGCAGAGCCTGCAAGGCATCCAGAAGGGTAAATTCAAAGGACATGGATAAAGCCTCCCTGCTTGTTGTTCTTGCCCTTATGGTAACATGGAACCGGGCAGAGAATAAGAACAAGGCTTGTACAAAAGATAAACAAATCTTAAACCGGCAGAAAAGATGTCGGAAACAGGACAAAACTGGAATATAGTGATGCAATGCTACAAATTGTAAATGAATAAGAAGCCCTGCGGTGCTGGACGCGGGGATTTTTGCATCCTTTACTGCATCTGTTCAAGGGTGGGGTAGCTGTCGATGGCACCATTCGTCTGCACGCTGATGCCGCAGAACTGGTTGGAAAAGGCAAGGTACTCGCAAAGACGGGCCCGGCTCAGTTTTTCCAGCTTGTTCCGCGTCACGCCGTCACGTTCCAGCTGCCACAAAAAGGAGCCGATGAAGCCATCGCCCGCACCTGTGGTGTCCACAGCCCGGACTTTCCGGCAGGGGGCAAAGCCGTGGGCGGTGCGGGTATAGGCGTGGGCACCGCTGCTGCCGCAGGTGTACAGCACCAGCTGCACATCACCCACGAACAGCTGCGGCAGGGCGGATTCAATGTCCGCAGTACCAGTGAGAAATTCCAGCTCTTCGTCCGAAATTTTGAGGATGTTGGAAAGCGGCAGGAACTGCAGCACGGTCCCGCGCAGCATGTCGCGGTCCGGCCAGAGGGGGAAGCGCAGGTTCGGGTCAAAGCTGACGATAGCACCAGCTTCGCGTGCGGCGGCAATGGCCGCAAGGTGGGCGTAGCGCATGGGGCTGTCCACCAGTGACACGCTGCAGTAGTGCAGGGCAAAGGCATCGGCGAACCATGCAGGGTCGATCTGCTCCGGAGAATAGAGCAGGTCCGCCGAGGGCTTGCGGTAGAAGCTGAAGGTGCGGCTGCCGTCCTCTTCCAGACTGACGAAGGCAAGGGCCGTGCTGGCCTTATCGGTAAAGGCCAGATGGGAGAGGTCGATGCCGCAGGCTTCCAATTCCCGGGCGATCTTGTGGCCGAAGGGGTCGTCGCCCAGCTGGCTCAGAAAAGCACTTTTGCCGCCCAGCCGGGCAAAGGCCGCGCACACGTTGGCCGGTGCGCCGCCAGTGCGCGGGCTGAACGAGGGGACCTCGTCAAAAGAACAGCCCACCCTGGACGGGATCATATCGATGAGTGCTTCGCCAATGGAAAACAGTGTGCTGCCGGACATAGAGAACCTCCCAAATTAAGATGCTGGTAATAAAAGACTTCCCCCGGCGAGGGGGATGATTTTGTGACCGCTCCCAGTGTAAGGGCCAGAGCCCGGGCTGTCAATGCTTTTTTGCACGGTACAGGGCGTTTTTGTGTTGACTTGCATTTTGGGGTGTGCTAAAATATGCCGGTATGCGTAAAAAATGCCATGAAAGGGAACTTGGATGAACCTGACAAAACAGTTCTTTAAATATGTATCACAGAATATCTTCGGCCTGCTGGGTACCTCGTGCTACATTCTGGCCGATACCTATTTCATCTCGCAGGCGGCGGGTACCGACGGCGTGACCCTGCTCAACCTCTGCCTGCCGGTCTACAACTTCATCTTTGCCGTCGGCTCCATGGTCGGCCTTGGCGCGGCCACCCGCTATGCCATCCTCAGGGCGCAGGGAGACGAGCGCTGCCAGCGCTATTTTTCCAATGCCATCTTCTGCGCCTGTGTGCTCAGCGTGCCGTTCCTGCTGGTGGGCATTTTTGCGCCCGGCGGCCTTCTGCGGCTGATGGGCGGTGATGCGGGGATCATGGCGCTGGGCATCCCGTATGCCCGTATCTTCCTTATGTTCACGCCCTTCTTCATGTGCAACTATATCGTGTCGGCCTTTGTGCGCAACGACGGCGACCCCTCCCTTGCCATGGTGGCTACCCTGAGCAGCAGCCTGTTCAATGTGGTGTTCGACTATATTTTCATGTTTCCCATGGGGCTGGGGCTGGCCGGTGCGGCGCTGGCCACCGCCGTGTCTCCCATCATCAGCATTTCCATCTGCAGCCGCCACTTCTTTAAAAAGGAGAACAGCGTGCAGTTCGTGCGCCAGCGCCCCTCGGCAAGGCTGCTGGGCCAGAGCTGCCAGCTTGGCATCTCCGGCTTTGTGGGTGAGATGAGCTCCGGCGTTACCACCACCGTATTCAACTTCCTGCTGCTGGGTCTGGCGGGCAATGTGGCGGTGGCGGCCTATGGCGTGGTGGCGAACTTTGCGCTGGTGGCAACGGCCATCTTCAACGGCGTAGCACAGGGTGCACAGCCGCTGGTGAGCGAGTGCTACGGAAAAAGCGACAAGGCCGGTGCCAGAAAGCTGCTCATCCTGGGCAGCTGCACCGCACTGGTGCTGGCAGCGGTGCTGTACGGCATCATCTTTGGTGCTACCGATGCGCTGGTGGGCGTGTTCAACAGCGAGAACTCCACCCAGATGGCGCAGTTTGCCCACATGGGCATGCGGCTGTACTTTGTGGGCTACTTCTTTGCCGGGTTCAACATCGTGGCGGCAGGCTATCTGAGCGCGACCAACCGCCCGGTGGAAGCTTCCGTCACCTCCATCTGCCGCGGCATGGTGGCCATCGTGGTCTGCTCGCTGGTGCTGAGCCGCCTGTTTGGCATGAATGGTGTGTGGGCAGCGTTCCCGGCATCGGAACTGCTCACCGCAGTGCTGACCCTGTTTTTGCTGCTGCGCGGTAAAAAGCAGACCGCATAGCCTTTAAATATAAAGCTCCTGTTCGCGCAGAGATTCCTCGGGCGAAAGCCCACTCTGCGCGGCGTGACCGGCCATTGCCCGCCACTGTGCGGGGGATTGGCCGGTTTCTTTTTTGAACACCCGGCACAGGTAGTTGGCACCGGAAAAGCCGCACAGGCTGGCTACCACGTCCAGTGTGTACTCCCGGTGGAGCAGCAGCCGCTGGGCTGCTTCAACGCGCACCGTGGTGAGGTATTTGCCCGGCGGCACGCCAATGGCTGCGGTAAAGGTGCGCACCAGATGGCTCTTGGACACGCCCAGCCGTTCGCTCAGCTCCTCCACGCCGTAAAGGCCCGCGTAGTTTGCGCGGATGTCCTCAATGGCGGCCTGCACCAGCGGCGGCAGGGCGGACGCGGCACTGTCGGCGTCAGAAAGCTCACACAGCAGTGCGTAGGCCAACTGGCTGCGGGCACGGCTGTGGGCGGCCTTTTCCTCAGCAAGGCGGTCCATCAGTTCGGCAGCGGCCGGGCAGGAACCGCCCTTGGCAAGGAAGGGCAGTTCGTGCAGCCCGGCCAGAAACTGGGAAGCCGCCTGCCCGGTAAGCTGGACGCAGAGCAGATGGCAGATGCTTTCCGGCACAAGGGCCAGCGGGGCACGGCTCAGGATCAGGTGCCCGGCAGGCACGGACTGCGGCGGCAAAATGAGCGCTGCACCCAGCGGCAGCGGCCCGGCAGCAGGTACGGATGCAGAGCACTGGCCGCTGGACACAAGGCACACCCACAGTCCTTCGCCGGAGAGGGTGAGGGGGGCAGACAGCTGCAGATCCTGCACGGAAGCGGGAAAAGCGATGGTGTTCCAGTCAAAAAGCAATATCTGACACCTCTAATCAATAAAATGCTATTTTATATCACAAAATTATCTGCTATTATAGTACCAACGAAACAACACGCCGTCAAGGGCGTGAAACACCAAATATTTTACGGAGGATAACGATTATGGCTTCCATTAGCTGCCAGCACATCTACAAGATCTATCCGGGCGCAACTGCCCCGTCTGTTACCGACTTCAACCTGGAGATCCAGGATAAGGAGTTCATCATCTTCGTCGG
>ENA-OUOW01001349-OUOW01001349.1-human-gut-metagenome-genome-assembly--contig:-NODE-1349-length-16890-cov-4.093614_pt1 | contig 16890 bp, 18 predicted proteins | sample MGYA00237938_ERZ548769 | MGnify/ENA primary metagenome ERZ548769 (study PRJEB26490, sample SAMN05356870) | human gut metagenome | biome: terrestrial biome; feature: human-associated habitat; material... | reverse complement strand
GATGCTCAGGAGTCTCGTGGGCTCGGAGATGTGTATAAGAGACAGTCCATCCTCCATCCCCACAGGGGTATTTCCCGTCAATTTCTCTCTGCGTGGATTCCGACAATTTGTCATAAACACTTTCAAATTGCCTGTTTGTCATTCTGAGCATTACGGTAAAGGCACCGGCTTCGGCAAAAATATCGCAGATATACCTGCTTTTTTTACAGTGTTTCACGCCCCAGCCATACTTTTTTCCATAGGGAAATCGGATTAATGTCTGCGTGTGGAATTCTGCTCTGAGCATCCTGTTCAATTCTTGGAATAGAGTTCCGGCGCCGCAATAGAGGATCATGTCCTCATAAGTGGGTGGAGTTTGCCTCTCCAGCATACGTTCGTACATGGCTGCCTCCTTTATATAGCAGTACCGCTCCGGAGAGGGAATGCAGTGCTTCCGACAAGTAGATGAACCAGGAAAATCTCCAATGTTTTTTATTATAAAGGGTTTCTGTTTTTTGGTCAATTGATTTCAGACCGTTTTGTACAGAATTAAGAAAAGTAAAAAGGGAAAAAGAAAAGAAGGTCAGATTCTTAACAGAAATAATCATTTTTTTAATACTGAACACCAATGATAATTTAGATAGGTCAGAAAATTAACAGGAATAAGTCACAAAGATTCTTTCGGGGCAATAGTGGATATGCTAGGATAAATGTACTCCCGGATAGGGAATTTTGGTGAATATAAAGGAGATGCAGTAACATGAAGCTGAAAAAAATCATGTCGGCGATCCTGGCGGCAGCAATGCTGACAGCCACGATGGCAGCCTGCGGTGGAGACGGAAATTCTTCCGCGGCACCGTCCTCCAGTACCGATGGGAACAGCGCTACGAATACTTCCGCTCCGGCTGAATCCGGCAGTGGGGTTTCCGCGGAGGACTTGAGCACGCAGGAAGAATATACTGTAAAGATCATGTACTTCGGCGACGCCAAAACAGAGGACACAAATGAGGTGGCGGCAAAGTTGTCGGAGCTTACCAAGGCCAAGTACAACACTGTCATTGAAATGGTTCGTGTGGGTTTTGGTTCTTATAAGGATCAGGCGAACCTAGCGCTGAATTCCGGAGAAAAGCTGGATGTCATTTCATCCTTTGGATTTGTGCCGGCAACCATGATGTCTCAAAATCAGATCTTGCCATTGAACGACTATCTGGATCAATATGCTCCTGACACCAAGGCTGCAATCAGCGATCTGGACTGGCAGTGCGTTACGATCAACGGAAATATTACGGGTGTTCCCTATAACATCGAAAAGGCCAGCGCTTTCGGTCTGCTAATGGTGAAGGACGTTGTGGACGCTATGGGTATCGATTGGGAGAGCATAAAAACGCTGAAGGATGCTGAGCCCATCTTTGAAAAGGTTAAGGCGGAACATCCGGAAATGTATATGCTCATTGCGGATTTCGGCGACATCCGCCGTCCTTTGCGGATCGATTCCCTGTGCGATGACAGCTGCCTGGGCGTGCTGGAGGATGCATTGACCACTGAGGTCGACCCTAAGGTTGTCAACCTGTTTGAGACGGCCTCTTATGTGGACTGGATCAACACCATGTACGATTTTAACCAGAAGGGATACATGCAGCCCGACGCTGCCAGCAGCACGGAATCCGCCAACAGTCTGCTGGGCGCTGGCAAAGCATTCTCCTTTATTACCAATATCAAGCCCGGTATAGAGGCAGAATGGGTCCGCAATTGCGGTAAAGAGGTCTATATCGCTCCTTTAGTGGAGGAATACAGCACCTCTGCGAACATTGGTCTGCGCTGGTGCATTGCCAACAATAGCGAAAAGCCGGAACGCGCCATGCAGGTGATTAACGAAATGTACATGAATCCTGATTTCTCCAACATTTTTATCTACGGTATCGAAGGAAAGCACTGGGAATTTGTGGATGAGGAGCAGGGGATCGTCGGTTACGCCGACGGAGTAGAGGCTGGCTCCACCGGTTACTCCAACCTGGCCTGGGGTGCTGCCAACGAACAGATTTCTTATGTGTTTGAAGGCGATGATCCCGACCTCTGGAAGAGACTGGGAGAGTTTAATGCCAATGCCCCTGCGTCCATCGCAAAGGGATTTGTGTGGGATAACGCGGATGTCATCAATGAGGTTACTTCCTGCACAAATGTGCTCAATAAATATGTTAAGGCGCTGCAGTCCGGCGCGCTGAATCCGGAAACCGACCTGGCTAAGTTTAACCAGGAGCTCAGGGATGCTGGTCTTGATACGATTATCCAGGATAAGCAGAGCAAACTGGATGCTTGGATGGCGGAAAATAAATGATTTTTACATGACTGAAAAAGGCGGGTGGAAGGCAGCGCGCCCGGCGGAGCTTTCCCGGTAGGATGGCTCCTTCTCCGGGTGCGGGCCGACTGCCCGCACTTTTTTGAACCGCCAGCTAAATTTCGATAAGGAGGATTTGCCGTGGCAAAAGTATCAGCCGTACGGCCGGTAAAAGAGAAAAAGCATTTTGTTCGATATCTACCGCTCTATCTGATGATGGTTCCCGGCATTGCCTATATCATTATCAACAACTATATCCCAATGACGGGTATTGTAGTGGCGTTCAAGCAGTACAATACCCGCCTGGGCCTTTATAACAGTCCAAATATAGGGCTAAAGAATTTTGAGTTTCTGTTCCGCACCAAAGATGCACTGCTGATCACCAGAAATACGCTGCTGTATAATCTGGCGTTCATCGTCATAGGTACGCTGATTGCCATAGCGGTAGCGGTACTGCTCAATGAAATCAAGATTAAAAAAGCCCAGCAGGTATATCAAACTATTGTACTAGTGCCGTTTTTGATCTCCATCGTTATTGTCAGCTATCTGGTCAATGCTTTTTTGGCCACGGACACAGGTTTTGTCAATAACTCTATTTTAGGCGCCATGGGAAAAGAACCGGTTTCCTGGTATGCTTCTCCGCAGTATTGGCCGTTTATCCTGATTCTGGTACAGGTATGGAAAGTATTCGGCTATAACAGCATCATCTATTTTTCTGTACTGGTAGGGATTGACCAAGGTTATTACGAAGCTGCAGTAATCGACGGAGCCAATCGTTGGAAACAATTCCTGCATGTGACCCTCCCGGGGCTGAAGCCTACCATCATCACGCTGACTCTGATGAGCATAGGCCGCATCTTTTATTCTGATTTCGGCCTGTTCTATCAGGTGCCTATGAATTCGGGTGCGCTGATGGATGTAACCAACACCATCGACACCTTTGTTTACCGCAGTATGATGCAGCTGAACAATGTGGGTATGGCGTCAGCTGCAGGGGTATATCAATCCTTGGTAGGTTTTGTACTGGTACTGACGGCAAACTTTGTCGTCAGGAAGCTCGATTCTGAGAACGCGCTGTTTTGAGGGGGCAGTATTTATGGTAGAGAGAAATAAAACTTTTCAGGTTGTTGTGCATGGTATCATGGTTTTGCTGTGCCTCGTGTGTGTTCTGCCCTTCCTGCTGCTGATTATGTCCTCCTTTGCAGATGAAAACTGGCTAATCATGAACGGGTACTCCTTCTTTCCGGCCAAGCTCAGCGCGGATGCATATCAATACCTACTGGTGGATTCCAGTTCTATTGTAAGAGGATATATGATTTCTGCCTTCGTCACAGTGGCAGGCACCTGTATCAGCCTGGTTATGACCACCCTGATGGCCTACCCTCTGTCCCGAAAGGATCTGCCAGGCCGCTATATTTTCTCTTTCTTCATCTTTTTCACCATGCTTTTTAACGGCGGCCTGGTGCCTACATATATTATGTGGACCCAAACCTTCCACATCAAAAATACCATTTTTGCACTGTTGGTTCCCAACCTGCTGATGGGTGCGTTCTATGTCATTATGATGCGTACCTATTTTTCTTCCAATATTCCCGATGCTGTCATTGAGGCGGCCAGAATTGACGGAGCAGGGGAAATGCGGATTCTGCTGAAAATTGTGCTGCCCATGTCGCTGCCGATTATTGCCACGCTGGCACTTCTGACAGGGCTTGGCTATTGGAATGATTGGCTCAACGGCCTGTATTATATTCAAAATGACAGTCTGTACAGCATTCAAGTGTTGCTCAACCGGATGTTGATGGATGTGCAGTTCCTGATGAGCAGCGCCAATACGGCGGCTGCCGGAAACCAGCAGATGGGCCCGCTGCCCTCCACGGGAATCAAGATGGCGGTAGCTGTACTGGGTGCGCTGCCAGCACTTATCATTTATCCTTTCTTCCAGAAGTATTTTGTAAAAGGAATCACCATCGGCGCAGTAAAAGGGTGATAGAATTCAGAAACGGCAGATTTGGAAAAATCAAAGGAGTTTATTCAGATGAAACAATTTCAATTAGACGTGAATTCTGCGGTCAAACCGCTGGAAAAATATTGGGAGCTGTGTGTAGGAAGCTGCCATGGAACCACTGCGCTGCGGGAGGACTACCGCAAGCAACTGGAACAGTGTCAGAGAGAGATCGGCTTTCGTTATGTGCGGTTCCACGGCCTGTTCGACGACGATATGAGTGTGTTGGTACAGGAGCGTTTCGGCAATGGCGTGCAGCTTTCTTTTACCAATATCGACAGTGTGTTTGATTTTCTTCTCTCCATCAACATGAAGCCCTTCATTGAGCTAGGCTTCATGCCAGACTGCCTGAAGAGCAAGAATGCCACAGTGTTCCATTATAAGGGAAACACAGCTCCGCCGGCAGACCATGATAAGTGGTCCTGGTTTATCCGCACCTTTGTGCGGCATTTGCTGGACCGGTATGGACGCACAGAAGTGCGCCAGTGGTTCTTTGAGGTATGGAATGAGCCTAATCTTGGGGGACCTGATTCTCCAGACGGTTTTTTTGCAGGCTCTATGGAGGATTACTTCAAACTGTATCAGGTGACAGCTGAAGCAGTCAAATCCGAGGATCGATTCCTGCGAGTGGGCGGTCCCGCCACCTCCAACAATGCATGGATTCCGGAAATGGTAGAATTCTGTCGAAAAAATCAGGCGCCTATAGATTTTATCTCCACTCATCACTACCCTACAGATGTGGTTTTGGGATATGGCGTGGAGGACAGTGCCAATTTTGGGCGTCCAACGCCGGAACAGATGGAAGATCCGGAATTTAGAAAGACCTTTCGGGAAAAGATGGAGGCCTTTCAGGCACATTTGTGGGAACGCGTGGACCGGGGTGTTGTCACACAGATGACCAGAAAGGCAGTTCAGGAGGCTGACGGTCTGCCAGTTTATTATACCGAATGGAACAGTCTGGCGGGCCTTCCTTCGGATGGTCCTTTCGGTTCTTCTTTCATCGCCAAGACGGTATTGGACGGCGTAGGGCTAGTAAATGGGTATTCCTACTGGACCTTCAGCGATATTTTCGAAGAAAATGGAATGCCCAGCGCGGAATTTCATGGCGGTTTCGGCCTTCTGACGCTGCATGGCGTTCCAAAAGCGTCTTACCGAGCTTTTCAGCTGCTGCATATGCTGGGAGATTCCCTCTATGAGCAGAGACTGGCTGAGAGGACGCTGGATCTCTATGCGATAAAACATGCTGCTGCCGGCGCGATACAGCTTTTGGCGGTGAATCATCATTCCCTACTGCATCCTATTGAGGAGGAAGAGGTTCAGATTACACTGAAAGGCCTGAAGATCTCTGAGGAAGCTGTGCTGAAAGCCCAGGTGGAACGTGTCGACGACACCCATGCTAATGCCATTGCCCGCTGGAGGGAGCAAGGATCCCCTGAGTATGTCACAAAATCACAGCTAGAAGAGTTGAAAGCTGCCTCTGAACTGGAGCGTGAGCTTTTGGAGATTCCAGTTGAACAGGAGGAAGCTTCCGTCACGTTAAAGATACCTGCAATGGGTATGGCATTGCTTACGGTCTATTTGACATGAAAAAACGTCCAGATTTATGTTTACGGATGTTTTGACATTCCCCTTTAAGCGGCGGCATCTTGCGGTTTATAAACGATGCCCGTTAACAGTCCCTGGTTTCAGCCGTGAAACCAGGGACTGTTGCCGTTTTATAAGGCAGTGAAATTTCGGTGGATTGCAAGTGAAAATGCGAAAAAAGGATAAGACTATAGGAATGACCAATTAAGGAAGACTGGAATTATACAAATTAACAAAATCTGAAGAAGAACAATAATTTAATAACTTCCGCGGCAAGCGATTAATCCAGTTTTGAATTTTGGAAATATCCTCATCAGAATAATTCTCTATTGGAGTTCCTTTCGGAATAAAACGTCGGATCAATTTATTTGCATTCTCATTACTGCCGCGCTCGAAACTGCTATACGGATGACAGTAATAAACAAAACTTCGTCTTCCACCAAGACAAGATAATTCAATACAGCTTTCATTGAGGAACTCGCTTCCATTATCAACCGTAATAGTCTTAAAAATATCAGAAAAGCCTTTTACCGACATTTCTAATCGGTTCAAGGCTTTTTGTACTTCTATCTGAGTTCTAGACTGTAACTTCAAAATAATCTCATATCTAGTAAGCCTTTCAGTAAAAACCAAAAGACAAGGGCTGGAATCCCTTCTGCCTTTAACAGTATCCATTTCCCAATGGCCAAACTCTTCCCGCCCGGCTGCAGCTGCGGGCCGTTCATCGATAGAACGACAATTCAATTTTATTTTTCTTGGTTTAACCGACCGATAAGGCCTTTTTTTACGTATAGACTTTTCAGGTAAATCCTTGTTTGAAACATGAAAAAAAAGACCCATGTCAATATAGTTGTAAAGAGTTTTGGTACAAACCTTGCAATCAAAATGCAAGTTATGATTCCGGATAAAACCAATAATGGAACCAGGAGACCAATGAAGACGAAGAATGCATGCCTCACAAAACTGAACAAATCTGAAATCATGAGAGAGCTTCAGCTGGGCTCCTTTAGAAGTAGATTTATAATCATAATCCTTTTGAGCAATATCAGCAGAATAACGCAAATCAAAGGTATATTCATGACCTTGGTGAAGATACAGACCACGTTTGATTTCTCGATAAATGGTAGATATGTGAACTCCCAACTTTGCAGCAATATCTTTATTACTATAACCTTCTGTATACAAAGTTTCGATTATGATACGATCATCATGATTTAAATGCCTCATAAAATCAATCCCTGCAAAATAAGCAGGGATATTCTTTTATTTGATTTTCGCGTGCGCTGCGGTGGGGCCCCCTTTAATTCCCCCATCCTTGCGAGGCGCGAAAATTTTATAGCTATCGTAAAGCCTCATATATTTTCGGTTCAGGATAAAATAGCTGGAAGATATCTTTTCCTTAACAGAATACCATTTTGTAATAGCTATAAAAAGCTGACCGCCAAATAGTAGACCTAGGAAAAAACCAAATGTTTTAAAATTACTTACGTTTCTGTGAACTACCTCATACTCAACCAAGCTCCGAATCTGACGATCAACAAGGCGATCAAACTGCGTGATCAGAATAATGTTGAAACCATACTTACGATGCTGGGTCATAAAAGTGCACCATTCCATACGGTCTTTGGAGTTCCAATCACGGGAATTAAAAAGTATCTGGCATTCGTCAATTACAATCAAAGTTTGTCCCTCTATCATCCTTCCAAGTTCAGTACGCTTGTGAAGCCGGCTTGCAAACAAATAAAAGAATCTAGGGCTGAGATGATAATTATCAACGTGAAAGAAATGCCCCTTGCGCTTGTCCCCAATAGCAGAAAGGTTAATATCAAAATTGGCGATCACATTATTATTTTTAGACTGACGGAGCTTATCATAAATTACATGAGCAACATGAAGAGACTTTCCCGAACCTGGAGTACCTGTATACATAGTAATCATACTTAACCTCCTATTACCTTTGCCCAGCGAAGAACCACCTGATAGACATAATAGATAGCAATACAGGTAAGCCAGGCAGTACCAATGCCGATCAGAGTACCAACAGGGACAAACCAATTCAGAAAAGGCAAGAAGTCCAAACCTTCTATCTGCTCAATAAAAGCGGTAAAAGGACTGTCAGGAAGAAAAGACAGGAGAGCGCCAACAATAATTTTGATAAAATCGGAAAAGCCACTCATGAGAACCTCCATTAAGCGCCGATAATTTTACGGGTGATCATGATCAGGGCAAGAATAAACTCAAGTGTAACAAAGATTCTACATATTTTACTAACCGGTTCAAAATCGGAAAAGTCAATCACAAATTTATCTTCATAACCAATGAAATCCATTTGAATTGGAATTTCAAAATACAAAGGTTCTGGTTCAGCGTTAAAAACAGATAATACCACCGCCACTACAAAAGGAATTAATAAAATTAGTAGTATCCGTAATATCAATAACAGGAGCCGCACCGGTCTCCAAACCAAAATATTCATTGGCGTGTTCCCAGAAGTAAGACCAGCCTTCGGAAAGGTCAGAGCCAAGAGTAACAATACCGTCCACAACAGGAGCCGCCAGAATAGACGCTACGAAGCCTTTCATCTTTAAATCTTCCTGTATAGCCTCATAAAAACCACTAACGCCCAGATTCATATCTTGTGTGGAAGCAAAAACTATACCACCGGATAACAATAGTGTTCCAAGTATTGCAAGACTTCCAACAGCCAATGTTCCCACTAAGGCCTCTACCTCAACAGTAGGAAAACAGAAAAAAGCTGCAAAACAAAAAATAATCAAAAGAACAAAAGATAAAACCCGTCTTAATCTTCGATTATGAAAAATCATTTTAAACCACCTCATAAAAGAAATGCCGTTGAATGAACCACGGCATCCCATCTAGTTAGCCTTTGTTCGCTATCTGCTTGAAGAAAGAAATGCCCTTCTTCACTGCAAAGAAAACGGCAACAATACCAATAGCAATGGGAAGGGCGGCAGTAATAATACCCATTACATCATTCTGCATCGTAGTAAATGCAGTAGTAAGTGCAGTAGTGACAGCTTCCATAATTGTTCTCCTTTCCTATTTTTTATAATCAAGACCGTGTCACTTGCTTAAAAAACTGCAAAGCATAGAACACAAGCCAGACTATCAGAGAGAATAACAAAGCAATCCCAAAGCCCATAGCAAAGAATTGGAGACAAGCAGTTAAAATGATATGGTCAGAAAAATCCTGAAGCAAATACTCAAACATGATTGATAAACCTCGCTACGCAGCAGCACAGACAAATACCACAGCAGACACATAAAAAGAGCAAAATATATTGTAACAGCTGCCTGGAATCATGCATGTACTCCTTATATTCTTCAGTGAGATCTTCCGGAGCCGGAGTAGCTTCCGGGCTTGAAGACGGAATAAGGATAGGTTCCATTTCCTCGAGGCGGCTTTGTACTTCATTCTGAAATTGTTCCACCTCAGATATCAGAGAATTAGACTCTTCTGAAGCACTAACCGTCATACCAAAACCGAACATAAAGAAAAAGAAAACCGGAATCAGAATACTACTTATTCTCCACATCCTTTTTGACCCCCAGCTTCTTCTTTTCTTTGGCTTTCTCCCTGATCATCTGAACAAACATGCAGAGAATATAACCAAATCCCATACAAATAACCGTATACAGAATAAAGGTCAATACATATGAAAAGCCCAAAAATATCACTCCTTCTTTTTCCCTTTTTTCAGATCACAAAAAGCAACGGAATAATAAGCAAAATCATCTATGATCTCCAAATCCTCAACACGGTATTCCAGGCCAACATAGAGTAAAAATTCGCGTATTGCCTTTAACGCACCAGAAATTTTAAGCTTCATGGAGCACCTCCAAGTATTCCGGGTTATAAAGCTTTACTATATCCTGCATATCCCGGGACATCTTATAAACGTAATTATCAAAGTTCTCCGTGATAATATCTAAACTCCCGCCATCGGCCAGGATGATTCCCGCAAGCGTGGGCATTACCTGACGACGTACCCATTCTTTTTTTTCTTCCAAAGTCCTTGAGACTGTAGGAACGTAAAGTGAAAGGGGCGCTATCCCATTCAAAAACTTGTCCCACAAAGCATTGACAGAACAGCGGGAGCGGTTCGAATCATCCAGATCGATCACCCGGAAATAATTTGAAAGAACACCGACTGTCACGCAGCCCATATTCTGGTTACCGATCAGCTTATCTATTACCTCATTGGCGCGGCTGTTTTTCAGTTCCAGCTCCCAGCGCACCCATTCATAACTGATAAGCTCCTCTCCGTTTCTTTCCAGCTTGGAGTTTTGCTCCAGCTTCTTGTCATACACTCTTAGAAAAATATCAGAAGAACGACTACCGAAATTCAAAGTATAGCCCAACACCTCCCCAGTGCTGATATTAAAAGGCTTCCGAGGGTCGCAGCTACGGAACTTCGATACAACACGATTTTCCAAGACAAATGATTCCAAAGACGACATAGAGAAATAGTTGGCGCCTATATCATCAATGGCAAGATCAATTCTGGAAAAATGTCCAATAGAACGGATTTTCAAAAGGAACTCAATGAAATATGTATTTGCTACATCGGAAAACAATGGCGCTTCGCCAAAGGGGGTATCAATTACAAGAGTTTCTTTAAATTGCTCAATCACCTTACCTATTGCCGTACCCGAAACAGAGACATGAATCCCCATATCCTGATTCCCGTTATACAGTATAAAAACGGGATATCCGTCAAGCTTAAGCTGAGATTTGTAACCATTCGCGCCCTTTTCAAGCTCGGTAAAATCTGATTTTGAAAAACCCAGCAGCTGTATCACATCATCGACAGAGTAATCTTCATTTGTGACCGTGAACCGAAGCCAGTCACAGGAAACACGTAAATGATTTGACAATTCCATGGAATGACCAAGCATTGACTTATACCCGCCTTTTTGTATTTTCTACCCCCGTATTACTATACGGGGGTCTGGAGAGACCACTAAAGTTTCCCGTCTTAACAATCAGGGAAAGGTTACTAATGAACCTTTCCCGTCATTCAGGGTTGTCCGTGTCTCTCCGTCAAGGGGGTCGGGTTGCATTTCCTTTCGGAAATCTCCACCCCGCGTCGCGCCCCTTGACTCCGTTCCCGCTCCTATGCTACTGTTAGTATCAGTTTATGATCTCGATTTGTGGATACCTGCAGTTCTATACAGTCTCCTGCCTCACAAGGTTCCTGAGAGTAAAGGAATCCTACCACGGATTCATATCTGATACATACCGAATAGTATTCTCTCAATTCTCCCGTCTCTCGGTTCGTAAATTTCTTCTTCTCACAACTCAGCACTTCTGCTTCCATTTCTCACGCTTCTTTCTGCCGGGTTTCGGCTCTTTTTTTTGGGGGATTCCCTTCGCATTTTATATTACAATTTTCAGGCAGTGAAATTTCCAGAAGAATCCTTGCAGATTGGGGGAATTTATGCTATATTGAAAGTTACTTTGCTACAGCCGTCTGTCCCGTCTGTTCAGGCTGCTTGGAAAATATGAGCTGATTTTGGAGGAAAATGGTTTGGAAGAAAAAAGTGGTTTTTTGCAGAAGCTCCGGCGGCTGTCCCCTTTGAGCCTGCCGCTGTGCTTTCTCAGTTTTGTATTTCTTGATTTTTCTTTCCGGTATTTTTACCGGTTTGTGGGAGGCACGTCCGTGCTTTCCTATAAGCCTATGCTGTTTACAGCGGGCTGGGCGCTGCTGCTGACCGGATTACTGGGCCTGCTGCCGCGCCTTGCCCGGCGGATCGCCATGATGCTCCTGATTCTGCTGTTTTCGGTGCTGACCCTGGTGCATTGCGCCATGTTCAACATTTTTGGGAATTTTTTTACTTTTTCCGACACCAATTTTGCCGGAGACGGCGCCAGGTTTTTCAGCTGGAGCTATCTCAATTTCCGAAAAGCGCTGCTGTTGTGCATCGTGCTCGCCGTCCTGATGATGGCGTTTGCCGCATTTCTCGTACCGCCTAAACCGGAAAGCCGGAAGAAGCGGATCATCAGTAAATCTGCTGCAGGCGCTGCGGCACTGTTGTCTCTGGTCCCTATTCTTTGCATGCATTTCTCCCTGCAGCCCAAATCAGACACCATGTGGTGGGGCAATACCTATGACCCCAACGCGGAGACGGAAATCTATTCTGAATTTACCAACACAAACCGTTGCGTTATGCTGACCGGCCTCTATCAGTACACTTTCCGGAATTTCACGGTATCCTTCGGCATTGGGCAGAGCCACCAGGGCGCCGACAAGCTGGACGCTTATTACGAAAGCCGGGAGGTGAGCCCGGACAACGGGAAAACCGGGCTTTTCAAGGATAAAAATCTGCTGATGGTGATGCTGGAATCGGCGGATACCTGGCTGTTGACAGAGGATTATATGCCCAATCTTTATGCCCTTCAGCAGAAAAGCATCAATTTTGCCAACCATTATACGCCCCTTTACCTTTCAGCGGGCACTTTCAACACGGAGATCGTCTCCCTGACTGGCTTGATTCCGGCTGTATCCGGCCTGCCCAGCCGGGCCTATTCCACCAACAGTTTCCCTCTCTCCTTGCCGAATCTGTTCCGGGATGCGGGCTACACGGTGAATTCCTTCCATTCGGCAAGCCCGGCAATTTACAGCCGCGGTTCTATCCACACCAATCTGGGATTTGAAGCGTACCACAGTTATGTGGATATGGGAATGGACGACTATATGCTGGACAGCCAGCTGATCCGTGCCTATGACCAGATGACCTCCGGCAATAAATTCTATTCCTACCTTATCACCTATTCCGGACACGGGCCCTATACGGAGGAGATGCGGAATATTTCCGATCCCCATTATGAGGCGGCAAAAGCGGCGGTGGCCAAATCCGGCGTTACAGGCAGTGCTGAGAATATGGAGGAATATACCCTTGCAGTGGCCCACGCCATGGAAACGGACGAATACATCGGCAAGTTGGTGGACAAACTCACGGGGGACGGCCACATGGAGGATACAGTGCTGGTGTTCTATGCGGACCATTATGGAAAATATATGAGCGACGACGCTTTCCTGAAACAGGTGAAGGGAGTAGGGGAGAATAAAAACGAGCTGTACCGTACCCCGTTTTTCCTGTATTCTGTGGATCAAAAGCCGGAAACTGTGGAAAAATACACTTCCAGCGTAGACATCGTACCCACGCTGGTCAATCTTTTCGGCTTGGATGCGGACCGGCGGTACTATGTGGGAGACGATATTTTCGGTGACAGGGGCGGAGCGGTTCTCATGCCAAACTATGCCTGGTTTGACGAAAACGTCTACTATTCGGATGCCTACCAGGGGGAGATGACCGAGGCAATGCAGGAGCGCACTGCCGATTTCAGGGAGCGGGTAAACGCTTCCTGGGATACTCTGAAGAGCGATTATTTTGCTACCTGGAAGGGCGACGAAACAAAAGGCAGGAAGAAATAGTACTGGATAGCATTGAACAGAAAAAGGCGGGTGCAGAGGAATTCTTTCTGCAGCCGGCTTTTTTCAGTGGAACCAGTTCTTCTTTTTAAAGTAGATGATTTCAATTACCGTTACAGCAATGCTGATTGCAATGACGATGGGATAGGCGTAGGGAGCATGGAGCTCCGGCATATCAGAAAAATTCATACCGTACCATCCGGCGATCAGCGTCAGGGGCATGAAAAGCGTGGTGACAACCGTGAGGAACTGCATGATCTTGTTTTGCCGTACATCGATTTTGGACTGATAAATCTCCTGCAGCTGCAGGGAATATTCCCGCAGTGCCCGGATGTGGGAGGAAAGCCGGGAAACCCGGTCGGAAAACAGTTCAAAATTCCTGCACTCCTTGGCGGAAAACAAGCCGTTGCGATTATCCGCCAGGGAATCTGCCAAATCTGTAAGCTGAGAATAATAGGAGCCCAACCGGAGAAGTCCCCGTCGGTAAAAGTGGAGTTTGCTGCCGAAATCCTTCCCGTCGCTTTCCAACAGCAGCTCTTCCAGACCGTCCAGGCGTTTTTCATATCGTTGGAGAAACAGGGCGTCCTCACGGATCAGGGATTCTAAAAACTCGAAGAAAAGCCATGCGGAGCCGCTGTCTTTCGGGATGTTCACGGCGGAGAACCCCTCCAAAAACTGTCCGGCTGTTCCGCTGTCGTCCAAAAAGATCAGACGGTGGCGATCCAGTATGAAGGCCAGGGCGGTCCCTTCCCCGGAAAGGCCGGCTTTCTGGGGCAGCAGAAGAGTGCCCGCCGCACAGTTAGGGAGCAATTCCGCCTTGCAGTAATGGGGGTGTTCCAGACTTCGCAATAGGGCACGGTCTGCGGAAAATTCGGGATAATTTTTTTCGAATTCCTCCCTGCTTAAAATTTCCGCATAACATTCTGTTTCAGAGTGCCCTTTTTCCTGGGGACAAGGTTCCAATTTTGCCGAAAGCCGATACCGCACGTGATCGCCGCCTTTGCCGTCATAGTCTGTCAGGTCTGAGAAAGAAAACAGCTTTACAGAGTTTCTGACGAATGGTATAGAAAGCTCCGAGTGTAAAGCAGTTGTACTTTTCAAAAAGAAAACCGCATTGTGTTCTTGCGGATTCAAATTCATTATACAGGGCGCGGCTCCCTCTGGCAAGAGGCAGTGCTCTCCGTTTCGTGCAGAAAGAGAGAGGATATGATATACTAAATCAAGTATACTTGTTATGGGAGGTTGACCGAGATGCAGTGGCTGGAAAGACTGAATGAATCCTTGGATTATATCGAAGGGAATCTGGAAAAGGGGCCTGTAACGGCGGAGGCTGCTAAAATAGCCTGCTGTTCTGCCTATCATTATCAGAGAATGTTTTCCTATCTGGCGGGGGTACCCCTGTCGGAATATGTACGGCGCAGGCGTATGACCAAGGCGGCGTTTGACCTTCAGAACGGCGAAAAGGTATTGGATACCGCCGTCAAGTATGGGTATGAATCGCCGACAGCCTTCAACAGGGCCTTCCGATCCGTACACGGGATTTCCCCATCCGCAGCCCAAAAGGAGGGGGCCGGCCTGAAAGCCTACCAGCGGATCAGCTTTACTATCAGTATTAAGGGAGAAACAGAGATGGAATACCGCATTGAAACGAAAGAGGCTTTCCGTATTGTAGGGGTCAGCGCACCTCTGGAAAAGGAAATTGAGAAAAACTTCGATACAGTCCCCGCCATGTGGGGAAAGGCTGCAACAGACGGCACTGTGCCGCGTCTGGCTCAGATGATGGACAGTGAGCCCAAGGGGATTCTGGGCGTCAGCGCCTGTATGGGGGAGGACCAGTGGGCCTATTATATTTCCGCTGCCAGCACCCAGCCGGTTCCGGAGGGGATGACGGAGTATATGGTGCCTGCATGTACCTGGGCCATTTTTCCAGGCTGCGGGGCCATGCCCAACGGAATACAGGAGCTGGAAAAGAGAGTGGTCAGCGAATGGCTGCCCGGTTCCGGCTATGAATATGCCGACGCTCCCGATATCGAGGTGTATCTGGAGCCCAATCCGGTAAATGCCAAGTTTGAGGTTTGGGTACCGGTAAAGAAGAAATCATAAAACACCTGATGCAAAGAAAAGCCTGTGTCCCGGAGCTGCTACGGTTAAAACCGTACAGGCCGCCTGGACACAGGCTTTTTTACAGGAACTGAGATCAGGCGGCACGATCCGTAAACAGCTTTCTGCCGAAGAACAGAATGCAGCCGCCCACGGCAAACAGCAGGGCCAGACTGATGACGCCGATGGAGTCCCGGCCGGTCATCTGCGTAAAGGCGGCCACCAGGAGGGGACCGATCACAGCGGCAAATTTGCCGAAAATGTCGAAGAAACCAAAGTATTCGTTGGAACGCTCCGGGGGAATCAGTTTTCCGAAATAGGACCGGGAAATGGCCTGGATGCCGCCCTGCACGGTGCCCACCAAAAAGGCCATGCACCAGAAGAGAATCAGGGAAAACTGCAGCGCCTGCTGGCTGCCTGGATTCTGTTCAATGTTGAAGCCCATAAAAAAGCCCACTAGGCAGACCAGAAAGTAAATGCATACCGCTCCCAGCAGAACTCTGACAGACCCCAGCCGTTCAGCCAGCTTTCCGAAAAGGATGGAAAAGGGGACGGCCACAATCTGGGTCAGCAGAAGGGCCAGAATCATCCCCACGTTGTCCAGATTCAGTTTGGAACCATAAGAGGTGGAAATAGAGATAATGGTATTTACGCCGTCAATATAAAAGAAATAGGCAAGGATGAAGAGCAGCACACGTTTATTTTTAGCAATATCCTTTGCTGTTTTCCAGAGATTGGAGAAAGTCGATCGGAACAGGCGGCCTCTTTTTGCCTCCACATAATGAACCTGTTTTACATGCAGAAGAGTGGGAATGCTGAAAACCAGCCACCATATGCTGGTGAGGATAATGACGAGCTTGAAAGCCAGCATATTTGTCATGCCCATGGTAAACAGGATGACGATGGAGATAATGAAGGGAATGGTGCTGCCGCCGATGTAGCCCATGGCATAGCCCCAAGAGGAAACACGGTCCATCCGTTCCGGTGTGGTGACGTCGGTAAGGAAAGAATCGTAAAAAAGGCAGGAGCCCGAAAACCCGATATGGGAGAGCACATAGCCCAGCAGAAGAAGACGGTAATCCTCTACAAAGGCGTTCGAGAGCGTAAAGGCCACTCCCACAAACAGCGAAGCGGCAAAAAGTTTTTTCTTATGCCCTTTATGATCCGCCAGGGAGCCGAGCACCGGCGCCAGAATTGCCACCAGAAAAGTGGCCGCCGAAGTGCCGTAAGACCAAAGAACCAGATTGTCCGCACCGCTTTGTTCACAGACCGCCCCAAAATAGATGGGGAAGAGCACGGCCAATATGTTTGTGGCATAGACGGAATTGGCCCAGTCGTACATGATCCAGCTCTTTTCGACTTTTGTAAACTTTTTTTCCTTCGCTTTCTCCATAAAACAACACCTCAAGAAAAAGTTTCTTTAGGATATCATC
>ENA-OUOW01001346-OUOW01001346.1-human-gut-metagenome-genome-assembly--contig:-NODE-1346-length-16925-cov-4.140190_pt1 | contig 16925 bp, 11 predicted proteins | sample MGYA00237938_ERZ548769 | MGnify/ENA primary metagenome ERZ548769 (study PRJEB26490, sample SAMN05356870) | human gut metagenome | biome: terrestrial biome; feature: human-associated habitat; material... | reverse complement strand
ACGACGCGCTTCTTGAGCAGGCCGTCATCCACGTCGAACGTGGTGACTGCATCGTTTTCTAGGTCAACGCTCAGCGCGCCAATGAAGGCCTTGTTAAACCTGATGGGCTCGACCATGGCGAGGGCCGTGGCTCCCAAAAAGCCGTCGAACTCCAGGTTTACGTTGCCGCCCGTGCAGATGGCGGTAACCATGGGGTTTCGCGCCAGGATGCGCAGCACGTCGATCATGTTCGAGACAACCGTGAGCCTCTTGTTCCCGGTGGCGATGAGCTCTGCCAAGGCAATGTTCGTGGTAGAGATATCCAGGAACACGAGGTCGCCGCTTGAGATGTATTCGTATGCCTTCTCGGCAATGATTTTCTTTTCGGCCACATGGGTGTTGAGGCGCTTGCTAACGTCTCGCTCCGGCGCGATGATGGTGCCAATCGCGCCACCGTAGACGCGCTTGAGGAGTCCCTCGCTGTCAAGCAGCTTGAGGTCCTTCCTGATGCAGTCCTCGGTCACGTCAAAGCGCTGCGCAAGGCTCGTGACCGTCACGCGGCCTTCTGCCTTGACGAGGGCGGCTATGGCATCTTGTCGTTCCTTGGCAAACATGGGTACTCCCGTGGCGTGGGTCTTGTCGGCGGACATCCAGTTAATGATACGAAATAAGACAAAACCGGATAAAGACTCTAGGCGTTTGACGACGGCCAAGTTGTATTCGATCACACAGGTTTGAGAATTCCGATTGAATACGATAAATCAATAATAACATCTTGTAGAACAATACTAAACAAGATATAATCGTCGCAGACGGAGGGGGAGGTGCCCCGGCTTACAGGTGCCACACAAGGAGGCCGTGATGCTCACCACCAGGACGCAGCACATTAAGGACAGCCTGTTTGCCCAGCCAAGGCAGATTTCCATGGAACGAGCGACGCTCTTCATGGAGAGCTACAAGGCAACCGAGGGAGAGCCGCCCATCATTCGCAGGGCTAAGGCATTTCGCCACGTGCTCGAGAATCATCAGATTGTGATAGACGAGTGGGACCTGCTTGTGGGCAACAGAAGCGCTACTCCTAGGGCTGGTGTGGTTTCTCCCGAGATGAGCCCCTATTGGATTCTTGATGAGCTCGACGCTTTCCCTGCGCGGCCACAGGACACCTTTGAGATTAGCGAGGAGGACAAGGCGTACTACCGCAACGTCCTCTATCCCTTCTGGCAGGGCCAGACGCTCAATGACTGGTATACCGCCCATCGCGGGGATGACGTGACGGCAGCCGAGAAGGACAAGGTGTTCGCCGTCGCTCAAACAGACAAGGGACAAGGACATATCATCTGCGACTTTGCAGAGGTGCTCACCCGTGGTATCGGCGCGCTCCAGCAGCAAAGTGCAGATCTTCTCGCGCAGAATCCTACAAACAACTTCTACCAAGCCTCGTGCATTTGCATGGATGCGCTGTCTGCCTACATCTCTCGCTACGAGCGTATCGTGCGCTCTGCTGCGGAGGAGGAGGCACCGGCAGATGCTCACGCCACCATCGTGCTTCCCCGGACCCTCGAGCGTACAGCCGAGCTACAGCGTCTGGCCAACATACTTGCGCACATCGCCACCGAGCCCGCACGCGACCTCTACGATGCGCTTCAGCTTGTGTGGATCGTTTCCGTCGCTCTGCAGCACGAGTCAAACGCTAGCTCGCTCTCGCTTGGCCGCATGGACCAGTACCTGTTGCCCTACTACCGTGCCAGCAAGCGCGCGGGCGCCTCTGACGAGAGGATCAGGGAGCTTCTCCAGTGCTTCTACCTCAAGTGCAACACCATCGTGGCAGTGCGCTCCACCGAGTCTGCCCGCTTCTTTGCAGGCTTTCCCATTGGCTATAACCTTGTGGTCGGTGGCGTTGACGCAAGCGGCAACGACGCCTCCAACGAGCTCTCGCTGCTCCTTCTCGATCTTCAGCGCGACACCCGCCTTCCTCAGCCTAACCTGTCGCTGCGCATCCACAAGGGAACTCCGGACAAGCTTCTGCACAAGGCAGCTGAGATAATCCGCCTGGGTGATGGCATGCCGCAGTGCTTCAACGACGAGGTGAATATCCCCGCCTTCGAGAACCGCGGGGTGTCTATCGAGGATTCACGAGACTACGGCGTGGTTGGCTGCGTTGAGCTCTCGATTCCCGGCAGGATGTACGGCCTGCACGACATTTCGATGTTCAACATGCTCAAGTGTCTCGAGATCACCATGCACGCCCACAGGGAGGGCTTTGCCTCGTTTGACGAGCTGGTTCATGCCACCGAGGACACCATTCGCCACTACGTGGGCCTTATGGTTAGGGGCTGCAACACCTGCGACCTTGCCCACCGGGAAACCTCGCCCACGCCATTCCTCTCGACGCTCGTGCACGACTCGCTCGAGAAGGGCGAAGACATCACCGCCGGTGGGGCACGGTACAACCCTTCGGGCGTGCAGGGTGTTGGCACGGCCAACCTCGCGGACTCCCTCTACGTGATCAAGAAGGTAGTCTTCGAGGACAAGACCATAACCTACCAGGACCTTCTTACTGTTCTCGACCGCAACTGGACTGGCGAGGGCGACGAGGTCCTGCGTCAGAGCTTTGTCAACCGCTATCCCAAATACGGCAATGACGTCGACGACGTGGACCTTCTCGGCAGGCGCTTCCTCGAGTTCTACGGCCACTGTGTGGAGACCTACGAGAACCCCCGTGGCGGCAAGTTCCAGCCCGGATCCTACACCGTGAGCGCGCACGTTCCCCTCGGCGCGGTTGTGGGTGCGACGCCAGACGGTAGGCGTGCCGGCGAACAGCTTGCGGACGGCGGTCTTTCTCCCATGGTTGGCAGGGACCAGCATGGTCCAACCGCAAGCCTGCTCTCCGTCTCAAAGCTCGACAACTTCCTCAACTCAAACGGATCGCTGCTCAACGTTAAGTTCTCGCCATCGACGCTGGCTGGCGAGGACGGCCTCCAGAAGCTCATGGCGTACCTGCGCAGCTTCTCGAAGCTTGGGATTCAGCACATCCAGTTCAACGTGGTAGACAGAAAGACGCTGCTTGATGCACAAGCCCATCCCGAGAAGCACAAGAACCTCGTGGTGCGTGTCGCTGGGTACTCGGCGCTCTTTGTGGAGCTCTCGAAGGCGATTCAGGATGACATTATCAACCGCACCGAGCACGTGCTGTAGGCAGGCGAGCAGAGCGTGACCACCGCAACCATCACCAACGTCCAGCGCTTCTCCCTGCACGACGGGGGCGGGATTCGCACGGTCGTCTTTGTGAAGGGTTGCCCCTTCCGTTGCCCCTGGTGCTGCAACCCCGAGAACCTCTCGCCCAAGCCCCAGGAGGTCTGGCACAGGAGCCTGTGCATCAGGTGCTCCATGAGGTCGGGCGAGTTCTCGGCGGAGGCATGCCCAAAGAGCGCCGCTGAGTGCCCCACGGGTGCCAAGGAGCTTCTGGGGATCGAGCGCAGTGCAGAGGAACTTGCGGAGGAGTGCCAGCGCGACGCTGTCTTCTACGAGGAGTCCGGCGGTGGGGTGACGCTCTCGGGCGGGGAGTGCCTCTCGTACCAGGGGTTTGCTGAGGAGTTTCTCCAGTACTGCAAGGAGCGCGGCATGCGCACGGCAATCGAGACCACACTTGCCGTTCCCCTTGCGGACGCAGAGAAGCTCGTTGCCTGCTGCGACCTCTTTCTTGTCGACTTCAAGATTGCCGACAGGGAGCGGAGCATGGAGACTACGGGCATAGATCCTGACGTGCGTGACAAGAACCTCCGAAGGATTATTGGCCTTGGTGCCAGGGTGGTTGGACGTATGCCGATAATTCCCGGCTTCACCGACAGCCGTGGCAACGTCTCCCAGAATGTGGCGAGCCTGGTTGAGCTTGGCATAACGCGCGTCGACGTGCTCCCGTTCCACCAACTAGGGAAGGGCAAGTACGATGCAGCGGGAATGGATTACGCTCTCAAGGACATGCGACAACTGTCCGTAGACGATATCGAATGGGTTATCCGTCTCTGCGAGTCTGCAGGGCTTCACGCAATGGCAAACGGGGGGTGAGGCTTTCCGCGCAGGCTTCACGCATAGCAAATACCAGGCACATGATGGAATCGACTACAGAAGGATGATGAACAATGGAACTTTTTCTCGACACCGCTGACGCACAGGCGGTCAAGGAGCTGAGCGAGACGCTGACCATCGCCGGCGTCACGACCAACCCCACGATCATCACGCGCTCGGGCAAGACCCTCGAGCGGGTCATCGACGAGATGTGCAAGACCCTTGCCCCCAACCAGAAGAGCTTCTTCCAGGTTATTGCAACGGACTTCGACGGCATCCTCGAGGAGACTCGCAGGATCTGCGCGCTTCGCGAGAACGCCTATGCGAAGATTCCCGTCACGCCGGTTGGCCTTAAGGCCATCAAGGCCGCGAAGGCCGAGGGACTGAATGTTCTGGCAACCGCCATTTACAGTGCTGACCAGGCATTTCTTGCGGCGATGAACGGCGCGGATTACCTTGCGCCCTACGTCAACCGCATGTGCAACTACGGCGACGGTGTGGGTCAGGTAGCTGACCTGGTGAACATGCTCGCCACCAACGGCCTGCCGTCCAAGATTTGCGCTGCGTCCTTCAAGAACACCGAGCAGGTGCACGACATGATCTGCGTGGGCGCCCAGTCTGTGACGGTTGCTCCTGACATCGTCTGGACGATGGTCAAGCACCCCGGTACCGGCATTGCGGTGGAGGAGTTCTCCGCTGCATGGGAGAACTCCTTTGGTCGCAACACCATGTTCAAGGACTAGTGCGTGAGGCAAAGGGACAGTCCCTTTGTCTCATAAGGAAACTATAGTGATGCCGAGAGGGGCGCCCCTGTGGCGCCCCTCGCTTTTGTCTTGAGTGTACTTTGGCACTCATTTGCTGAGGCCAATCGTTGATCTGCCGCCTCACCGCCTCATTGTGAACGGCTTCGTTACGAATGGAGACCATTGGATTTCGCGGTGAATCCGTTCGTGCGGAGCGGCCTATAGTGCGGCCTTGAGAGTCACGGGCCGCAGCGGCCCAAGGGCTACTCCATTGTCCAAACCTCGAGTTGCAGCAGAAGGAGGGGTTTCATGGCGTGCAGGGCTAATGCGTTAGACCGGCAGACGAATGCTTCCATCGAGAAGGGAAAAACCAATCTGCTCTTAACAAACGCGACGATCGTGACGGTCAACGAGACGCGCGACGTTGTCTTCGATGGCGCAATGGCCGTGGTCGACGGCCGCGTCGCCGCCGTGGGACCCTCGAACGAGGTGGAGAAGGCGTGGGGTGGTCCGAGCGCCACCGCCGTCGACCTGGGCGGCAAGGTCGTGTTCCCCGGCTTCGTGAACACCCACAACCACCTCTTCCAGACGCTTCTCAAGGGGCTTGGCGACGACATGGTCCTCAAGGACTGGCTCTCGACCATGACCTTCCCTGCCGCGACCCACCTCACTCCTGACGACTGCCATGCTGCAGCCGTCCTGGGGATTATCGAGGGCATTCGCAGCGGCATGACCTGCGAGCTGGATTACATGTACGCACACCCGCGTACGGGGCTGGACGAGCCTATCCTCCAGGCGATGGACGAGTGCGGGATTCGTGGCGTATTTGGCTACGGTGCGATGGACGCCGGACTGGACTTTGGCGTGGACCCCGGCCTCATCAACAAGAGCGACGACATCATCAAAGAGCTCGATCGGCTGTGCAGCACCTACGATGGTGCCTCGGACGGTCGGCTTCGCGTGTGGGCGGCACCCGCTGCCCTCTGGTCGAACTCCGAGAGCATGCTGCGTGGGCTCTACGAGGTCGTCAACGATCACGGCGATGGCATTACCATCCACGTTTCGGAGACCCCGTTTGATCGCGAGGCAACTGTTGCTGAGCATGGCTGCGCGGGCACTGAGTGCCTCGAGAAGCTGGGCATCGATGGCCCCAACGTGCTGATGGTTCACTGCGTCTGGCTCACGGACGCCGACATAAAGCGTGCAGCGGCTCATGACTACAAGGTCTCGTACAACCCCGTGAGCAACATGTATCTCGCCTCCGGTGTGGCGCCGGTTCCCAAGATGCTTCGCTCGGGGGTCACGGTTGGCCTTGGCGTAGACGGTGCCGCAAGCAACAACGGGCAGGACATGCTCGAACTCATGAAGACGGCCGTACTTCTCCAGAAGGTCGCCGAGAGGGACCCGGTAGCGCTTACTGCCGAGAAGGCCCTCGAGATGGCGACCATCGATGGCGCCCGTGCTCTTGGCTTGGACGACCAGATCGGCTCTCTGGAGCCCGGAAAGCGCGCGGACTTCGTCGTTTTCGACCCCTACGCATCGCCAAAGTCTGTCCCGCTGCACAACCCCGTGTCGGACCTGGTGTACTCGTCTGCGCCTGGCTGCATCACTGACGTGGCGGTTGACGGTCGCTTCCTCCTTCGCGATGGAGAGATCGTCGTTCTCGACGAGTCCGCCGCGTTGAGAGAGGCGCAGCGCTGCGCCGATGACCTCTGCGAGCGCGCTGGTATCACCAATCGTGGCTCTGGCCACGCCTGGACGCTTCCGGCTGGCATGTAGGGGCTGCTCGGTTCTTGTTGTGTATTGGTTCGCGGGGCCATCTGTTTTCGAATGGAAATGACTGCGGCACTTTTGCGTAACGCCGGATGCGCTCCCGCGTAACCCCATGTCCTTAGCATTTCTTGTTGGAGAGGGGCCGTCTTCTACATCCCTGCGGGGCGAAGCGGCCTTTGGGAGCTATGGGAAGGACTTCTCATGTCTGCACAGAACAATGGCGTTACTCGTAGGAACTTCCTCGGCCTCATGGGAATGACGCTTGCTGCAGCGGCGGTCGTTCCTCTCGCCGGCTGCTCTTCCTCGTCGGACGGCGGTGACGCTGCGGCAGATGGTGGGGAGAAGACCCACAAGGCCGCAATGATCATCAACGGGCCGATGAACGACGGCGGTTGGTTTGCCGCCTGCTACGAGGCAATGACCGGCGCCGCATCCGACCTTGGCTGGGACACCGCCTACTCCGAGAACATCGACCAGGCAGACTACGTCACGACGATGCAGAACTACGTAAATGATGGCTTTGACCTCATCCTCCTGCCGGGCCAGGAGTACGAGGACGCCGCAAAGCAGGTTGCGAAGGACAACCCCGACGCCAAGTTCGCCGTGCTCATGGGCACCGATGACAACCTCAGTGGCATCGAGGGCATGTACTACGACGACGCGCAGGTTGGCAAGCTCGCCGGCTGCCTTGCCATGACGCTAACGGCGACCAAGAGCGTGGCCTTCATTGGCGGCCAGGAGCTGGACAACACCCAGGCAAAGCTTGCCGCCTACAAGGAGACCGTCGAGAAGCTCGACCCAAGCGCCCAGGTGGCGAGCGTCTTTGTAGGGTCATTCAGCGACGTCGCGAAGGGCAAGGAGGCCGGCTCGGTGATGTTCAACCAGCAGAACGTCGACGTCCTCTTTGGTGACGCGAATGCCGAAGAGACCGGTGCCATCGAGGCGCTCCACGAGGCCGTTGCCGCGGACGGCGTCCAGCGCTACGTCATCGGGCTCTCCAGCGACCTTGGCGGTGCGGATGACGACACCTACGCCAACAGCATCATCCTCGACCACAAGGTGATGTTCGAGGAGGCCATGAAGGACGCGGCAAGCGGCTCGTCCTTTGGCAACAAGGCCATCAAGGGCGACCTCGAGAGCGGTGCCGTGCGCATGGGCACCTTCTCCAACAAGCTGGTCTCCTCGGACAAGCAGTCCGCGTTCAACGACTACGTCACCAAGATTCAGAACGGCGAGATCTAGGAGTTGAGCTGGCTAGGGTAGGCCAGAGATGGGTGGCGTGGGTCCGCCTGCAGGAAAGGCGGCGGGCCCGCCGCGCGCCACACGGGAGAGCATACGAGGGGGATCAATGTCCGTGTCGTCCGCAGACAGAAAGAGGGGCATCGTTGGCCGTTCGGTGCCTCGTGTCGATGGGCGCGAGAAGGTCACCGGTGCCGCTGCATATGCAGATGACCTGCGCATCCCTGGCATGGTGTATGCGGGGTGCCTCCACTCTCGCTCTCCACACGCCACCGTCGAGGTCGATGCCAGCGCGGCCCTTTCGCTGGAGGGGACCCTGGCCGTACTTACCGAGCGGGACTTCCCAAAGCCGCAGAGCATGTACGACTGGTATTACTGCACAAGCCACCCGCGGTTTGTTGGCGACGTGGTTGCGGTTGTTGCGGCTCGCAACCCCCAGGCGCTCGCCCAGGCCCTGTCTTCCGTCAGGGTCACCTACCACGGGCTTCCCGTGGTCTCAACCGTCGAGGCGGCGCTGGCAGCTGATGCACCCCAGGTACGCGAGAAGGGCGTAGGGCTCCTGCCGGATGGCACCCCGGACCCCAATGCGCCAGGCAACGTGTTCCTCGACTCCTACCGGCCCCTTCGCAAGGGGGATGTGGACAAGGGCTTCTCGCGGTCGCGTTGGGTGCACGAGGGCGTCTATCGCACTGGATACGTCGAGCATGCCTACATCGAGCCGGAGAGCGTGACCGCAATTCCCATGGGAGACACCATGGTGATTCGCTCCTGCTCGCAGCAAGGTCACATGCCCCAGCGCTTTGTGGCCGACTGCCTGCAGATTCCCATGGCACGGGTCCGCGCCGAGCAATGCGTGGTCGGCGGGTCGTTCGGCGGGAAGTTCGAGACGGTGGGCCTCATGTGCGGGCGTGCGGCGCTTGTCGCAAAGACGCTCGGACTTCCCTGCAGGATGACCTACTCCCGCGAGGACTCGCTTCTCGAGAGCCCCAAGCGCCACCCATTCACCACCCGGATTCGCATAGGCGCGTCAGAGGATGGGCGCTTCCTGGCATACGAGGCAACCCAGGTTGAGAATGCCGGCGCGTACAACAACCAGGCCCCCTGGATGAACATCCGCGCCAGGGCGCACTCGGCGGGTCCCTATGACATCCCCAATGTGCGCACGGACACATATGCCGTGTTCACGAACAACCCAGTTCCTGGTGCCTTTAGGGGCTATAGCTCTCCTCAAGTCATCTTCTGCAACGAGATGGCAGTCGACGAGCTTGCAGACAAGATGGGGGTCTCCGTCATCGACCTAAAGAGGAAGAACCTCCTGCGCCAGGGCTCTAAAACGGCAACGGGCCAGACCCTCGTGCACCAGACCCTTCTTGTCGACATGATGGACGACATCGTGAGGGAGACGGACTATCGCAAGAAGGACGCGACGTGGCGCTCCCAAGCCGGTCGGCTGAGACGGGGCATTGGCCTTGTGACCAGCTATCGTGGCGTTGCCCTTGGAGGAGAGGGCTGGGACTCGTCCGGCGCCATGCTCACCGCGCTTCCGGACGGCAGCTTCACCCTGCGTGCCGCACTTATGGAGATTGGTCAGGGCTTGAGGACGGTCTACACCCAGATCTGCTCCGAGGCATCGGGGATAGCGTCCCAGGACATCGTGATAGTAGACGTCGACACGTCGGCGATTCCCGACTCGGGGCTCACCGTTGCATCAAGGAGCACGGCACAGGGTGGACAGTCCATACGCATGGCCGGCGAGGCCATGCGCGGAATGCTTCTCGATACGGCCCGCGAGCTCCTCGAAGTTGGGGAAGGCGAGAAGGTCGAGCTTGCAAACAGCGTCTGTTATGTGGCGAATGACCCGTCGAGGAGCGTCACGCTCGCACAGGTGTGCGAGGCACGGTCGTATTCCGGCAAGCCCATGGCCACCTACCAGTGGTATCGACCCCGGGAGCTGAGGAACGATGACTCGACAGGGCAAGGCGAGGCGTTTACGACCTATGCCTATGGATGTTGCGTTGCCGAGGTAACAGTGGACACCCTCACGGGCAAGGTGCGTACCAATCGCGTGAGTTCCTACCATGACGTGGGAAAAGCGATTAACCCAGAGCTCGTCAGAGGGCAAGTGTGCGGCGGCATTCTCATGGGCATCGGATTCGGGCTCACCGAGGAGGTGCGCATGGACCGTGGGAGAATGCTAGACGTCAACCTTGACTCGTACCTGGTTCCCACGGCAGCCGATGCACCCCACATCGACGTGCGGCTCTATGAGTGTGACGACCCAGAGGGGACGTACGGGGCAAAGTGCATCGCCGAGGCGGCTACCGAGATGGTGGGGACTGCCGTTGCACTTGCGGTGAAGCATGCGATTGGGTGCCAGGTGCGCCAACTGCCTCTCACCCCCCAACGGATACTCGGCCTTCTTGACAAGCAGGAGAGGGGGCAGCATGAATAACGATTCCGATTCCGTGCGTGTCCATCTCTGCGTGAACGGTTTGGACCATGACGTGCTGGTCGATCCGGGCGACCGTCTCATTGACGTGCTGAGGGACGACCTTGGTCTCACGGGCACGAAGGAGGGCTGCGGGATTGGCGTTTGCGGTGCATGCACCGTTCTCATAAACGGCAGAGCGGAGAATTCCTGCCTCGTGCCAGCGGCTTCGCTCGATGGCGCATCCGTTACGACCATCGAGGGCCTCTCCCATCGTGGGAACCTGAGCGCTCTCCAGGACTCGTTCCTTCGCCACCACGCCGTTCAGTGCGGATTCTGCACGCCGGGTCTTCTCCTCTCTGCAACCGCCCTGCTTGATGAGGATCCCCATCCCACAGAGGCACGCATACGAGAGGCCCTAAGGGGGAACCTCTGCCGCTGCACGGGATACGAGCAGGTGGTCGAGGCCATACTGGACACTTCGGGCACCGCCGTGGACGAGTCCCCAAGTGTCGTTGTTAACAGGAGCGAGGGAGGCGAGGAGAGATGATCGCAGCCTCCTACGCTTGCCCCAACACGCTCGAGGAGGCCGTCGCCGCCCTTGCCGACCCAGCCGCAATGGTCATTGCCGGTGGGACGGACCTCATGGTGAAGGGGCGCACGCGCAATTCCTATGTGGCCCGCGCCCTCGTGGATGTCACCGGCGTTAACGAGATGCGCGGGGTTACCGTCCATGATGGCCTGCTCGACATCGGGGCGGCAGAGCCCCTTGCGAGCCTCGTCGAGTCAAAAGTGGTGAGGAGCCTCTCGCCAGTGCTCTGGCAGGCGGTGCGCAGCGTCGGGGGCGTCCAGACGCGCAATCGCGCTACGCTCGGCGGCAACCTGGCCAATGCCTGCCCCGCCGCCGACGGAATCTGCGCCTGCGTCGCGCTTGGGGCCCTCATCAAGGTTGTCGGGTCGCAGGGGGAACGCACCATCGATGCGTCGGAGCTGTTCCGCCCCTGTCCCGCCTGCCTCGCGCACGAGGGCATGCTCGTGAGGACCTGCCTCTTTGCCGATCCCCGCGAGAAGAAGACCACGCTTGAGCCGGGTGAGCTCATCGCCCGAGTGCTCGTTCCGCAGCGAGCGGAGGGCGAGCTTGGCTCCTACGTGCGACTATCGACAAATAGGGGAATCGGGCTTGCGAGCGTGACCGCCTCCGCGATCGTGGTGCGTGAACAAGACGGCACGGTGCGCCTCGCGCGCGCGTGCGTTGGTGGCGTACTGCCGGCCCCCCGTGCGCTTGAGGGTTCCGAACTGCCCCTGGTTGGCACCAAGCTCGAGAATGCGGATGTCCTTCGGTGTTCGAAGTCGCTCGGCACGATCATGGACGAGGAGTGCTCGCGCCTTGCCAACGGCTCGTACAAGCGCAGGGTTGCCCCTGTCGTGCTGGGAGACGCCCTCCGCGCCCTTGGCCAGGAAGGCGAGGATGTCCCCGGCGTTCCCGGCCTCCGGCGGATTGCCGTTCCCAGTTGGGAGGAAGACCGATGAAAGCGATAGCCGCCAGCCTCGTGCTGTGCTCTGCCAACAGGGTGGAAGAGGATGCCGCCGTACTTCTGGACGGGAAGACGGTCGCGGGAGTGATTGGGAACGACCGGCTCCCCAACCTCGTCTCGTCTGGAGCGCTCGAGTCCGATGACATCATTGACAGGCGCGGGTGCCTCATCATGCCCGGCCTGGTCAACGCGCACATGCACCAGTACGGCGTGCTCTCGCACGGCATACCGCCGGCGCATGGCGTCACGGGGTTCGAGAGCTTCCTTCTCGACTACTGGTGGCCACGTGTCGAGGATCGCGTGAGGAAGAGGGAGGTGCTGGTTACCAGCCGGGCAACCATGGCGGAGATGCTCCGGAGCGGTACGACCTCCTTCTGCGACATCCTCGAGGCACCCCTCTGCGAGGGGGATACCCTCGTGGAGCAGGGCGAGCAGATCGAGCGCGCGGGGATGCGTGCGGTTGTCTCGCTCGAGAGCTCGGAGCGCGTCGACCACGACAACGGCGAGGCGTGCCTTGGGCAGAACGCGGAGGCCGCACGGCACTTTGCCTCCAGGGAGGCCGGCCTGGTGCGTGGCGCAATCTGCACGCACACGACGTTTACCTGCCCCTCCAAGATGATCGCCCGTGCAGCGGAGCTTGCCCGGGAATGCTCCTGCCTTTACCAGTTCCACCTCTGCGAGAGCCGCTATGAGCTCGAATGGGCAGAGACGCATCTTGGCAAGACCCCGCTCCAGGTTTACTGGGATGCGGATGCCCTGGGGCCGTCCACGCTGGCCGCTCAGTGCGTAAAGCTTGGCGAGGGGGACCTCGGGCTCCTTGCAAGCTCCGGAACCCGCGCCGCGCATCTGCCGATAAGCAACTGCGAGGTGGGTGGCGGCTTTGCTCCGGTGCCCCAGATGCTTCGGACTGGCGTTGCCCCTGGGCTGGGGACCGACGGTTACGTGAACGACATGTTCCAGGTCATGCGGGCGGCGTTTCTCGTCCACAAGGCGGCCTGCGAGACTACCGCCGTCATGGACTCCAGGCAGGTCTTCTCGCTTGCCACGGAGGCGGGGGCCAAGGCCATGGGGCTGTCGCGCGTCGGAAGCATCGAGGACGGGTGGGCGGCAGACCTCGTGACGTATGACATGCGCCAGCAGCCCACCCCCATAAATGCGGAAAACGTCTTCGACCAGCTCGTGGTCTTTGGAAGGGCGGCGAGCGTGCTCGACGTTTGGGTGGCGGGGAGGCCTCTCATGGAGGGCGGCCACCTCCTCACCCTCGACGAGGAGCGCGACAAGGCAGAGCTCAGAGAGTGCGCCAGCGGATTCTGGAAGGGGCTGTGACATGAGGTGCAGGATGTTCGGGCGCGAGGTAGCGTCTCCCATCGTTGTGGGGTCTGGCCCGGCCTCGTTCGATGCGGATGCGATGATCGCCCTTGCGAAGGCCGGCGCAGGCGCGGTGGTGACAAAGACCATCAACCTCGAGGCTGCTCAGAACCCCACGCGCCACATGGTCCAGGCGGGAGCAGGAACGCTCATCAACTGCGAGAAATGGTCTGACTTCCCCATGGGGCGGTGGCTGGACACTGAGCTGCCCAAGGCCGTCGATGCCGGGGTTCCCGTCATCGCAAGCGTTGGCCACACCAAGCAAGACGCCGCGGCCTGCGTAGAGCGCATAGAGGACCTGGGCTGCCTCGCAATCGAGCTCGTCTCGTACGACGAGTCGACGGTTCTCCCCATGCTCGAGGAGACAAGGCGCCGCGTGAGCCTCCCCATCATCGTGAAGCTTTCCCCCAATTCGCCAGACCTCGTGGCCCATGCGCGTCGATGCGTTGACGCTGGGGCAGACGCCCTCACGGCATGCGACTCCATGGGGCCGGCCCTTCTCGTCGACATCGAGACCGGCGCTCCCGTTCTTGGCGGTTCGGACGGCAGGGGCTGGCTCTCTGGTGCGCAGATACTTCCCTTCACGCTCGAGAAGGTCTGCTCGCTTCGTCAGGGCCTTGCGGGCATCGACGTGCCCATCATCGGGCTCGGAGGCGTAACCACGTGCCAGGCGGCAATCCAGATGGCCATGGCTGGCGCCACATACATCGGCGTATGCAGCGCAGCCATCCTCAAGGGCCCGGCATTCGTGACCAAGCTCAATCTGGACGTCGATGCGTGGCTCTCTTCGCACGGCCACGAGAGCCTGGACGAGATCTGCGGAGAGGTGCTTCGTCACCTTCCTCAGAAAGAGGCTTCATACCATATGACATGGGACGAGAAGACCTGCACCCGGTGCGGCCGCTGCGTTAGGTCGTGCCCATACGGCGCCCGCTCCATAGACGAAGAGGGCGTGATGCGCGTGGATGCAGCCAGATGTCGCAGCTGCGGCCTCTGCGTCTCCCTGTGCCGAAGCCTCGGGCTTGCTTAGGGGGCGCGGATGGGCGAGGAACGTGTCATAGGGCAGCCAAGGCCAATTAGGGATGCGGCATCCAAGGTTACGGGACGCAAGGCCTACGTAGGCGACATGTCCCTCCCCGGGATGCTCGTCGGCAAGCTGCTGCTTTCCGATCGCCCGCATGCCCGCGTGCTCAGCGTGGATACGTCCGAGGCGCGCACCATGCCCGGTGTCCATGCGGTCGTCACGTGGGAAGACTGCCCCGATGTCCGCTACAACAGCGCGCAGCGGATGATTGACGCCCAGGTGCCACTCACGGAGAGGGTCCTTGCCAGGGAGGTCCGGCATGTCGGGGACCGTGTGGCGGCGGTGGCCGCAGAGACCGAAGAGCAGGCCATGGCTGCGCTTCGAGCGATCAGGGTCACCTATGAGGACCTGCCTGCCGTTCTGAGCATCGACGAGGCGCTCGCGCCGGGCGCCGAGCCCGTGCACGGCACGAGCAACGTCGTGGGCGTGTTGGAGAAGGGTGACAAGGACATCGAGGCGCATCTGGCGGCCTGCCCGCACGTGGTGTCTGGCTCCTTCTCGACGCCGCCCATCCACCAGGGTGCAATAGAGACCCATTGCGCGATGGCGAACTGGAGCGAGGAGGGCAAGCTTACTGTCATCACGCCCTGCCAGAACTCCTTTGCATACAGGGTCATCCTCGCCCAGATCTTTGGCCTGCCCCTCAACCGGGTCCGAGTCGTGGTGCCCGCCATTGGCGGTGGCTTTGGTGGCAAGCTCGAGATGACCATCGAGCCCGTGGCTGCCCTTCTCAGCCGCAAGGCGAGAAGGCCGGTCAAGATGGTCCTCTCCCGCAAGGAGACGATCATGGCGACGCGCGTTCGTCATGGCTCCCAGTCGAGGGTGCGCATGGGCGTGGACGACCAGGGTAAGCTCTTGGCCATCGACGTGGACTGCGAGACCAACACCGGTGCCTACGCCGGAAGCGCCTTCAACGTTGCCGGCGCGCTCCTCGAGAACCCGTTCCAGCTCTACAAGGCCCCCTACGTCCACGTTCGCGTTCGACCGGTCTACACCAACACGGTCCCAGGCGGTGCGATGAGGGGCTATGGCGGGCCGGAGGTCTACTTTGCCACGGAATGCATGGTGGACAGGGCGGCCCGCGCGATTGGGGCCGATCCCGTCGAGTTCCGTCGCGAGAACATCATCGCGCCAGACTCGCTCAACGAGGAGGGGGTTCCCCGCGGGAACCCGCGTCCGGCAGACTGCCTCGAGCGCGCGAGCGAACTCATTCGCTACGAGGAGGAGCGCCGCGCCAAGAAGCCGGGAGACGATGGGGGCCGCTTTGCGTGGGGCATCGGCGTTGCCGTGGGAAGCCACGGCAATAACTGCCACGGGGTCCATCGTGACGTGGCGAGTCCCATGATCAAGATGAACGAAGACGGGTCCGCCGTGCTGTACACGGGCTCCCACGAGATGGGGAACGACACCCTCGGTACGCAGGCGGCGATTGTCTCTGAGGTAACCGGCGTGCCCCTTGACCAGGTGGGGATTGTTGCCTCGGATACCGATACGGTTCTCTGGCACATAGGGGACTACGCGAGCCGGGGGACCTTTGTCATCTGTGCTGGCGTGAAGCGCGCGGCAGAGCTGATGGCCTGCGAGCTTCGCAGGGAGGCGGCGCCGCTGCTTGGATGCGATTCCTCCGAAGTCGTTCTGCGTGACGGTCGTGCCATGCGGGGCGATGGGGTACCAGAGGTCACGCTTCGTGAGGTGATGATCCACTGCCAGGCGGTTACCGGCCGCGAGCTTTGCGTGCACGTGACCTATGAGGCGCCGCGCGGGGTCTGCTCGTACGGGGCGCACGCGGCCCTCGTTCGCGTGGACAGGCAGACCGGTGAGGTGCGCGTTGAGCGCTACGTTGCTGTTCACGACGTGGGCCATGTGCTCAACCCCCTTATGCTCGAGGGGCAGCTCGAGGGCGGCATCGCGATGGGGCTGGGCTATGCGCTCTCGGAGCAGGTGAGCTTTGGGCCAGACGGGCGCCCGGTTCAGCAGACGCTTGGTCGCTGCGGCATGCCGAGGGCAACTGACATGCCGCTCGACCTGCGCACCGACTTTGTCTGCGCAGACGGCGGAGAGCCGGATGGGCCTTGGGGCGCCAAGGCGCTGGGCGAGAGCCCCGTGGTGCCTGTCGCTCCCTGCATTGCCAATGCGGTAAGCGATGCCATTGGAGTGGATATCCACGATTTGCCCATGGACCCAGCACGCGTGCTTGAGGCCATGGGCAGGGGAGAGGAGAGCTAGATGTCTGCCATCAAGATTCTGGGAATCTGCGGAAGCCCACGGAGGAAGAGCGCCTACACGGCGCTCAAGGCAGCACTCGACTCGGCGTCTGCCGCAGATCCCAACGTGGAGTGCGAGCTCGTCGAGCTGCGAGGCAAGAAGTTCAGCCTCTGCGTGCACTGCAACCAGTGTCTGAGGAAGGGGTCCGATCGCTGCACCGTCTTCCAAGATGACATGACGCCGCTCTACGACAAGTTCTACGAGGCAGATGGCGTCATCGTGGCAAGCCCCGTCTACGAGATGAACGTCACCGCGCAGACGGCGGCGTTTTTCCGAGAGAAGTTTTGCAGCCAGTGGATGGAACCGACGATGGGCATGCTTTGGAACGGCGCGCTCAGCGAACATACCGGTGCATTTGGCGAGACGGCGGCGCGCTTCTTCGCAAAGGATCACACGGTGCTGGAAATGCTGCTGGGCGCATTCCAGCGGGCGCTTTATGCGTTCTC
>ENA-OUOW01001342-OUOW01001342.1-human-gut-metagenome-genome-assembly--contig:-NODE-1342-length-16971-cov-5.500828_pt1 | contig 16971 bp, 18 predicted proteins | sample MGYA00237938_ERZ548769 | MGnify/ENA primary metagenome ERZ548769 (study PRJEB26490, sample SAMN05356870) | human gut metagenome | biome: terrestrial biome; feature: human-associated habitat; material... | reverse complement strand
ATCCGTTGGTTTCCATTTTCAATTATCATTGCCTTCTGGTGAAGGCTCATCCGAGGATTGCATGGAACTAGCTCGTGAATGGATTGAAACAATTTCTAATGGAAAAGCTAAATACATTATTGCTGTTCACACAAATACAAATAACATTCATGCTCATATAGCTGTTGATAAATATCTTAAAGATGGAAAGGTTTGGGATATTTATTGGAAACGAGATCAGAAACGTTTTCGTGAAATTTCAGACCGCATCTGTGTTAAACATGGCTTCTCGGTTTTAGAGGAAACTCGAAACAGAAGTCAAACTTATTTTGAATGGCTTGGTGAACATTCTGACAACAATCGTGACGTTATAAAAAAAATCATGGATACTGTCATTCCAAAGGTTGCATCATACAACGACTTCAAGAATTATATGGAATGCATGGGCTTTAAAATTTATGATGATATGAAATCGACAGATGCCAATGTTTTCCAGTTCACTGTCAATGTGAAATTGATTCACGAAGAGGAGGACGGCAGTTATATGGTACGTATTCCATATGATACGCAATATGTACGTGTTGAGTCTGAAGAGTTTGAATGGCTTACAGAAGACAAGACAGCTCGAATTACGATTCCAATTGACAAAGATGTTAGTGTGTTTGATTCAGGTATGGCATACAAAGGATTAAAGGATGCTGAAGAGCTGAAAAGATTATTTGAAGACAAGACAAAAGGAAAACGTAAAGGACTACGTATCCGTATGCCAGAAAGCAAATATATAGTTCGTACAAATCGTCTGGAACCCAATGAAGATGGATTGGGCTATACACTGGAAGATGTTATGCAGCGGATTAACAACAATGGACGTATCATCAACACACAAGATATACAGAGTGCTTTGGATTCGCAGGGAGACTTTGACAAAGTAATGCAGGCACGAAGAAATCTTTATGAAAGTGCAAATGTAAAGTTCGATCCAACAACAACGTTATTCAAATCAGTTCGTCAGGAATCATACTTTAGATGGAAAGCAACAGAAGTACAGAAAGTCATGGATCGTATGAACTACAGAAATCTACTTCAACACGATCGAGAGAACATAGATAAATTAAAATCAAGACGTTATGAATTACAGAAACAAATTGATGAGGTAAATCATCTTCTGCAAAACGTAGACAATACTGTGGAAATGATGACGGAACAAAAAATCGAAAATGTGATGGATATTTCTGATGAGGAAATTGAAACGTTTATCTCCGAAAACAGGAATCCACTGATTGAGAAAAAAGAGAAACTGAAAAAAATGATTGGATTATATTCTGAACGCATCAATACAGTTGATAATCAGAATCAGTATAAATCCGAGCGTGAACGAAGTGAACACGTTCGCTAAGTTTATATTTTTCTTATTGATTTTATTTTTGTTATTTGAATTTCATGCCTCTTGATTCAAACAAGGGTTGCCCTACGGCGTCTCGCTAACGCTTGTCCCTTGTTCTTATCTTCGAGGCATGATACGAAGAAATTGTAAAGGCGATGAGCTGATACTTGATATGAAATTGGCATGGCATGACGTGGCTTTCCCGCTTGCCTGTAAGTCCAATATAAATGCGATGTTATCCAGATAGTCATCGCATTTCACACCGTGCTTAGTAGTTCGACCGCCTGCGATGCACGACCCAAACGAGATGGACATGTGGTTGTTTAGTGTTCTCATTAGTTGCTCACCGGAACTATTGAATAAGCATTAAACATGAAGTCGATCCAGATATCTGTTAGAACCTGTTCTATACATCTCCCCTTTGGACTTAGAGATATCATAGAAAGTAATACTTTTTCGCCAATAGTTTTAATAAACAGCCAGACAGATATCAAAAATGACCACGGCAGAAAACATGAGCCTGCCACTACATGAGGATACGAGTTCTGTAGGTGCAATTCCTACAATCCTCAAACACATCTTTCCAATATACAAATGCTACATAATGATAAGGAGTAAGTTCCTTCTACGATAAACACGTTTGCATTTGTACATTGATATGAATCATTTGACTTCATTTAAAATACAAAGGAGGTTTTTCTCCTTTTAAAGACTAAGCCATTTAAGTTGAATGATTCTACTCATGAAGAGAACTGTATGATTGCTTTTTCTCTTTTCATAGGTACATATTCTACATATCAAGTTATATGTTTTCTTCATGAGGTGTTTATGAAGGTAACAAGTATTATCAGGTGCAATTCCTGAAACCTTCAATTTTTAATTTCAAGATGTAGCAACACAATTCTTTCAGTAGGAGGTGAAACTCCTGCTTTCCAACGTAACCTTTTCATGTTGCTACAAACGTTAGCTGTGACAGGCTATCTTAGCATGTGATGAATCAAGATTGTTAAAGAGAATGTCAAAAATCTGGTTCATCGAAATTTTTAGACATGGGACAATGATCCACAAGCCAGTGTTCTGGACAGAGCAGAAAACATGAGCCTGCTCATCTTTCTTAGATTGATATAAATGTATATATACAGATTTATATGAAGGTGGTGATACATATTGATAAACTTTGAATATTTTTGTTTACCTGCATTGTATGTTAAAGATAACTCGTCAGATGTCATACATATGGTAGGAACGGATGCACATGATAGATTGTATCTGGATGCACATGGCAATATTCAATATTCAAATCTACAGAATGGAGGTGGAACTCCTGATGATTATTCTTTTGTTCTTGACGAAGATGGGCACAATCAAAGTAATCTGCCTTTCTCGAAAAAAGAACAGGAGTTGTATGGTTTAGATGAAGAAGATGCCTTTTTCACAAATATGGATATGGATACTATTAACATGCTGTATCTTAAAAAGAAAAGCAAAGCTGAGAAGGAAATGAAAGATTTGATAAACATTTTAAATGAAAGATGATTATTAAATCAATCAGTTATGACAGTTAGAATTGCTGTCAGGAGGGCGAAAATGAAACTAGAAAATATTGATGATGTATTGAAACAGAATATGTCAAAAGATTGTAGTACACACTTTTTAGAGTCGTGTATTCTTGATTGTGAAGATTATTCAAAGCTTTATGAAAGCTGTAGAAACTATGATGAGTTTGAAAAAAGGGTCTTGAATAAAGAATGCTGTTTGAATGATATCTACAGTGCCATTTCAATGTATGGAAAAGATAGAGGTAATCACTGGTACAGGGTTCGTGAATTATTTGGAGATCATTGTTTCAAAACAGCATCGGATGTTGGTAGTCTTCTTGTTGGTAATGAAGAATTTCAAGTTCTTATTCCAAATGGGTATGGTGATGGGACTACACGTGTTGCAGTTTTTAATAAGGCGGATTCTGATTATAGTGTTGCCTCTAGAATTATGTCTGATATGATGGATTATCATCGTGGACCTTATTTACATGGGAAGTTTAATATCTATCCATATGATTGCAGCAATCCAACTGTGGATGAACCCTGTAAAACGTTAGAAGGCAGATACTTTACATATTATTATGACGGCTTAATTGCTTTTGTTGAATACTAAAAAGATGGCAGTACTGCCATCTTTTATATACAGAATGAACAGGAGGAACTTCTATGTGGATATTTATAGGTTTGGTTGTAAGCTTTGGATTAGGGTTCAGTGTAGGCAAGCGGAACGCCGTCAATAAGGCTGCACAAAAACCATGTTTTATATTATACAGAGATGCAGAATGTATGAATGAAGTTACTGTGAAGAATACGCCAGATGGATATGCCGTGATGAACAGCTATGTTCCATCTGGAGATGAAGAAAACTCTGCCTTGCAAAATTTTAGTCCAGTGGAGATGGTATCTACAGCGGACAGGACATTTGTAGTTCTTGGGCAGGATGATGGTGTCTATTTTTTACAGGAGACGGATGATTCAAAGGGCGTTGGATCACGTCCAAGATTTGGAATCCTGAAAAAGATTGGACATTCGATACGAAGGAATCTTTTTTAGGGCAAGGCGATTTTGGCCCTCGCATCCAGAATGCTCGGGCAGATTTTGCGTCCGCTTCTCGGACGCTTTTTATTTTTTTTTATTTTTTCTTATTTGTTTTTATTTGTACTATCGAGTATTTTATCAAAATACAAGGACTGCCCTACGGCGTCTCGCTATCGCTTGCTCCTTGTATTTTTCTAAAATCCTCGATACGAAGAAATTGTAAAGGCGATAAGCTGATACTTGATAAAGTTTCAAGATTGGCAATCACAATGGAGGAAACAAGTATGAATGCAGATGAAATGATGTATGAATTAGGATTCGAAAAATTGGAAAATCATTGTAATGAAGTTGAAGTAGTGTACCAAAGGATTACTGAAACTGAAATTTGGAGAGTATTTTTCTTCAAATCGTATGGGCTTGGATATGTGAACTATTCAGTTTCCCATTATCATTGGTTTGAAAATCTTGTAGAGTGGAAAAATATGGACCCGTATGTAGACATGGAACTGCACAAAGCGATTCATCAGGTATTGATTGAACATGGATGGCTCTAGATTTGAGCCATTCCATTCAGGTATGAAATTAAACGTTTATTTTATGGATGCCATTCATAGACAGGAGGACAAATAATGAATGATGTACGTGTAGAAGTAAGTTATAGATTATCAAATGAATTTGAGACACGTTATGTAATCGTGGATGCGATGACAGGGCGTGTGGTAGACAGTGCAAAGGGGTATGGCTATACATCCTATAAAAAAGCATTAGCATGTTACCGCTGGAAACATGAAAAGCTTAGAAAAGGAATGATTTAAATGGAACGTAATGATGCTGAATTGAAGAACCTTCCAAAAGAGAATATGAAGCTTTTAGAAAGGATTCGCCTGCTTGAAAAGGATATTGAGCATTTGAAGCAGGTTAATCAAAGACTTCTAAAAAGAAAGAAAACGGTACGGAGCAATGGATAAGATGGAAAAGCAGTTCAATAAAATCAGTACAGCAGAAATGAAAAAGAATATGAGTGAAGATACCATGACGATCTGTGAATGCTGTGAATTTTTGGAAACTATGATAGGTGATGACAAAAACATCATGGACTGCATCAACTACATAGAACGAAAGGCAAAATCTATGCACAGCAAACTGGTTCAGAACAAGGATGAAATTAAGCTCTTGAAATTTGTAAAAGGTACACCAATGCTTTTAAGCGAGACGGCAGAACAGCTGTTTACAGAGCTTGGCTTCAGAAAAAATCAGTCCGTTTGCTACGATGACATAAACATAAAGTACGAAAAGGAATCCGCCAATGGATGTGACATCCTAACGGTGCATTTCTATAATGGAATGTTTGTTTATACAGATAATATGAATCGTGCGTTGATGACGGATGGTAAGATGCTGAAAGCCATCTACAGGCAGATGATGGAATTAGGATGGATCTGATGAAAAAATAAATTGGAAGGAGTTCAGATGATAAACAAAATTAAATGGTTTTTTAAAAGATTATTCTGTAAGCATGAATTTACTTGGTGTCTAAAGAATGAGATGTTTCATTCTCTCAGAGGTGAGACTCAGTATCTTGTGTGTTTGAAATGCGGGAAAGTGAAAGATACAAGATTTGTTGAGTTTGACTAAAAAGAGGGCTTTATAGGATTGTCCAAATGAAATGTGAACTAATAGCTGATAAATATAAAAAACTTACTGGTAGAGATATTAAAGAAGATTTAGAAAATGAATGATGGAAAAGAGGGATATAGATGGAAAACGATGAAAATTGTGTTTACTGGGAATTGGATAAATATCAGGTAAGTCTGTTGTTGAAACATGTTTCCCAGTTCAAAACAGAAAACGAAGAGGATAAAAAGCTTGCTGAGAGCATGGCGGAAGAGTTGAAGAAACTGTTTGGATGGAATGAGGTCCATGTAAGCTGGAAGCTTAACATGAAACAGGTGGATTTTCTGTCTAAGTACACTGCTCAGCTGAAGTGTACAGACAAGGACGAAGAAGAAACAATGAGTCTTTTAACCGATGATTTAAGTTTCTTGTTCCTGTATCTTGATGCCTTAGAAAATCCAAACCGTAAGAATGAAGATGAGGAGGTTGCAGGATATGAATGAAAATCAGAGATTGTTGATGGGATTGTTTAAAAGTTCTGTTAATGAAAATGAAATGCACTGTATGATTGAAGCCGATGTGGATGAAGCACAGCTTGGTGCAATGGTGGCAACCATATTGGATTATGCATTCAAAAATGAGTTGAATATGGATACTGTATTTCAATATGCAGGCATCGTTTTAGAAAATACGGATGTTGCTGTAGACGTAGACGATGTGAATATGAGTCAAATGAACTAAAAGAAAGTAGAGGGGTATTTAAAATGGCTTTAATTGATGTAATGAGTGGAGGAAATTCCTTCAGAAAAGTAAGTGTGGATGAGATTCGTCCAAATCGTGAAAACTTTTATGCAAGTATCAGTGAGAATGAAGATCAAATGGTAGAAGACATGGCTGAATTGATTCAGAAATATGGACAGGATGAAAATGGTGTTGTCTATATGGATGAATCCGTAGGAGATGGAAAGAAATATACGCTTCTTGCAGGCGAAAGACGTTTCAAGGCTATCAAGCTGAATTATGAAAAAGGTATCGGAGATGGATTATTCCAAGTCAAAGTAGTGGCCAAGCCTAAAGATGTAACGGAAGAGTTGATTCGTATCATCATGTACAATGGAATTCGAAACAAATCAAAGGATGTGCGTAAAGCAGAAGTTGATGCATTATGCATGTGTTGGGAAGAAATGGATGCTCAGGGTGAGAAACCTCAAGGAAAGAAACGTGACTGGATTGCAGGAAAGATTGGCATGTCACCAAGACAGGTTCAGGAATATCTGACAGGTGAATTTTCAGATCAGGAAATCGACACGGAGCCCCAGGAAGATGGCAGTACTGCCACTTCTGAAAAATCTGAAAAGAAAAAAGGTCTTGAACTGTCGTCAGCAGACAAGGATACATTGAACAGTCTTCAGGAACATTTAAAAGCATCTACAGGTCGTAAAGTTAAAATCAATCAAAAAGACTGTTCTGTAACATTCTATCCAAACAAGGACGTTGATGCGATGGAAGATTTATATACGATTTTGCATGACTTTGGTTTCACGGACCAAGGATACTGGGAATAATAGAAATAAGAGGGGTATTTAAAATGGCAAAAGTAATTTCAATTCTAATGAACAAAGGTGGCGTTTCAAAAACAGAAACGAGTTTAAATTTAGCGTATGGATTATCTGTGAAAGGAAAGAAGGTTCTGCTGATTGATATGGATCCTTCATCGAATGCAACATCCGTTATCCTTGGGCTGGATAACAATCTGTCAGAACAGGGAGCAAGTCAATATAAGGAACTGTTTGACAAGTACATCAGCGAAGGACAGCCAAGAATCCTTGCATGCTATGAAGCAATGCATGAATATTTGAAACAGACTCCATACAAGTATGATATTCATGATGTGTTGGAAGACCAGAAACTGGACATCCATCAGGCAATTCAGAAAACACGATTTGAAAATTTGGATTTGATTCCGAGTTCAGTTGCGTTATCTACAACAGATATCAAATTAAAAGGGTCCATCAATCCTTACAATCGTTTAAGACGTGCTATTCAGAAAGTGGAAGATGAATATGATTTTATCCTTTTAGATAACCAGCCTTTTGAAAATTCGCTGTCTTTCAATTCGATTACTGCATGCTATAAAGAAGGGGATTTGATTATTGCTCCAACAAAAATCAGTTTAGGAGGAATACAGGGAATCGACTCTACCTTGCATACGATCCTACAGTGGATGCAGGAAGTAGAATCTTTACGCTATGATTTCAAGCTACTGATTACAATGAAGAACCGCAATGGCGTAGACAATAAATGGACAGATATCCTTCATGAAACCTTTGGTGAATACATGTTCGATACAGTGATTCGTTATCAGGGAAAGCCAGTTGCGGATGCATCCATGAATCGAAAGATTCCTCTTGAAACTCCAAAGTTTGGTGTTGCTGAGGACTACCAGAACTTTGTGGATGAAGTATTTAGCCTTAGCTAGTCTGATTGTAGGAAGAAGACTTCTGATAGTCTTCTTCGTACATTGGATTGCCCGACAGATGACAGATGTTCTAAAACATATGGATTCAGTCACAATTTAAGATTTGGATATGAGGAGGATAAAAGGATGAAAGACTTGTTGCCGATCGGAAGTGTTGTCACTTTAAAAGAAGGAAAAAAGAAATTAATGATTATTGGTCGCATTCAGGAGAATGAGAAGACTAAAAAACTCTATGACTATGCAGGATGTAATTGGCCTGAAGGATATATGGATAAAGACCATTGTTATGTATTCAATCATGAAGACATTGATTGTTTGTACTACATTGGATTGCAGGACATCGAAGAATTCAATTACAGATTTGAATTGGGGAAATGTGTAAAAAATGCTTTGATGAATGGAAAGAAACAGCTGTTTTTTATAAAGAGGATACAGATTTTGAAGAATTGAATATTCATTGGATTGAAAAATGGTGTTATAGATTGAAAAAGGAAAACGGAGGTGTACAAAGATGGCAGTATTAGAATTGATTGGAATGTTTTTTAGAATAATGATTTCATTCTTATTTCAAATGATTGGATTGTTCTTGAGCTTTTTATTAGGAATCAGTACACTTGTTTCTAGAGTGTGGATGCTGTTACTCTTTGCAACCGTCTGCTTTCATGCATGTGGGTTGGACAGTGGTACAATCAACATGTTCTCAGATACATTCACACTGGTTGCCTACATCGTAATCACGGTAATTGTATTGTTTGCACAGACGATTATTGGATGGTTGGTAGGCATGTGTTATTACATACCTGAATCAGCCATGATGTTTTAAAATAAAGAATGGAACAGCATATTTTATTCAATTATTTATAACTTTGTGTTAAGAAGGTTGTATAATAAGCTTGAGATAGAAAGCGTATGCAAAATTGAAAAAATATCTTGTGTACTTTTTTGAAGTGTGCTAAAATGTAAACTGTAAAGGAATACATGAATAGCAAGGCACTTCGAAATTGATATGAAGTGCCTTTTATATTCAGCTATTTAAAGGTCGATTCACGGACCTTGGCAGAAATGCCGAAAGTACAGATGAACTTGAATTACACCTATGTCATTCGTGGCAAGGTTAACGTTTTATAGTAGTCTGTAATGCCGTTATTTGATGTTGCGGTACAGCACATTTCCACATGGTAGTGAAGGATAGACAATGTATGTTAAAGCACACATTAAGTTGCAGTACAGCACGCTTTCGTATGGTAGTGAAGGCTCTATGTTGTGGATTGTCATTTTCACTTGGTTTGGCTATTTTCTATGCTGGAAAAGTGACAATTGAAATATTTTAAAAAAAGGTGGGGATGTTGAAATGATTGAAAAGGTTTTAGATGAATTATATAAAAAACTTCCATTGGATTTGAATGTGATTGAAATCAATGGCATTCATCCATTGTCAAATGGAGCTGTTGTTGTAGACGTATCGTATCCTATGATGAGCGATGATTTTACAGAAACGCTGTGTTTTAACAGCAACTTGAATGTGCAGGACATTCTGATCCACTTGGAAGAAAGAGTGAACTCGAAGTATTCATCTTTGAAGGATGATGAATATGTACGAGAGAAACTGAATGATTTTTTCAAATTAACAAATGAATTGTTGCAGACATTATAGGTCTGTTTTAAAGGTGGGATGTGGCATTGAATACAGCCAAGTATTCATGTAAGTCCACCCCCTCTTGTTTATATGGTGGCAGTACTGCCATCTAGGAGGTCAATATGTTAAATACAGTAGCAATTTCAGGGGTGCTAGGATATCCCCTTGAATTGAAAAAAGATAAAAATGGTAAATCTTATATCCGTAGTTCTGTTTCAGTATCTAGAAACTATAAAGGGGAAGACGGATATTATTTGAAGGACTATATCGGTTTCGTTGCAATGGGACAGAATGCTGAATACTTGGCGAAATATGCTCAAAAGGGTGATCGCATCGAAATCAAAGGCCGTATGCAGTCTTATACACAGACTTTCTGGGAATATTATGAGGAAGACTGTTTTCCTAAGAAAAGGGAGAAAAAAATCTATAAAATAGAGATTCTCGTAGAAGATGTTGAAGTTGTTGCAAAAGCGGAACAGAAGAATACTGAAGATGGCAGTACTGCCACGCATAAGTATACAGAAGAAGAGATTCAAGAAAAATTGGAAGCTTACAAAGCTACAAAAGAAACAAATCCAGATTTAGTTTTTTAACAGCAGATTCTAACTGGTGAAGATTAAATAAAGATATATTGGAACGAATGTATTTGTTCCAGAGGGGGTTATACAATGAAATCGAATAAAATCTTAATGGCAGGAGCATTAGCTCTTAGTATGGTATTATCTGGAGGAATGTTGACAGGATGTTCAAATTCTTCAACAAAAGATACAAAGACAACAGAAGTCGCTAAGAAGAAAGAAGTTAAAACACTTGGTAAAAAGACAAAGGATTCAAAATCTTTGAAATTCACAAACAACACTGGAAAGAAAATCACAGTATTTGAAACAAAGTCAAGTTCAGAAGAAAACTTCAGTGATAACTTGTTGGAAGATGGAGACGCTGTAAAAAACAAAGAAGAACGTACTTTGTATTACACTGTCAAAGAAAACGATAAGTTGGACGTGAAAGTAGGATTACAGGATCAGGACAAAACATTCGTATTCAAGGATGTAGATACAGAAGATACAAAGAAAGTGGATGTTTCTTTAAAAGATGATAAAGTCAATCTAGATGTAACGAAAAAAGATGGCAGTACTGCCACTTTGACACCATCTGAAGATTCTGCTAAGACAGAGGAAGAAAAAAAGGATGAGTCTGAAGTAAAACAGGAAGAAAAGAAAGAGGAGAAGAAGGAAGAAACCGCAAAAGCCGATTCTTCAAATAAGTCAAACACTTCTGAATCAAAGAAGGATAACACCGCTTCGACTACAAACACTAGCTCAAACAAGAACAACACAAGTTCTTCTAAACCTTCAAACAGCAGTAACAGTTCAAATTCAAACAGTTCTAAGCCTGCTGAACATACACACAACTGGGTGGCTCAATATAAGACTGTAAATGTGCCTGAAAAAGGGCACAACGAACAGGTATTGGTAAAGGATGCCTATGATGAGCCTACATATGGATATGAGTACCATTCTTTTTGTAATACATGTGGATTGGATTTAACGGCAAATGGTATTAATGATGCTCAACATGTTAAACAACATATGTTAAATGGTGAAGGTGGTAGTACAACACAGAAGCCAGTGGAAGTTCAAACTGGTACAATTCATCATGAAGCAGTCTACGAAACAAGATATGTGGTCGATTCACCTGCTACGACAAAACAGGAGTTAGCAGGCTACAAATGCAGTGGCTGTGGAAAAACAAAAGCTAACTAAATATAGATCAAAAGACAGAATTCTACATTCTGTCTTTTTTTATGGCTTTAAAATTTAATGTTTAAAAAAGGAACTCGGATGGGTTCCTTTTCTATTTTTCAGACGCAATAAAGCGGGGAATACCCGTGCTATTGCACCAAAAAAAGTATATATGAGAAAGGGTGGGATGAAATATGAACAGATACAGTTTATTCGATGTACCTTAAATTGAGTTGAAAAATATCAATATTTTTTCCTTTCAAGATATTGATGGTATGAAAAACTCAAAAAAAATCAAGATTTCTAACGTTAGAGATTTTTTCAAGGGATAGAAAGAAAAGGGGAAAAAATAAATTAAGGCAATCTGCCTTAGAAAGGATTGAAATATGAAAAAGTTTAAGAACGTATTTCTGGCTTTTTTCGTAACAGCACTGACATCATTGAACCTTGTTCTTCCTGCGTATGCAGAAGAAACAACGGCTCCGACGGTTGATTCAGCAGGCTTTTCAGTGAATGTTGTAGGAGATGGTACAGTCACACTTTCATCAGGAGATTTCACAAAAACATTGTCGAATGGTGACATTTTCAATGCAGATTACGAAGAGGGTACAGAAATTAAAATTGTCTCAAAATCCAATGAAAATGCGGTTATTGATGATGTTACATTAAATAACAGTACGATCTCAGGGTTTACTAGTGGAAAAAAATCTTTCAGTTTTGTTTATACAACAAAGACTGCGGACGCTTCTTTTAACGTAGTGTTCAAACGAAATGAAACACAAAAAGAAGAAAACAATAATTCAAACAAAACTGAAAGTGAAGATTCTTCTCAGGTCAAAAGTTCAAATGAATCTGTTTCTACTTCAAATGATGCGGTAACTGAATCTGAAGATGCAGAAAAATATGGCACATTTGATGTGGATCTTTCAAAGATGGATATAGATACATCTAAAACTGTATATACAAAATACTTGTATGCAATTCCAAGTGCTGTATCTGAAAACGATACAATCACTTCTGCATTGATTGATAAAGACCCAAAGGATACGATCTATACGCAGACAATGGAGCCAAGCACAGTATATACAGATGGCGATGCTTACTATATTCAGGCAGACACACCTTTTGTGAATGGTTTAGCCAAGAAGAGTTATCCATACGATTATGATGTGGCTCGTGGAAATGATTATGGTCAACAGCTAACAGAAGGCTTTTCTTATGATAAGAAAACTCACATCTTAAAAATTGATAAAGATGTTTTCAAAACTGTGGCTAAAGAAGCAAAAACAGATAACAATCCAAAAGAGGATTTTTCAGATTTACAGGTACAGTTTTTAGTTCCTGCTGATGTAGAAAATGATGTTAAAGTTAAAACTACAGTTGTTGATAAGACAGGTTCTATTGACAGTGTTGTAGGGGATTCAATCAGTTTACGTCCTTTCATGACAACACGTTTTCAGCTTGCTTCTGAAAAGACCGCAAGTAATATTATTCCAAAAAATGTAAAAGTATATGTGAACGGTTCAGACGTTCCTTTAGAGTCTGAATATGGTGCGTATGACCCTGAAACAGGAGAGATGGCATTATCTTATATGGGTGCTAATTTAAAATCACTAGAGATAGTTATCTCCAAGTCAAAGGGAAGAGCAGTTGGTGTTGGTTTAGGTACAGCCAAAGTCGGAAGTATCAATGTACTGGCTTATTTAGCAGAAGGTACAAAGGATGTGTTTAGCGTTGGTTCCTCTATTGATGTAGTAGGTAAATTTGGTAATAACAGCTACGTACAGACGATTGACGGTCCATTGGAATTATATAACAAATCTAGAACAACAGCAGGTGGATATTTCAATACTGTGGACTGGAATGATGGTGATGGTGGAGAGTGTACTTACACAGACTCTGCTTTAGCGGTTCCGCAGTCTATTACTATGAATGGACAAACTGTTGATTTTACGATGCGTGATATCAATGGAAACAGTTATGGACAATGGGTGAATGGAGGAAATGGTTTAACTGATATTTCAGATCCAGTTGCATTCAATGGTGCAATTCAGGCTTTCTGTCACCATATCAAACAAGCTGTAGGCACAATTAATGAAAACAGCCGTTATGATTTGCGTTATCCAACCTGCACATTACGTGTGCTAGATGCGAGTACAATTAATGGATACAGACATGTTGTATTTGGATTTGAAACAAACCTACATCATTTCGGTGGTTCAACACCTCAAACCGTTGGAACTGTTTTTGAACTTGCTTTCAAGGTACAGTCTAAAGGTAAACTTTGCATTAAAAAGACTTCTGCAAACCCAGCTATCACAGATAACAACCCTTGCTACTCATTGCAGGGAGCTGAATATGGAGTGTATAAGACAGAAGCTGATGCAAAAGCTAACAAGAATAAAGTGAATACGTTAACGATTGGGAAGTATGACAGTTCTGAAAAATACAAGGACTGGTCAAATGAAATTGAACTGGATGCAGGAACATATTATCTAAAGGAAACTAAGAATCCAAAAGGCTATGCTTTGAATAATTCTGTTGTTTCAGTTGTAGTAAAAGCAAATGAAAGTTCTTGGATTGGCTCAAATGGTGAATTTAAAGATTATCCTCAAGCCGATCCAGTTCGTATTTTACTTGGAAAAGTAGACAAAGAAACCAACAAGAACAAGCCACAGGGTAGTGCTAGCCTTGCAGGTGCTGAATTTACAATTAAATACTACAAAGGATTGTACGATTCCGATCCTGCTAAATCAGGCCAGGTCCCAGCTCGTTCATGGGTAGTAAAAACTGATTCTGATGGTAATTGCAGATTGGATAAAGCGTTTGTTGTTTCGGGTGATGAATTATATTATGCATCGAATGGAGATGCTACTTTGCCAATCGGTACAATCACGATTCAGGAATCAAAGGCTCCTACGGGATACTTTATCAACAATGAAGTTTTTGTTAGAAAAATTACAACATCTGGCTCTGTGGAAGGTGTTAATACATTTAACATGCCTAAAGTCAATGAAAAAGTAATCAAGTTCAACATCAAGAAAGTGCAGGCAGGAACTTCTACACCAATCAGTGGTGCAGTATTCCGTCACACTTTGCCGAATGGTTCAACAGAAGATTTAGAGACAAATGGCAGCGGTGAAATTACAATCACAGGTCTGGCTTCTGGAACGCACAAAATCAAGGAAATCAAATCTCCTGATGGATATCAGTTGAATCCGAACGAAGTTGTATTTAATGTTGCTTCTGGTACAGGCAGGATCACATTTACAAGTGGAACGAACAGTCTTGTAACACAAGGTACAAAGGATTCAGGGGATGGCTATGCTACATTTAGTGACAAGGTTAATCCATTCAACTTGAAAATCACTAAAACAAATGAGCATGGAAAAGTCTTGAAAGGTGCTGAATTCCGTCTATATAGTGATGAAGGATGTAAAAATGTAGTTGATACGCAGATTTCTGATGAAAAAGGGTTATTGACTTTCAAAAATCTGGATGTAGAAAAAACATATTATTTCCAGGAAACAAAAGCTCCACAAGGCTATAGAATTCCAGTAGACGAAAACGGAAAGGCTTATGTTCATTCCGTATATGTAAAAGCTACACCTCAGACAAACACCTTCGACTTCACAATTGACAATGTGCAGTACAACACATCTAAAACATCTGGCAACATTCGTCTTGAGGGAACTAAAAAGGACCGTGTTGTTGCGGTAGATATCACAAACAAAACGACGCAGTTATTACCTGAGACAGGCTCAAGCGGAACTATTCTATTAATTGGATTAGGTATTGTTGTGATTGCTTTTGCTTTATATATGTCAAAAAAAGAAAAATTGAATTCTAAATAATGAAGAAAGAGGGATATAAAATGAAAACTAAAAATGTAGTTTTCGCAGGCTTTTCTGCGTTAGCTGTGATGTTAAGTCCAGTCGTATCAAGCGTAGCTCCAGTAGTTGCTCCAGTTTACGCTATAACACAGGCACCATCAACATTGGCAACTCCAAATGGTGTTGCTGATTTTGGTCAGGGTAGTGCTTCAATCACAATTCAGCCAAATAATGGTCAAAGCTTAGTAGGTAAAAAATTCAATGTATACAAATTGTTTGACGCAGAAAATGCGGTAGATCAGGAATCAATCAACTACACTTGGAATGATGCTTACAAGACAGCTTTACAAACAGTTGTTGGTAAAAAAATCAACAAATCTGCTTCTTCAGTAACAGAATATGATGTGATCGACTATATTCAGACATTGAATACTAACAAAGTTGAAGGTGCTCAGGCAGATCAGAAATTAGAAGGTCGTTACAGCAAATACCGTTACTTCGTTGAAGATTTAAGAAATGAATTAGTTAAAGAAGGTCTTACACCAACGACTGTTAATGTAACAGCAACTAGTCCAGTGGACGGCTCAGTTAAATTTGGTGGCTTAGGATACGGCTATTATTTAACAGATGAAGTTTCTGCTGTACAGGATACACATTCAGCTGCTTCATTGATTTTGACAAATACAGCTAACCCTGATGCTCAGGTTAATATCAAATCAGATTATCCAACTTTGATCAAGAAAATCAATGAAGATGATAACAATGTCGGATGGAATGATATTGGTGATTATGAAATTGGACAGACAGTACCTTACTACCACGATACATATGTGCCAAACATGAATGGATATCAAACATATAAAATGATTTTTCATGACAAGATGGACGAAGCTTTGACATTCAACAAAGACTCTGTTTCTATTACAATTTCAAGTACTACGAAATCATATACATTGAAGAGTAATGAATTTAATGTTGTTGAAAATAGTGGGGAAGATACATTCTATGCAGAGATTCCAGATTTAAAAGCAATTGTTGATAAACAATTCCCAGAAGGTATGAATAACAATTACGAAAACACTTATGGTCAGTCAATTCGTTTAACCTATAATGCAACATTGAATGACAATGCAGCAACTCGTACAGGTCGTGCTGGATTTGAAAATACAGTTCGTCTTGAATATAGCAACAACCCAGATAGTGATGGAAATGGTTCTACAGGAACAACTCCTTGGGATACAGTAGTTTGCTTTACTTATAAAATTAATGGGTTGAAAATCAATGACCACAACAAATTGTTGAAAAATGCTAAATTCCGTCTATATAGTGATGAAAACTGTACAAATGAAGTTTATGTAAAAGAAACAGCGGACGGCTATGTTGTTATGAACCGTGATTCATTAGGTGGTACTGACCACACTGGTGGTACAAGACCAAGTAATGCAGTTGAAATGGCATCTGATGCTAAAGGTGTATTTACAATCTTAGGTTTAGATCAGGGAACTTATTACTTAAAAGAAACGGATTCGCCTGCTGGATATAGAGAACTTCTAGACCCAATCGTAATAACAATCAAACCAACATTCACTACTGAACGTAATAGTTACAATGCAGGTGAAGGTGCAACTGAAAAAACATTACAGAAATTAGAAGCAACTGCTCATGTTAAAGAATTCTTAAATGGTGCTTACAAAGAAAGCGACACTAACTTAAAAACAGATGTAA
>ENA-OUOW01001335-OUOW01001335.1-human-gut-metagenome-genome-assembly--contig:-NODE-1335-length-17048-cov-3.836286_pt1 | contig 17048 bp, 11 predicted proteins | sample MGYA00237938_ERZ548769 | MGnify/ENA primary metagenome ERZ548769 (study PRJEB26490, sample SAMN05356870) | human gut metagenome | biome: terrestrial biome; feature: human-associated habitat; material... | reverse complement strand
CGACCGTCTTGCACACATTGCCGAGGTCGTCCTGCACGGCCAGCTGCGCGGGCCGCCCCGCTTGCAGCATCGCGTAAAAATGCACAGGCACCAGCTGTGCCTCGCCGTTTTCGTATGTTGCCCGGGCCGCCGCGAAGAGTTCCTTCGCGTCCTCGCCCTCCTGCCGCGTGCCGAACATCTCCTGGCCCTTCTGCCCGAGATAATACCCTTGGGTGAAGCCTTGGCGCGAGAACACGCGCTCCAGCTCCTCCATGTCCGCCTGCGTCACGCGCTTGCCGTTCAGCGCCGCGCGGTATGCCTTCGTCACCACCGCGACATACTCCGGCCGCTTCATGCGGCCTTCGATCTTGAGGGACGCCACGCCCATGCGCTCAAGGTCGCGCAAATATTCAATGAGACAGTTGTCCTTCAGGCTCAGCGGATAGCGATTCTGGTCGAAGCGGCCATAGCCGTAAGGCAGGCGGCACGGCTGCGCGCAGAGGCCGCGATTGGCCGAGCGCCCGCCGGCAAGCGAGCTCATCATGCACACGCCGGAATAGCAGAAGCACAGGGCCCCGTGGCCAAAGGCCTCAAGCTCCACGCCCTCCTGCGCAATGGTGCGCATCTCGTCGAGCGATAGCTCGCGCGAGAGCGTCACACGCGCCACGCCCAGCTCACGGCACCAGGCCGTGCCTCGGGCGTCGTGAACGTTTGCCTGGGTTGAGACGTGGCACTCGATCTGCGGCCAGCTGCGGCGCACCTCGGCGAGAAGCCCCCAGTCCTGGATGATGAAGGCATCCGCGCCAAGCAGCCAGGCGCGGCGGATAAGCTCGAGCACCTGCGGAATCTCGCGCGTGGCAACGGCAATGTTCACCGTCACGTAGACGCGCGCGCCAGCCAGGTGTGCGCGGCGGCAGGCCTCGCCAAAGGTCTCTTCGGTAAAGTTGTGCGCACCGCGGCGGGCGTTGAAATTGTTGCCCAAACCGCAGTAGATGGCGTTGGCACCGGCAGCCAGCGCGGCGTTGAACGCCTCTGGCCCACCGGCGGGCGCCAGGAGCTCTATGCCCCTTGAAGTGGTCAAACTCTTCTCCCTGTCACTCAAATGCAACGCGGGGAACATCCCCGGCCGAGGATTCTGCAGTGCAATCATAGAAACATGCACCCCCCTGCGCAGTGGCAGGCGCAGATATTCAGATATTCTCTGAGCCAAGGCTTGCGCCGAGACGCACGAATGTGTCGAATGCGACTTATGCAACTCCAAAGGTAACGAGCAGCGCCGCCACGAGCAGCGCGCAGGACCCCACCACGGCGATAGGCGCAAGCCAGCGAAGCTTTTTGCCTGGGTCCCTGCGAGCAACTGCGGCAAAGTCGAGAAGCAGCATCCCCGCCGGGGGAAGAAGCGCCAGCAGGTAGCGTACCTGGACCCCCTCCGCCAAAGGCGCCCCCACGGCAGTAAAGGACACGTACAGACCCGTGATGGCAAGCCCCCACCCGCACGCCAGACCCAGCGTCGCAAGTGCCTTAACCAGCGGGCGAGCAAGCACAAGGTCATCTTGCGTGCGGTCCAAGACGCACACGACAAGAACCAGACCCAAAAGCAGCCCATTGATTGCCGAGCTCTGGGGGACAGACGGAGCAACAACGTACGGCGCCGAGAACGCCAACGGTTCGAAAGCCACCAGGCGATCAGGGGCGAGGACGTGCCCCGTGGTAGCCAGCATCACCCCAACGTAGCGGATGGGGTCCGCCAAGATGAAGCCAACCTGATTGCCCTGCGAGACGTCGGCAGACCCCTGCGGATCTCCGCCTCCGGGCGCAACGAGGAAGCGAATCCCAAACGAGGCGAGCAGCGCCGCTGCTGCAAGCACCACCAGCGCACGGTACAACGCGCTGTCGCGCCGGGACGAGAACCGCTTCGCGGGAAGCACGAGAAGCACCACAAGCAGGGGGAAGTACACTGCGCGCACAAGCGCCCCCAGGACAAAGGGAACAAGAGGAGCGCAGGCATCATGAAGGGTGAGCTCGCACTCCCCTTTCTGGCAGTTGCCCACAAACGCCGCAAAGGCATACGCTATGAGCGATACCGACCAGGTGTCATAGGTATAACTAGCAGAGAGAATCACCAGCGTTGGGAAAAGCGAGAAGACCCCCAACGCCAGCTTTCCGCTTTTCATGCGGCGCATGGCAAGAAACATTGTCAGCGAGTAGAACAGCACACCCGCAATGCGGCCCATGAGGTAGCGACCGTCAAACCCCAGGTGCAGTAGCCTGCCCGCCCAAAGCCCCACGGCATTGGGGATGTTTCCCACGTGAGAGGCGGAAATCCACGTGTCACCGGTGAACGCGCTGGTCCCCTCGCAGACAACGAGGGCATCGTTCTCCTCGGCGTCCTCAAGGGTGTCGTAGACAACTTCGCGCGCGGCGGCATCGTTCTTTGTGGGAAAGACGTTTTGTCCCTCGATTGCTTGGGACCACACGAAAGCGTTGCTCGATGCCATGAGGGCGTCGGCGCCCGTGTACTGCGCGTCAACAACGTACGAAATCGCGTTTGCGTAATCGAAGTGCGTGAAGCCGTCCCATGAGGACGAGGCGTATGCAGGAAGCAGAAAGGCGCACAGGATGCCCGAACAGAGAGACATTGCGAGGAAGACGTACTCGGGCGACCGCCAGAGCAGCATGCGGGGTGTTACGTGCCTGGAGTCCGCATCTTCGCCTGATGGCAGCTGCCTTCTCCGCTCGTGCTCCTCGCGCAGCTCAGCGAGGCGCCTGCGCGCCCAGGACACAAGCGGTAGCGCCAGTACAAAGAACACGAGCATGCGCGTGGGACGCCATTCAGCGAGGACAAAGGGGCTCGAGGCCGGCGCTCCAATAAGGGTGCCGACCTCGAGGAGTACACATACAAGAAGGGACCAAAGCCCCGTGATGGCCCACCACACGCAGCGATTGCTGCGAGAGTTTGGTTTCATTACGCCAGCTTAGCCCAGCGCTTCTTGCCGATCTGCAACACGGTGCCCGCCGAGAAGAGCGCAGGGTCCACGTTGTAGCACTTGGGCTCCACGGCCTTGCCGTCGATCTTGACGCCGCCGCCGTCGATGAGACGACGGGCCTCGCCCGTGCCGCTGGCGATCTTGACGTCCACCAGGAGCTTGGCCAGGTAGACCTTGCCCTCGTCGTTCACCTGGACCGTGGAGAGAGGGAACTCCGCGATGTCCTCGGGGACCTCGCCCTTCTTGAACGTGGCGTCGAAGGCCGCCTGGGCGGCGTCGCCCGCACCAACGCCATGGTAGAGGTCGCAGATGTTGCGGGCGAGCTCGCGCTTGAGGGCATACGGATCGGCCGTGCCGTCCTTGAACTGGGCATCGATAGCGTCGATCTGGTCCACGGGAAGCGTTGAGCACAGGCGGAAGTAGAGCGGCACAAGCTCGTCGGTGATGGACATGATCTTGCCGTACATGTCGTCCGCCGGATCGGTGAGGCCAACGTAGTTCTTGTAGGACTTGGACATCTTCTTCACGCCGTCGGTGCCCACGAGCAGCGGCACGGTAAGCGCCACCTGCGGCTCCATGCCCATGGCGCGCATGAGGTCCCGGCCGGCAAGGAGGTTGAAGATCTGGTCGTTGCCGCCCATCTCGACGTCCGCCTTCACCACAACGGAGTCGTATGCCTGAAGCACGGGGTAGATGAACTCGTGCAGGGCAATGGACTGGCCGTTGGTGTAGCGGTTGTGGAAGTCCTCGCGCTCGAGAATGCGTGCCACGTTGAACTGGCTCATGAGCTTGAGCATCTTGGAGAGGTCAAGGGGCTTCAGCCAGTCGCCGTTATGCACGATGGTGGTCTTCTCGGGATCAAGCACCTTCATGGCCTGCGCCACGTAGGTCTTGGCGTTGGCCTCGACCTGCTCCTCGGTGAGGGGCGGGCGGGTGGAGTCGCGGCCAGACGGGTCGCCGATAAGCGCGGTGCCGTTGCCGATGATGAGCGTGACCTTGTGGCCCAGGTCCTGGAACTGGCGCATCTTGCGCAGGGGGACGGCGTGGCCAAGGTGAAGGTCGGGGCTGGTGGGATCGACGCCCAGCTTGACGTTGAGCGGCACCCCGCGCTCAAGCTTCTTGCGAAGCTCGTCCATGGGCACAATCTGCATGGTGCCCGACGTGATGACCTTCAGCTGTTCTTCGACTGGCAGCAAAGCTCTGTCCTCCGTGTGTGTTCGCGTGTCTTCGCGGACCGCACCTGCGGCCGCGCACGCACAAGGATAGCGCAGGTTGGCGCCTCTCGCCCGCCGCAGGAAACAGCCCGTCAAAGCACCTTACCGCGCGAAGGCCGTCTCTCTCGCACGGCGCTTGGCGGTCCGCTTAGCCGCCGCATACGCAACGCTCGGAACGCCAACAAGCACAAACACGATAACCGCCTCGTAGAGCGGATGCCGCACAAAGCGGCCGCTCAGATCGGGCGTGACGTTCACCCCAAGCCAGTTGATGACGGGTATGTGGAACAGGTACACGTACAAGGATGCTGAGGAGAGCGCGGTGAGAACGCTCTTCGCGCGCTTGCCCAGCGCCCTAAGGCGCGGCTCCAGAATGCGGACCACGCAGAACAGACCAGCCGCATACGCGGCGGCAAGCGGGAAGAATGCGTTTACGGGAAACGAGTCATACTGTGTGGACGCAACGTTCACGGCATGCCCAATTGCGTACATGAGCACCGGGGAAGCAACCATTGCGACAACCGCCGCCGCGCGGACCGCCGGGGTGTCTGGCACATATTCGCGCAGGTAGTAGCCAAAAAGAAAGTAGAAGACAGCCGTGCTCGTGAGAAGCGGCCACCCCTGCATGGCGCTCACGTCCTCCGGCATCACAAGATGCGCCCAGGTGAGCGTTGGCACCACAAAGGCGAGAAGGAACCCGCCAGCCAGAAGCCCGCGCAGAAGGCGAGGCCTGTCTGCCGCAAGCGAGAGGAGCGGCGTCACGCAGTAGACCCCGATGATCGCGTAGAAGAACCAGTACACGTTGTTAATCGTGTTGCCGAGAAACCCATGGACGAATTCCCCAAGGGAGAAGTCCTTCACAACGTCTCGCGCACCCCAGAAGGAGTCTGGGAAGAGGCCATATGCAAGGTAGCAGGCAACGCTTCCCACGAGAAGGGCCACGCCCACTCTAAGGACTCGCTTGCGGAAGAACTCATACGTCGAGTAGCGGCTGCGGTACTCCATAAGATTTGCCCCGCTCAGCATCATGAACACGGGAACGGCGAAAATGAATGCCGCCTGCTGTGCAAGCGCAAGCTCCCACTCGCTTCCGCGACCTTTGCCGAAGACGGTAAGCGAACAGTGCAGTGCCACAACAGCAAAGCACGACAAGACATTGAGAACGTCCTCGAAGTACAGACGCATATGAGTGGATGCAGACAATGTGGGCCCTTCAACAGAATTCAAGCATGTTGTCACAGAATAGCCAAAAGCGCAGGGTCTTTGTGATGTTGCCGGCACCGAACGAACACAACCCCCTACGAAAAGCACGATTGTGGCACCAACAGTGGTAGCGTACAAACGGCATCAACCAGCTGTCGCTTTGTGAGGTTAGGTTTCATGCTCATCGCTGTTCTCGTCATGCTTCTTATGCTTTTTGTGCCCGGATCCCTCGCGTTTGTCGCCGCGGGAATCCCCACGTGTGCCTCTCTCGCCCTGTCCCCCATCGTCGTGACGGCATGGCTGGGAGTTGCAGGGGTTGTATATGCGCTCGTAGGAATTCCAGCGAACCCCCTGACCGTGCTTGTGCCCCTGACCGTTGCCTGCCTACTTGCGGCTATTCTTTTCACGCGCCGGAACAATAAGCGGGCAGAACTTGGCAAGGGGCTTACCCTGCGAGTCGCCCTGCTCTACATTGCCGTGGGAGCCGCCGTATGCCTATTCGTCTTTGTCTCTCGAGGCACTGCAACAGGTAGCTTTATCCAACAGTGGGATAACGACACTCATCTGAGTATCATCCGAGCGTTTGCCGATTCCCAGACCATGTCATCGCTCCGCGTAAGCCCCTACCTTACCGCAGCAGACGCCGTCGCCAACCCCTTTGGCGGGCCGGACGACATTTTCAGCTTCTACCCAGCAGTCTTCCACGGGCTTTGTGCACTCGTAGTCCTCTGGGCGGGGGTCTCTGCCCCAATGGCTATCAACGCCTCCATCATCGTGACAGGCTCTATCGTATTTCCCCTTGCCATGGCGCTCTGCATCTCCGAGGTCTTCCGGGACGATAAAGCAGCACTGCTTTCCGGGGCAGTACTGTGCTGCCTCTTCCCTGCTATGCCCTATGCGTTGGTCGTCTTTGGGCCCCTCTATCCCAACCTCTTTGCCTTCGCGCTGCTGCCCCTGGGCGTAGCGTTGGTTTTTGGGCTTATGCATGGCGAGAGGGGAAGGCGTGCGTTCTACGCAGGCGCCCTCCTCGTCACCGTTGTCGCCCTTGCACTTGTGCATCCCAACGCGGACTTCTCGCTTGGCGTGCTTACCGTGCCTTCCATTGCGGTACACGTATTTCGCACGCAGTGCCACCACGACGCCTCTTTCGCACGCGCCTGGGCAATGGCCGCAGGAGTACTAGTGGCGGCAATCGCGGCCTGGGTTGCCCTTTATAACGCACCGTTCCTTCAGGGTGTCATCAGCAATTACTGGGGCACTTACGAAAGCCTCCCCGAAGCCATCCGCAACCAGGCATTTCTGATTACCAGCAGTCATCTCTACGGACCAAAAGAGGGCCAGCCGCTCCTCTTTGCCCTTGCTGCTATTGGAGTAATAACCGACATCATAAGGCATCACCGCCCTGGTCTTGTGGCGTCGTACATAATGCTCCAAGTCATGAGCATTGTCGCAAGTTCCGTAGAGGGACCTGTCAGACAGTTCATGACCGGTTTCTGGTACACAGACTCCAACCGAATTGCCGCGTTTCTGGTCATCCCCGCGATTATTTTCGCCGCGGAGGGTGTCTCAGGAATCTACTGCTTTGCCAAGACGCAAATGAGGAAATCGCCCAAGTGGCCGCCAGTCAACAAGACCGCCGCAGTCCCCGCATTTATCGTGATTGTCCTTGTTTCAGTCGAAGCATTTGTCCCCGTCCATTACTATGGCGCTCTCAATTATGCGCGCGACGAAATAGATGGCGCTTATGGCCACTGGAACCCTCTTAACAACGAGACAATTCGCAACGACCTGAAAGACATTAAAGAAATCGTGGGGAATGACACCGTTGCAAACTCTACCTACGATAAAAGCCTGTATCTCTACGGGACCAACGACATCCGAGTGCTGTACAGGACTAACGACGAAATGGTCAACGCGCAAGGACCCCTGGACACAGATGGCGCGCAAATCGTGCGCACTTGCCTCGACCAAATAGCATCCAACGGGAGCGTCCGCGCGGAGGTCGAGCGCCGGGGCATACGTTGGGTGCTCCAGATGGATGTTACGGGAAGAACCCAGCAGTCCAACGCCTACTATCACTCGGAAGACTGGGCTGGCATCGAGTCCATAGACGAAAACACCCCGGGCTTCCAGCTTGTCTACAAAGACAATAACATTCGGCTGTACCGCGTGGTCGGGTAGACTATCGGAGACGCACTGCCTCCGTTTCAAGCCCGCCGGACGACACATGCTGGCCAACTCCTTCATAGGTTGTGTGCACGCAGAACGGACACAAGCTCACAAGGCCCATTCCCTATAATGAATTTGATTGTGTCCACACGAGGAGGTTCCATGGGCATCAGAACCCGCAGGGCTCGCAAGCACGCAAGTACGCACGCCGTCGGCTTTAGCATCGCCGGCGTGTTTGGCTTTATAGCGCTCTTTGCATTGGCGCTCGCCCTTTCCCTGGGCGCCGTGGTCGACTCCTGGCTCCAGGACCTGCCCGACTACGAGTCGGCAGACGCCTACCTCGTGGCAGAGCCCACGATCGTCTACGCTGCCGACGGCACCGAAATTGCGGAGTACTACCTCCAGAACCGTCGCTCCGTCACGCTGGACGACATCTCGGACTACGTGAGGAAGGGCACGGTCGACGTCGAGGACGAGCGCTTCTACCAGCACAACGGCGTTGACCCCCAGGGCATCCTGCGCGCCATCGCGAGCCAGCTCAGCGGCCGTTCCGAGGGCGCCTCCACCATCACCCAGCAGCTGGTGAGGAACACGGTCCTCTCGTCCGAGCAGTTCGACCTGACCCTCAAGCGCAAGGTGCGTGAGGCCTACATCGCCATCCAGATGGAGAAGACGTACTCCAAGGACCAGATCCTCAACATGTACCTCAACACCATCTACTACGGCGAGGGCGCCTACGGCATCGAGGCCGCAAGCGTCACGTACTTCAACAAGCACGCGAGCGAGCTCACCCTGGCCGAGGCAGCAACGCTTGTGGGCATCCCCAACTCGCCCTCCTACTACGACCCGTTCGTGAACCCCGACGCCTGCGTCGAGCGCCGCAACAAGGTCCTGGGCAACATGCTCGAGATGGGCGACATCACGCAGGACGAGTACAACGAGGCCACCACCGAGGAGCTCACCCTCAACCCCGGCTCGCTCCAGGACGAGACGACCGGCTCATACCCCTACTTCACCGACTACGTGAAGACGCTCCTCCAGAACGACTTCGACAACGACACCATCCTCAAGGGCGGCCTGCGCGTCTACACCACCCTCGAGCCCGACAAGCAGAACGCCGCCGACGAGGCGGTGAACAGCCTGGTCTCCAGCTCTGGCAACGACGAGCTCTCTGCGGCGCTTGTCTCCATTGACAACACCAACGGGCACATCGTGGCAATGGTGGGCGGCACCAACTACGGATACGACCAGAGCAAGGGCCAAAGCTCCATTAACCTCGCGATAAGCCAGCGACAGGCAGGCTCCAGCTTCAAGCCGTTCATGCTCATGGCCGCCATGGTCGATGGCATGAACCCCTCCGTCATTCTCAACTGCAACTCGCCCATGCAGATCACGTCCACCTGGACGCCCCACAACTACGAGAACGCGCAGTACGGCTACGTGTCGCTCGCGCGCGCGACCGAGCTCTCCTCCAACACCGCATACGCGCAGGTCGTGATGGCGGTTGGCGTTGACAAGCTCATCGAGACCGCACATCTCATGGGCATCGACTCGGACCTCTCGTCCGTCCCCTCGCTGGTGCTCGGCTCCTCGGGCGTCACCCCGCTCGAGATGTGCGAGGCATACAGCGTCTTTGCCACCAACGGCGTCCACCGCGACGCAATCGCCATCACCAAGATCGAGGACCGCAACGGCAACACGGTCTACGAGCACGAGGACGATCCCGAGCAGGTCATCGACGAGGGCGTGGCCCAGGATGCGCGAGAGGTCCTCGAGGGCGTCGTGGACGCGGGCTACACCACGAGCTACGTGCATCGCTACTTCACTGCCAACCAGCCCGCAGGCGGCAAGACCGGTACCTCGGACAAGGCCGACAACCTCTGGTTCTGCGGCTTCACCCCGCAGCTCACCACAACGGTCTGGTGCGGCAACCGCGACAACAACCAGGCCGCGCACTACAAGGGAGCGCTCGCCTCGACGCCCACCACGGCGCAGCCCATCTGGACGGACTACATGAACACCGTCCTCAAGGGCCTGGACCGCGAGGAGTTCCCCAAGTCCACCGAGACCGTGACCTACAAGGACAACAGCTCCTGGGACTTTGTGGGCACCCCCGCCTCCACCAACTCGAGCTCATCATGGAACACTGTCACCGACAGCACCACCACTACCCGCAATACCGAGAACACGACCAGCACCACCCCCACAGAGACGGAAGAGACCAACACCCACAGCACCGAGACCAACTCTGGCACCGGCGGTAACGGGGGCAACGGCGGAAATGGCGGAAATGGCGGAAACGGCGGGACAGGCGAGAACACCGGAACCAACACGGGCACCAATACCGGGACAAACACCGGGACCAACACGGGTGAGAATACCGGGACAAACACGGGCGCCAATACCGGAGGGGCCCCAGGCCAGTAGCGGGTCTAGGAGCACGCCTTCCACGCGCGGAACACAGAGAGGGGCCTCGGCAACACGCCGGGGCCCCTCTCTCTTTGCTTGCTGTCTGCGCGTCTCGCGCGTTTATACGATGTGCCGGTGCGGCGCTCGCTCGGCACCGCCCTACTTCGAGCTGCTCCCGAGCTTCTTCACAAGTGCCTGCAGGTCGGCGGCATGCTGGCCGTCAACGGCAACCACCAGCACCGTGTCGTTGCCGGCAACGGAGCCCAGCGCGTGCGAGAGCGCAGCGCCGTCGATTGCCGCGGCAACGCCCGAGGCAGTGCCCGGCTGGCACTTGATCACCACGAGGTTCTCGGCGCGAAGCACGTCCACCACAAACTCGGAGAGCATCCGCTGCAGGTGCAGGTCCTCGGAGAGCACGTAGATGCCCTCAGGAAGCTTGCGCAAGCCCATCTCTGTGATGTCTCTCGAGACCGTGGCCTGCGTGCATGAGAAGCCCTGTGCCTGTAGCTCCTCCACAAGCGCGCGCTGGGTGCGAATGGACTTGTCGCGAATGATCTGCCTGATGGCTTCCTGCCTGTCGTTTCTCTGCTTAGCCACGTGACGCCTCTCAACTAACGGATCGAGCATTTGGTCCACCCATAAAAGGGTGAATACTTCCCTCGGATTATACGTATAAAAAGTGTGACAATTGAATGCGACGCGGCTTAGTCACGCAAGCACCATACCAATACGCAGGTGCGCTCTTTTCCTTCCAACGCCCAATGCAGCGCCGCTTGAGGCCGTGTTATAGAGCATTGGCACCGCTGAGGGGACTCCCGCGCGTCCAAAACGCAACACTGTCTTATAGTGCATGCAAGATAGGTGGGGTTTGCCACGCAGGGCAAACTTGCTCACATGTCATTCGTTAAGTTGCATCGACCTTAGTGCGCATGCGCATCCTTGCGCGCGCACTACGCAAGGAGGGGGTCATGGAGTACTCCGACGGCAGATCCCAGAGGTCCCAGCGAAGCGCTGACAGCCTCCACAGCTCTCGCCCACGCGACGGAGAGCCCCTGTCACGACAGGGAAGCGGCTCCCGACGCGCCCATCACGGCAGGTCCGGCCGCCCTCGCCAGCAGAGGTCGCTGGTTTCTGGACCGCGCGGAAGGGGCAAGCAGCGCGGCTACGAGCTTCGCAACCGCAGCATCGGCTTTGCAAGCGCAGGACGCGGCAAGCGTTCAGGCGGCCCTGACGCTCGCATGGTTGCAGCGCTGGTCCTAGGCATCGTTGCCGTGGTGCTTCTCGTCTTTGCCATCTCGAGCTGTGTGTCGAACAACGCCGCCCAGGAGAAGCAGGAAGAGGAGAAGCCCCGCGTTGCCACGGGCATCTCGGACGGCCTCTCGCAGGAGCTTACCGCGCGGCTTGACCAGGACGACCAGATGGCCCAGATTGCGAGCAACGCGGACCAGTACCCCGATGAGCGCCTGGTTGAGCTGGCACTCAGCGAGCCTGATGCCGTCTCGCTTGTCGCCGGCTACCTTGAGTCTGACAAAACGGCGCAGGCCTACGGCGAGGAGGCCTCGGTTGGCAGCTACCCGCAGCTCTTCGACTGGGACTCCCGTTGGGGGACGGTGGACTACGCCGGCAGCGCGCTTGCGGTTACGGGCTCAGGCCCCACGGTGATGGCCATGGCGACGATCGGCCTCACCGGCTCGACCGACAACACGCCCGCGACCATCGCGGAGCTGGCCGAGAAAGACGGCCTTGCCACCGGCGACACCAGCCTGAGCGGAGACTTCTTCACCACCGAGGCAAACGCTCTGGGCGTGGTCTACCACACCTACGACACCTCGGCTGACAACATCTCGGCGGTGGTAACGTCCGGAACCGTGGTTGCCATGGAGGTCAAGGCCGACAGCCTCACCCCCTATGACCACTGGATCCTGGTGGTCGAGAAGGGCTCCGACGGCACCTTCACCGTTCATGACCCCACTTCAAGCGACGTCACCTCCAGAACCTGGGACGCAGAGACGCTCGCCAGCGCGTCCACGGGAACGTTCTACGCGCTCACAAAGATGGCGTCGTAGCTGGGGCAACTTGGGCTGCGGCCGGAGCTGCGGGCGCTGCGGCGCGGGGCGCTCATGCGCTACTCGTGCTCCTCGAGGAAGCGCTCAACCACGGCGTTGTAGCGCTCGGGCTGCTCGCCATGCACCCAGTGCGTGCCGTCGGGAAAGAGCTCCCAGCGTGCGCCGGGGATGCCGTCTGCCACCTGCTTGGCCACGAGCGGCGTGCACTCGTCCGCCGCGCCCGAGGTCACGAGCGTGGGGACGTCAATCGTGGGCAGCTGGTCCACCACGCTCCAGTGCGAGAGCGCGCCCGTGACCACAAACTCGCTCATGCCCTGCATGAAGTGGTAGCACTCGTCGCCCACCGGGTCCGGCTCGGGACTGTGGAGGTTAGCGGGCCTCTCGTCCTCCGGAACCTTGGAGACGTGGCGACGGTAATACTCGGCCGTTGCCGCACGTACCTCGGGACGGCTGTAGTCACCGTCGACGTCTGCCTGTGCGAGGGCCTCGTCCATCTCGCGCGGCAGGTAGTGGCGAAGGCGTATGGCCTCGTGGAGCCACAAGTCCATGCTCGCGGGCGAGCTGGCCACCACCATTGAGGCAAGACCCTCGTGGCCGTGCTCGTGCCAGGGCTCACCGATGGCGTACATCATGCCCAGCATGCCGCCCCAGCTCTGGCCCAGGATATGCAGGCGGTCCCAGCCAAAGGTCGCGGCAAGATAGGCGCGTACGCAGGCCAGCTCGTCGAGGAAGAGCGAGCAGCCCCAGCGTTCCGGCATGGGCGGCGTCTTGGAGCGGCCGCACGAAATCTGGTCGTAGTAGACGACGGCGCGACCGTACTTCTCGGCGATGCCGTCAAGGGACTGCAGGTAGTAGTGGGCGGCACCAGGCCCTCCGTGCAGGACGAGCAGGGGCAGCCTCCCCAGCTGGCACTCCCCCGCCACCCGGTAGTAGGTCTGGTAGCCCGCAAAGGGGATGTAGCCCTCGCACTCCCTGAGCATGACGCTCGCTCCTCTCGGACGCTCGTTTTTCTCGCCTGCCGGCGGTTGAAGCGCCGGCTTTGGCGCCTGTGCCAGCCTCTAGGCCACCGCCAGCGCAAAGTACGCGATAACGGCAACGCCCAGCACGATGCGGTACCAGCCGAAGGGCTTGAAGTCGTGCTTCTTCACGAAGCCCATGAGGAAGCGAATGGCCGCAAGCGAGACCACAAAGGCCACGATGCAACCCGTGATGAGGATTGCCGCCTCGGGGCCGGAGAAGGCGTTGCCCTTGAGGAAGTACTTCACCAGGCGCAGGCCCGAGGCGCCCACCATGACGGGAATTGCCAGGTAGAACGTGAACTGCGCGACCACGGTGCGCGAGCAGCCCAGGATGAGGCCGCCGATGATGGTGGAGCCGGAGCGCGAGGTGCCGGGGACGATGGAGAGCACCTGGAAGAGGCCAATGCCCAGGGCCGTCTTCCAGTCGAGGTCGTCGATGTCCTGGATGCGGGCGTCCGCGTCTGCCACCTGCGAGACCGTGAGCTCCTGCTGCGGCTGGGACGCGCCGTTGTCGGAACCGGAGAAGTGGCGCGGGCGGTACGCACCGGTCGCGCTTGTCGCAACGGTGGAGTCTGCGGCGGGCTCGGCCATCAAGCGCTGTGCGCGGCTCTCGCGGACGGTCTCAATCACGATGAAGGCAATGCCGTAGAAGATGAGTGCGGCGGCGATCACGAAGGGGCTGCCAAGGTGGTCCTCGATCCAGTCGTCAAGAGGAAGGCCAACCACGGCCGCAGGGACGCAGGCGACGATGGTCTTTGCCCAGAGCGTCCAGGTGGAGCGTCGCTCGCCGGCAGACTTGGTGCGCGAGAAGGGATTGAGCTCGTGGAAGAAGGCGACGAGGACGGCGATGATGGCGCCGAGCTGGATCACCACGAGGAACATGTCCCAGAAGTCCTTCGAGACGCTGAGCGGCATGAACTGCTCGAGAAGGAGCATGTGCCCCGTGGACGAGACGGGCAGCCACTCGGTAATGCCCTCGACCACGCCATAGACCGCTGCCTTGAGTAGCTCGAGAAGATCCACAGTTCCCCCTCCTTGCGCCGCCAGGCGGCGACTGCGCGCTTGCTTGCGTTTGTTGCGTTTAGGTCAATGATGAAGGGGGCACACGGGGCGTGACGCGCAGGCGTCGCGCTTTCAGCGAAAAACTACGTGAGACAAAGGGACAGTCCCTTTGTCTCATTCTGCGGCGGGCAGCTCGTCTGGGCCTTGGAGCTCAGGCTCGGCGCCCGGGGCTGCGACCGTGTCCTGCTCGTCTTCGCGCACGCCGGCCTTGAGCAGCGTCGGGACGCCCCAGGCAAGGAATCCCGCGAGCAGCACGATTGCCGCAGCAATGAGAAGCGTTACGAGAATGGAGTGCCTGGGCTGCTCGTCGGGCTTGTCGTCTCTGGTGTCCGTGTGTGCCCCTTCCTTCTCGCCGGCATTGCCAACCTAGCCATTCTACCCCGACTCCCTGGAGATTCGTATGCGGGTTGATTCACTCGGGCAGCGAGCGCAGCGAGGGCGGAACGCGCGCTTGCAGGTTGGTCCCAGAGTCCGCGCGGTTCGGACTCGCGGTGTTCCGGAGATGACGCGCCTTCTCGCCGTTTAGGCCGGCCTAGACGATATGCCCCGCATCCATGTGGCAGACATGAACGAAGGGCCCCCATCCTGTCTCCTCGCGGGCTCGGCTCGTGTACGCTGGTTGCACCATACAAACCGCGGCGAGCCTACCGCACACAGGGAAAGCGGCCCTCTGATGGGACAGTATACCCTCGACTCGCGCCACGCGGGCGTCGTCGCCCTCGACCAGCACGCGCGCTCGGTGGCGCTCTGCGGCATCCGCCTCGACACCGCCGAGGTCCGCTCGACGAGGCTCGTCGGGTGCCCCTCGGCAAGTGACATCTCCGGGTGGGCGCTCGCCTGGGTCGGGGCGCCCGTCCGCTTCGTCTACGAGTCCGGCCCCTGCGGCTTCCAGCTGGCGCGCGACCTCAGGGGCGCCGGCCTCGACTGCGACGTGATCGCCGTGTCGAGCATCCCGAGGAGCGCCTCCGACAGGGCCTTCAAGGACGACCGCCGCGACGCCAGGGCGCTGCTCGAGGCGGTCGTCGCCCCATCGAGCAGGTGCAGGGCCGTCTACGTCCCCTCGGAGGAGGCCGAGGCCGCCCGCGACATGGTCCGCGCCCACCAGGACGCCTCCGCGGCCACCAGGCGCCTCAAGCAGCAGCTCTCGGCGATGCTCCTGAGGCACGGGCACGTCTGGGACGAGCGCACGGCCTCGGGGCCCTCAGGAAGACCTGGACGAGAGACTACGTCGCCTGGGTCGGGTCCATCGAGCTCCCCGAGCGCGACGAGAGGGAGGCGCTCGGGTTCTACCTTGCATCGACCCTGGACTGGATCGGGAGGACGGGGGAGCTCAGGCGCCGGTGCCTCGAGATCGCCGGCCGCGACAGGTTCCGGCCCTACGTTGACGCGCTCTGCCGCCTCAAGGGCGTCGACGAGATGTGCGCGCTCGCCTTCGTGGCCACCGTCGACGACTTCTCGCGCTTCCGGAACGGCAGGAGCGTCAGGTCCTACTTCGGCCTCGTCCCCTCGCGCCACGACTCGGGGGAGCGCACGGGCAGGAGCGGCGGCATCACGAAGGCGGGCGACGCCACCGTACGCAGGGCGGTCGTCGAGGGCCTCTCGTCGCTCGCCAACCACCGGGACGCCAGGAAGGCGGTGCCCGGGGAGGGCCACGGGGCCTCCGCCGCCGTGGAGGCGGAGGCGGTGAGGTGCAACGAGCGCAACCAGAGGCGCTTCGGCGACCTCGTCGCGCGCGGGAAGGGCGCCAACGTCGCCAAGGTTGCGGTGGCCTCGGAGGTCGTCTCCGAGATGTGGGCCCTGGGGCGCATGGTCGACCGCGAGCTGGGACGCGCGTAGGGCCCGCGGACGTATGACCATCCGCAGGCACCCATGCCGGTCCGGAGGCGTCGGGGAGGCTCGCGAGGACGATTTGCACACCGCCTTGCGCAGCGCGTGCGTGACTAGACTCAAAGAAGGAGAGCGACCACCCCCACTGCCGAATCACGCGAAGTGTGGGCCGGCCCCGCCGGTGTCCACGAATCTGAAAGTGCCGCGACGCCCGCGTCCGCCGGCTACTTCAGCGGAGACCTCTCCGATTGGCATGGCGCCTGCCGATGCAGCCCGGCCCAGGGTCGACGGATCCGGGGCTGGGCGAGCCTTGCCCTTGACAGGGGTGCGGGGCATATGAAACGTTCAGAATCCGCGGAATCCCAGCCATCCCGCCGAATCACGCCGTTTAGGCTGGTCTAAACGTCCGGGATCCGCGGCGCGAATCGCCGGAAGGCCCCGGATGACGCAAAACGTGTCAGAGACGCGTCTCCAGCGACGAAAAGTCGCCGGAAGAGGCCGTATGACGCAGCTAAAGCGTGCCAAACAAGCCCCTCCGGCGACCGAGACCACCCGGACCCCAGAAGGAGGTTGCCGGACGCTGCAGAATACGGTGCGCTTCTCTGAGACGTGGCCGTGGCGGCCGCCGCGGCCGAGCTCACGGGCATGGAGCCGCTCTCGGGCATCCCGGGGTCGGTCGGCGGCGCGTGCTACATGAACGCCGGCACCTACGGCTCCTCGATGGCCGACGTCCTCAAGTCCGTGCGTGTCTACAAGCCCTCCCGCCCAGTCGAGGACGGCGGCATCTGCGGCAGTGGCGCGATCATCGATTTCGATGTGGACGAGCTCAACCTCGGCTATCGCAAGAGCCGCATCGCGGACGACGGGTTTATCGTGCTCTCCGCCACCTTCCGCCTGGCACCGGGCAACGCGGCCATGATCCGCGCCGACATGGACGGCTACCGTGAGCGCCGCGAGGAGAAGCAGCCGCTCGAGATGCCGAGCGCCGGCTCCACGTTCAAACGCCCCGAGGGCCACTTCGTCGGCAAGCTCATCATGGACGCGGGGCTCCGCGGCTATGCGTGCGGCGGCGCGCAGGTGAGCGAGAAGCACTGCGGCTTCGTCGTCAACGCC
>ENA-OUOW01001324-OUOW01001324.1-human-gut-metagenome-genome-assembly--contig:-NODE-1324-length-17141-cov-10.798841_pt1 | contig 17141 bp, 18 predicted proteins | sample MGYA00237938_ERZ548769 | MGnify/ENA primary metagenome ERZ548769 (study PRJEB26490, sample SAMN05356870) | human gut metagenome | biome: terrestrial biome; feature: human-associated habitat... | reverse complement strand
GCGGCGACCTCGAGGACGAGGACACCATGCTCGCCCGCCGTGAGGACTACGGCACCCGCCCGGACGGCACCCCTGTGGAGCTGCCTGACGGCGTGCTCGTGCTGACCTGCGGCGTCGACACTCAGGACAACCGCCTCGAATACGAGGTAGTCGGTCACGGGAAGTACGGCGAGACGTGGGGCGTCGTCAAGGGCTACATCATGGGCCGGCCAGACACCCCGGAGGTCTGGCAGCGACTCGACGACGTGGTCGACCACGTCTACAAGTTCAAAAACGGCCGCGGCCTGAAGATCTCCATCACCTGCGTCGACTCCGGCGGCCACTTCACCCAAGAGGTCTATGAGGCGTGCCGGGCCCGCGCCGGCAAGCGCGTCTTTGCCATCAAGGGCAAGGGCGGCGACGGCATCCCCTTCGTCTCGCCCCCGAGCAAGGTGCCGATCCGCGACAACAAGCGGATCACCTGCTGGCTCTACACCATCGGCGTCGACGCCGGCAAGGCGACGATCATGGCTAATCTGAAGGTGCAGGAGCCCGGGCCAAAATACTGCCATTTCAACCGGCACCCCGACGCCGGCTATGACCTCAATTTCTTCAACGGGCTCCTCTCCGAGAAGCTGGTGCTCACGCACACGCGCCGCGGCGACCGCTGGGCGTGGGAGAAGTTGCCCGGGCACAACCGCAACGAGGCCCTCGACTGCCGCGACTACGCCAACGCCGGCCTCAAGATCATCAACCCCGACATGGACGCCATCGAGCGCCGCCTGCAAGGACTGGAGGAAAAACCGAAGGCCCCGCAGCAGCGACGGCAGCGGCAACGGCACAACCGGGCCGACGCCTTCGACGACTGGTAAGGAGGACACACCACAATGAGAAAGACCCGCGAACAAATCGAGTACCAGCTCTCCATCAAGAGGAACCGGCTGGATCTCTACCTGAAGCGAGAGGCCGAGATGCTGGACGGAGGCGTCCAGAGCTACGGCATCGGCTCGCGAAATCTGGCCCGCTACAACACCGACCTCGGATCCATCCGGGCCGCCATCAAACAGCTCGAGGCAGACATCGAAGCCCTCGAGGCCGCACTGAACGGCGAGAAGCCGCGAAAAGCTGTGGGAGTAGTGCCCCGAGACTGGTGAAAGAAGCCCCGAAAGGGGCTTTTTTCATAGGCCGACGCCGGGAGTTTTCGCTCCTTTTCTCCCGGCTCGGCCATCTTCACCATGAAGGAGGTGAGCACCATCAGCAAAAGAAAAAGCAGAAGCCGCCCGCAGAACAGGCGGCAGCAGCCGCGCCCTGTGAATAAGGGCTACGGCGACGCCGGCGCGAGCTGGCACAAGAAGGCGACCAAGGGCTTCAGAGCTATGAGCGGCAGCCCGAAGGAGGACATCGACGCCAACAACTACACCCTGCGGCAGCGTGCCCGGATGCTTTACATGGCGGCCCCGATCGCCACCTCTGCCATCCGCACCAACCGCACCAACGTCGTCGGCATCGGCCTCCAGCTCAAGAGTCGGATCGACCGCGAGGCGCTCGGCATGACGCAGGAGGCCGCCGACGCATGGCAGGCTCAGGCCGAGCGTGAGTTCGCTCTCTGGTCTGAGAACAAAAGGGCGTGCGACGCCACCGGCGTCAACAACTTCGCAGCCATGCAGCAGCTCGCACTCTCCTCGTGGCTGGTCAGCGGCGACGTGTTCGCCGTCGTGAAGCAGTACGAGCCGACGCCGCTCACACCCTACTCGCTACGCCTGCACCTGATCGAGGCTGACCGAGTCGCCACGCCAACGACCTCCGGCATCATCACCCCGATGCTGCTGACCACCGGCAGGGCGGCCAACGGCAACACCATCTACGACGGCGTCGAGGTGAACGACGACGGCCAGATCGAGGCGTACCACATCCGCAGCACCTACCCCTTCGAGCTCGGCAGCACGACGACAACGTGGGCCCGTGTTCAGGCATACGGCGAGCGGACTGGCCTGCCGAACATCCTGCACGTCATGGAGAGCGAGCGCCCGGATCAATACCGCGGCGTCAGCTATCTCGCGCAGGTCATCGAGCCCCTGCTCCAGCTTCGCCGCTACACCGAGAGCGAGCTGACTGCGGCGGTCGTCGAGTCGTTTTTCACGGCCTTCATCAAGACCGAGGCAGGCGCCGGCGACAACCCGTTCAACGAGGTCGGGAGCAGCCTGCCGGAGGTGAGCCGAGATCCTAACGAGTACGAGATGGGCCCCGGCCAGATCAACATCATGGAGCCCGGCGAGGACGTGACCTTTGCAGACCCCAAACGGCCGGCCAGCGGCTTCAACACCTTCCTGCGTGCCATCTGCGAACAGGTGGGCGCGGCGCTCGAGATCCCGGCCGACCTGCTGCTCAAGAGCTTCAACAGCTCGTACAGCGCCAGCCGCGCCGCCCTGATGGAGGCGTGGAAGGCGTTCCGCATGAGGCGCAAGTGGTTTGTCGATGACTTCTGCACGCCGGTATATGAGATCTGGCTCTCCGAAGCCGTCGCCCGCGGCCGCATCAGCGCCCCGGGCTTCTTCGCAGACCCGGCGATCCGCGCCGCATACCTCGGCGCCGAGTGGATCGGCCCCTCTCAGGGACAGCTCGACCCGACGAAGGAGATCACGGCCGAGATCCTCGCCATCGGCGAAGGCATCACGACCAGAGAGCAGGCGACCATCCGACTCAACGGCGGTCAGTGGGACGCCAACGTCGACCAGCTCGCTCGGGAAAACGAGAAGCTGCGCGCAGCGCAGGGGCAGGTCGACCAGAGCACAGCGGCCAGCGGCACGATCTCCGCAGCTCTGCGGGAGGCGATCGTCGCCGAGGCCATCAAAAGCATCAAGGAAGGAGACAAGCATGAGAACGCATAACACTCCCCGGCTCTGCGCCGGGCCTCAGACTGCGGGCACGCCGATCAAGTTCTGGAACGTCGCCAGCATCGGCGACGACGAGGGCGAGATCACCCTCTACGGCGACGTCGTGAGCCGTCAGCCTGTGGACTGGTGGACGGGCGAGCCCGAGCCCGGCCTCTACATCGCGCCCGAGAGCTTCATGGAGGATCTCGCGGCCGTCAAGGGCAAGAGCAACATCACCATCAAGATCAATAGCTGCGGCGGCGACCTCTACACCGGCATCGCCATCCACAACGCCATCAAGGGCCTGACCGGCCACAAGGTCGTCGTCGTGGAAGGCATCGCGGCCAGCGCGGCCAGTGTCATCGCCTGCGCAGGTGACGAGGTGCAGGTCTATCCCGGCAGCATGGTGATGATCCACGGCGTCGCCGGGCTGCTCTACGACTACTACACCCTCGCAGACCTGAAGAAGCTCCAGAAGGACTTCGACGCGAGCGAGCGGGCCATCGCAGAGATCTACCACGCCAAGACCGGCCTCGAGGTCGACCAGCTCCGCAGCATGATGACCCGCGAGACGTGGATGGTCGGGCAGGAGGCCATTGACAACGGCTTTGCCGACACCCTGCTCACAGACGAAGGCCCCGACGTCACCCTGAGCGCCGACAAGAAGGTGCTCCTCGTCGCCGGCATCCGGCACGACGTCAAGGGCTTCAGACACATCCCGGGGACGATCCCCATCGACAACAGCATCCACGCCGCCCCTGCGGCTGGAAATAAACACGCGGCCGCCAAGAACGACGGCCCCAAGAAGGAGGACAACAAGACCATGACCCTCGAAGAAATGAGAGCACAGCACCCCGACGTCGTGGCTCAGATCGAGCAGCAGGCGGCCGAAACTGCCAGAACGCAGGAACGCGCCCGCATCGAGGCCATCGACAGCATCGCCGCAAGTGTGGGCGACGCGCAGCTCGTCAGGGACGCCAAGTACGGCGAGACCCCCTGCACCGCTGAGCAGCTCGCGCTCAAGGCTATGCAGAAGCAGGCGGCCCTCGGTGCCAAGCACCTGAAGGACGCCAAGGCTGACAACGACGAGTCCGGCGCTGCCGGCGTCGGCGCTGCCCCTAACGGCGGCGAGGAAGGCAGCGAAAACGACGACAAGGCAAAGGTGGACGCCATCGTCGGCCTCTACAACTCCACCAAGTCTCAGAACGGAGGTAAGAAGTAATGAGCAAGAGACTGGACGAAAACCTCGGCAGCGTCGGCTATGACGGTCTGATTGTTGCCAACGAGCCCGTCGCTGACGTGTTCACCGTGACCATCCGCAAGGAGGCCACCGCCGCAGCCACCTATAAGCGCGGCACCGTGCTGGCCCTGTCTGCCGGCACCGCCGGCGACGGCAAGCTGGTGATCCTCGGCTCCACCGCGACCACCAACGAAACCCTGACCGCCAACTGCATCCTCGCCGAGGACGTGGAAGTCGGCACCACCGCGGACGTGACCGTGCTGGCCTACCGCACCGGCCACTTCGCCCGCAACAAGCTGGCCGTCGCAAGCGGCTACACCCTGAAGGCGACCGACGAGGAGGAGCTGCGCAAGGCCGGCATCCTGCTCTCCGACGCCATCGAATACTAAGAGAAGGAGGACAACAAAATGCCTTTTAACTTCTACGACACCCACACGCTGCTCATGGCCGTGCAGCAGCTCACCCCTGCTGCGACCTTCCTGCGTGACCGCTACTTCCCCACCAACGACGCGAGCGACATCTTCGCCACCGACGACGTGCTCGTCGAGTTCCGTGACGGCAGCAAGAAGCTGGCGCCCTTCGTGGCCCCTCGCAAGGGCGGCGTCACCGTCCTGCGCGCCGGCTACAATATGGAACGCTACACCCCGCCCTTCGTGGCTCCACGTCGCGTCCTGACCCTCGACGAGCTGCGCAAGCGCGGCTTCGGCGAGGCTCTCTACTCTCAGCTCACCCCTGAGCAGCGCCAGCAGACCCTCATCCTGCGCGACGCTGACGAGCTGGGCGAGCTCATCACCAACCGCGAAGAAGCGATGGCCGCCGAGACCATGCTGACCAATGGCTGCGTGATGAAGCACATCGCCGACGACGTCGACAAGGCCGACGAGATGGAGATCCGTTTCTACTCCGAGGCCAGCAACCCCGCGACCTACACCCCGACGGCCAAGTGGGACGCCACCGGCGGCAAGATCCTGAAGGATCTGGAGGCCATGATCCGTATGCTGACCAAGCGCGGCCTCCGCGCTTCTGATCTGGTCTGCTCCCCGGACGTGGCTGACACCATCATCAATGACGCGGCCGTGCAGAAGCTCCTCGACAACCGCCGCATCGAGATCGGCAACGTGGAGCCTGAGCTGCTGCCTGACGGCGCTGCCATCGTGGCCCGCCTGAACGTCCTCGGCCGCATCATCAGCGTCATCTCCTACGACCTGACCTACACCGACGACGAGGGCAACGACAAGCTCTACATCCCGTCCGGCAAGTGCGTCCTCACCGCTCCCGGCGCTGGCCGCACCGCCTACGGCGCCGTCTCTCAGGTCGAGCAGAGCGACGGCGAGTTCCACACCTACGCCGGCCGCCGCGTGCCGAAGTATGTGAGCAGCGCCGAAGGCAACAGCCGCACGCTGACCATCTCCAGCCGCCCGCTGATGATCCCCAACAACAAGAACCCGTTCATCGTTGCGGACGTCCTGACGGACTGAGCGCAGCAGAAAGGAGCAGAGCATGATCCAGATCATCAAGGGCACCTTCGGCTACTATAACGGCCGCAAGGTGATCCCCATCACTGAAGCAGACGGCCCTCAGAAGTTCGACGACGAGCTGGAGGCCCGTCTGGTGAAGGAAGGCGTCGCCAAGTACATCGGCGAGCTGGGCGAGACTGCCGAGCAGCCCGCACCCGCTCCCGGCGACGACGTCGACGAGCCTGCCAGCACCAACACAGCGGCCGACGAGGCCCTTGAGTACAACGAGGACATGAAGCTCGACGAGCTGAAGGAAGTGGCCGCGCGCTATGGCGTGGACGCCTCTGCTATGCGCAAGAAGGCCGACGTCATCGCTGCCATCGAGGCCGCCAAGGCCGAGCAGCCTGATGACGGTGCCGACGACGAGGAGCCCCCTCAGATCGGCGCCGCCGATCCCGTCTGATGGCCTTCAGCTTCAAGGCGATGGTCGAGGCTGACCGTCGGCGCACGTTTCTCAATCTCGACGAGTTCGGTGAGAAGCACACCGTCGAAGGCAGAGCCATCGCCGCCGTGCTGGACGACAACGCCCTGAAGGAACGCCAAGGGGGGCAAGAGCTGAGCGTCGCGGAGTCCTCTCTGCTGCTTTACGCAGCGGTCGAGGATCTGCCCGCTCGGCGCCCGGCGGGCGAAGGGCTCAACGTCGACGGCCGCGAGTACATCGTCAACGACTGGAGCGAGGACATGGGGATCGCCACCGTGGCCCTCGGCCAGACTGTCACCATGTAGGAGGTGCCCCATGTCCATCGTCAACAGCATCGAAACCGTCCGGGACTGGCTGACCGCCGAGGTCTGCCCTCTGGTCAAGCTGAAGCTCCCCGACGACAACGCAACGGACGCCTCCTACCCATACAAGCTGGTAAACCCGGCCGCGTTCTCGCTTTTCGTACCATCGAAGGACAGGACGCCCCCGAACATCGCCGCGCCGATCCCGTCGGTCTGCGTGCAGATCGTTCAGGGCGACGACGACCTGCTCCAGAGTGCCCGAGACATCAAGATCCGGCTCTGCTTCTCAGCGTGGGATCCCGGCTACCACGGGCCCGACATCTTCAAGCCGAAGGGCGACGGCAGCGGCACCTACATCCAGCAATACAACGAGGCGGCGGCCTCCTACTTCGTGAAGAACGGAGAGGGCTGGCGTGACGCATGGAATTTTGTGGACACAGCTCTCCGGCTGATTGAAAACGCCGAGTACCTCGGCGACCTCCGCGTCATCAAGGAGAAGGGCATCACCTTCGGCCCCGTCACGGAGCAAGACGCCGTCCCTGACTTCTACCCGTACTGGTTTGCATGGGCTGAGTTCTCCATCGAGGAGACACTGACCCGCAACCCGAAAAGCTACCAACACCTGCTTTAAGGGCAGCCGCTCGGCTGCTCTAATTTCATGCAAAGGAGGATAAGCAGATGGCAAACGAATACCTCTACGGCGCCTACGGCCACATCGGCGAGACCGTGGCACAGAGCGCCGTGCAGGCGGGCACCACGCCGGTCTATATCGGCACGGCACCCGTCAACCTCGTGCGCGGCTTCGGCGAGGCCGGCATCATCAACGCGCCGATCAAGATCACCAGTCTGGTCGACGCTCAGAAGAAGATCGGCTACTCGTCCGACTGGGGCACCTTTACCCTGTGCGAGGCCGTGTACGCGCATTTCAACAACACCCTCGGGAACATCGGCCCGATCTACGTCATCAATGTGCTCGACCCCTCCGCGGGCAAGCACCGCAAGGAGACGGCCACCACCAAGACCCTCACCTTCACCGGCGGCCGCGCCGAGTTCGCCAGCGACAAGATCATCCTCGACACCCTGACCATCGCAAAGAATGACAGCGGCAACTACGTCGAGGACACCGACTACGCTGTGGACTATAACTTCACCAAGGGCACGGTCATCATCACCAGCCTGAAGGACGACGCGCAGCTCGCCGGCAGCCTGACGGCCAGCTTCAGTGAGGTGGACGACTCTGAGATCGCAGACAGCGACATCATCGGCGGCGTCACCTCCTCCGGCGAGTACAGCGGCCTGAGCGCGATCGCGCTGCTCTATCCCGAGCAGTTCGCGGTCTGCAATCTGATCGCGGCCCCCGGCTGGAGTCACAGCCCTGCCGTCTACAACGCCATGCTGACGGCCTGCAAGAAGATCAACGGCCACTGGGACGCCTTCGTCGTGGCCGACCTGCCTCTCGTGGACAGCGCCGCGCAGGCGGTCGACACGATCACCAAGGCGATCGCATGGAAGAAGGCCAACGCCTTCACCGGCGAGCGTTCTAAGGTCTACTGGCCGCAGGCTGTGGACAACCTCGGCAACGTGTTCCACCTGAGCACGCTGGCCGTGGTCGAGCTTATGCGCGCTGACTTCAGCCACAACAGCGTCCCGATGGAGACCTGCGGCAACAAGGCCATCCCCGTCATCAAGCAGTATTTCGGGTCCAACGCCAACAACCGCGGCTTCGACCAGCAGACCGGCAAGGAGCTGACGCAGAACGGCATCAGCACCGCCGTCGCATGGGGAGGCGAGTGGGTACTGTGGGGCGACCATACGGCCGCCTACACATACGGCGCAGACGTGGATCCTCGCGCGATCTTTGACGTCTCCATGCGTATGCTCATGCACATCACCAATAGTTTCCAGCGCGAGTGGAGCCCTGAGATCGACAGCCCTATGACCCGTGCGCTGAAGGATCGCATCATCAACCGCGAGCAGGAGAAGCTCGACGGCTATGTGAGCATGGGCGCCCTGCTGGGCGAGCCCGTGATCCTGTTCCTCGAGAGCGAGAACAGCACCACGGACGTGATGAATGGCGACTTCCGCTGGGACATCGCCGTCACCCCGACCCCGCCCCTCAAGTCTGCGAGCGTCTACGTCGCCTACACCGACGCGGGCTTCTCTGTCTACTACGAAGGAGGTGACGAGTAATGGCAAACCTGTGGCTCGACCTGAAGGGCCCCATCCTCGCCGACACCGTCTACATCGGCGGCACTCTCGTCGCCAAAGACGTGACCATCGCGCTGCCGGCTGTCACTCCCGTGACCGCTGACTTCAAGGCTATGGGAACCTACACCGCCCCCATCCTCGGCCAGATCGAGGCTATGGAGGCATCCATCACCAAGATCGGCATCGACCTCGGCCTGCGGAACATGATGAAGCTCGAGAGCAAGACCATCGAGATCCGCTGGGCTCAGGACGTCAAGCAGGCCGACGGCTCCACCAAGACCGAAGGCTGCAAGGCGTTCCTCCGCTGCGTCTCTAAGGGCATCCCGGGCCTCTCCGTGGATCCCGGCAACACCAGCGAGAACGAGGCCACGTTTGCCGTGAGCCGCTACCAGCTCTACGTCGGCGGCGCTGAATACTGGCTGATCGACCAGCTCAACACGATCCTGCGCGTCGGCGGCGTCGACTACGCCAAGGACATCCGCAGCCTGCTGTAACCTGAAGGGCGCCGCGCCTATGCGGCGCCCTCTGTTTATCGAAAGGAGACGCACCCAATGAAGAACACCATCAAGCTCGACAACCCTGTGCAGATCAACGGCAAGAGCTACAACGAGCTGACCTATGACATCAGCGAGATCACCGCACAGGCGTTTGCTGAAGCTGACGCCAGAAAGCTGAGCGCCAGCGGCTCCAAGAATGGCAACGCAGCCGGCGCGGCCGAGCTGGACTACGGCCTGCACCTCTACCTCGGCTTCGCTGCCATCATCGCGGTCAACCCTGAGATCGACATCTCCGACCTCGAGCGCGTCCGCGGCTACGACGTTATGAAGATTATGAGGATCGGCCGGGATTTTATTTCCGGGAAGTCGGAGGAACCCTACACCCCCGACAGCTCCGACGCGCAATCCGAGACTACGCCCGAGCCTTCCACACATCAACGCGAGACCTCGGAGAGCGAAGGCTGACCGACTTCCTGACCGAATACGGGGAGGCCGTCGAGGAGGCCAAGCGGCTCCAAGCGAGCCGGCCGACTCGTGCGGCCAGCTTTAAGAAACCACACATCAGAAGGAGGTGACGCACATGGCAAACGGAAAAACGATGCAGGCGGTCGTCAATCTGGCCGGCAGCATCGACCCATCACTCGGCAAAGCCATCGAACAGGCTCAGAAGAAAATCAGTGGCCTGAACGTGAAGGCGCTGGCCGTTGGTGCAGCCGTGGGCGGCATCGCTGTGGCGACAGGCAAGGCAGTCGTCGAGGCTGGAAAGTACATGAAGGATCTCGGCGCGTCCTTCGATGGCGCTGCTGATGCTATCCGCATCGGAACCGGCGCCACCGGCGACGCGCTGGATGGGCTTCTGGATGACTTCGACGCCGTCTATAAGAGCGTCCCGACCACAATGGAGGACGCCAGCAAGGCGATCGCAGACTACAACACCCGCCTCGGCCTCACCGGCCCGCAACTTCAGGAGATCTCCAAGCAGGCCATCCAAGTGAGCGATATGCTCGGGGACGACCTCGGCAGCGTGATCGAGGAGTCGAGCCAAGCCTTCCAGCAGTGGAACATCGACGCCGACGACATGGGCGGCGCTATGGACTACATCTTTAAGGTTAGCCAGAGCACAGGCATGGGCTTCACGGATCTGATGGCAGATATGCAGAAGTTCGGCCCGCAGCTTCAGGAGATGGGCTACTCCTTCGAGACGGCGAGTGCCCTGATGGGCCAGCTCGACAAGGCCGGCGTAAACACCGACGAAGCGCTCGGCGCTATGAAAAAGAGCGTCGCCACACTCGCCAAGGAGGGCATCAGCGCCAGCGACGGGCTCGCCATGTACTACGAAAAGATCAAAAACGCCGGGACGGCCGCAGAGGCCGCCAGCATCGCGTCGGAGATCTTCGGCACAAGGGCAGGCTCCACGATGGCCGCAGCAATCCGAGACGGCTCTCTGGCCGTCGCAGACCTGACGGCTGAGCTGCAAGAAAACGGCGAGACAATCGCCGGCGCAGCTGATGACACCTACGACTTCGCCGAGCGGCTTCAGGTTATGAAGCAGGGGCTCGAAGTGGCCCTCAAGCCTATGGCGAACACTGTGTTCGACGGGCTCAACAAGTTCATGCCGACCCTGCAAAAACTGATGGAGCAGATCACTCCGGCCATCTCCAAGGCGGTCGAGGCTGCGGCCCCGTTTGTCGACGAGTTCCTGACCGGCGCTGCCGACGCCCTCGAGGACGTTCTGCCCCTGATCTCTCAGCTCGCGGCCGACCTTCTGCCAGTTCTGACGCAGCTAATGAGCACTCTGCTCCCGCCGCTTCTCAACCTCGTGCAGACGCTCCTCCCGCCACTCATGCAGATCGTCTCCGCGATCCTGCCGCCTATTGCCAGCCTGCTTGCCACCGTGCTCCCTATCATCACGCAGATCGTCAGCGCCGTGCTGCCTGTGCTGGTGAGCATCATCTCGAGCCTGCTGCCGGTCATCACCCCGCTGCTGGAAGTGGCTCTGCAAATCGTCAACAGCGTCATCATGCCGCTGCTTGATCCCCTGATGCAGCTCGTTCAGGCACTACTCCCCCCGATCCTGAGCCTGATCGGCGCCATCACCCCACTGCTGACTCCGCTGCTGTCTATTCTGGAACCCATCGCCAGCGTGCTCGGCACGATTGTCGGCTGGGTATCGAAGATCGTCAGCTTCGGCTCTGGCGTCATCTCCAAGATCGCCGGCCTGTTCGGAGGTGGAGGCGGCAGCGCGTCTGTCTCTGGCTATGCGACCGGCGGCTTCACAAGAGGGCCGTCCATCGCCGGCGAGGATCCACGCTACCCGACCGAGGCGGTCATCAGTTTCAACCCTGCATACCGTTCACAAAACCTGTCCTACTGGGCAGAGGCGGGCCGGATGCTCGGGGCATCTGACGGCGAAAGCGACTACGAGCTGCTCAGCGGCGGCTCCGGCACTGCTGTGGTCTACGATCTGAGTGGCCTGTCCTTCTCTCCGCAGATCAAGGTCGAGGGCGACACTGACGAGGACGCACTGATCCGAAAGCTCCGCGACCTCGAGCCGGAGTTCATCGACTTCATTCTCGAGGCACTCAGCAGAAGGGAGGGCGGCGCTTATGTCACAGCAGACAGTCGGCTTTATTGATTATGTGGCGCAGGGCGGCGACACGTTCGACAGCATCGCGCTCGTCGCCTACAACGAGGAGCGCATGGCAAGCACCATCATCACAGCCAACCCCGACCTCAGCGACGTGCTGATCTTCGAGGGCGGCGAGGCTGTGCGGATCCCGATCGTCGAGACCGTGGAGACGCCGGAGACCCTGCCGCCGTGGAGGAGGTGACGCCGTGAAGATCCTATACGAAGGCGTCGACATCTACCCGGACATCAGCGTCCACCGCTGCTATCACGATATGTACGCCGAAAAGCAGAGCGACGAGCTACTGCTCAAACTCAACGACACCCGTGAGCTGTGGGACTCGTGGAACCCAAAGAAGGGCGACACCATCGCCATCGAGGACGGCGCTGCCAAGACGGGCGAAATGTTCGTCGAGAGCGTCGTCCCCGAGTCCGGCATCATCACCCTGCGGGCCTATTCCATCCCGCAGTCTGCGAAGGATAAGCGGAGCAAATCGTGGGAAAAGGTCAAGTTCCTGCAACTGGCTCAGGAGATCGCCGGCCGCCACAGCCTGACGCTCGAGACCTACGGGATCACCGACCAGACCTACGACTACGTCGAGCAGAACAACCTCGCAGACTTCGCATTTTTTCAAAACCGCTGCACCCTCGAGGGCGCGGCGTTTCTGGTGTATGACGGCAAGCTGGTCGTCTACGACGAGGCGTACATGGAAAGCCAGCAGCCAGTCGACACCATCACCATCACCCCGGCCAATGACTTCGAGTACCGCGACGAGGGCACCAACGCCTACGGCTCGGCCGAAGCCGTCAACGGCGGTCTGACCGGCACCTTCGCAGCCCCGAACGGCGGCGACAAGGTGCTGCGCCGGATCCTACCCTTCCGCATGACTGACCAGAGCGAGGCCGACCGCTTCGCCAAGGGCCTCCTCCGGGGCGCCAACAAAAACGCGACCGTCGGCACCCTCTGGACGGGCTCGCTGCTGCGAGACTATGCGGCGGGATCTGTGGTCACGCTGGCGACCGATGGCGTTAAGTCGTGGGACGGCACAGCCTTCATCAGCCGGATCCGGCACGACTACGTCAAGACGCGGAGCAAGCTATACCTCCGCAAGCCACTGGAGGGATATTGATGAACAGCAACAACCAAATGATCCAGAAGGGCAAGATCTCCAGCGTGGAGGGAAAGGCCGACAGGAACGGCGACAAAACCACGGCCAGAGTGCTCCCGAGCACAGCCGACAGCATGGTCACGCGACCGCTGACGATCCCGTGGTATCTGCGCGGGGAGATGGGAAACCTGACCCCCGGCACAGAAGTCGCCTACGCCATGTTCGAGGACGGCACTGGCATCATCCTCTCCCGCATGGACGGAGAGTGGGACGGTATCGTCCCGGGCGACATCACCGTCAAGAAGGGCGCGCTCACGATGCAGGACAAGGGCATCAGCGTCCCGTCGGCAGACGTGACCGCCACGGGCATCAGCCTGACCGGCCACACCCACACCGACAGCATGGGAGGCGGCACTTCTGGCCCACAGTAAGGAGGGATAGACATGGCCGTCATGGCATCATGGAACGGCAAGACGTGGGGCGTCTCCAGCCAGAGGATCGCCGCCCTGAATGGCGTCTCTCACAGCGTCGAGCTCGACACGGAAAACAGCGACGACAAAGCCGGATCCCCGGCGACCAAGACCAAGGCGCTCAAGCTGCAAAGCATGAGCTTCGACTTCGATCTGGCCGCCGCGGTCGGCTGCGACGTGCGCAGTGAGTACGAGTCGTGGACGGCGCTGGTCGGGCAGTATGCCCCCTTCTATCTGGCCGGCCGGCGCTTCGGCCCGGCCAACCTTCAGCTCACAGGCGTGAGCCTATCAGACACCAAGCTGGACAACCTCGGCAGGATCCTGACCGGCAAGATCACGATCAAGCTGACAGAGTACGCCGAGGAGGCCAGCAGCAAAAAGGCCAGTTCTGGAAAATCCAGCAGTAGCGGCAAGAGCGGCAGCAGCTCCAAGTCGGCGGCGGGCATCGCCACCTACAAGGAGCTCGGCATCAGCTCCTCGGCTGTGAACGTCGGAGCCTCCAGCAGCGCCAAAGCATCCAAAAAGCCAACCAATGCGCAGCTCAAGTAAAGCGAGGTGATCCCAATGAAAGCATCTGGCAACGGAGCGCCCGAGATCTGTGTGCAGAACCTCCTAAAGACCATCCGCGGGGAGGTGCCCTATGAGCGCATCAAAGGGATCGACCGCACGCTGATCGACAAGCCGAGCGAAACCGCTGCGACCGATCTGGCCGCCGACGTGGAGTTCCTCGTGGAAACCTACGAGCCCCGCGTGCAGCTCAGTGACTCCGACCTGAAGGCTATGACCGCTCAGGCCGGCGACTTCGAGCTGCGGGCCAGCATCGACAATATCACATGAAGGAGGTGAACAGCGTGAGCGACGCGACAAACACCTACGGCGAGGACATCAAACTCACCACGACAGACGCGAGCACCCTATACAAGACCATCATCACCGAGCTCGAAAAGGGCGCCGGCGAGCCGCTCTACCCGGGCGACGAGCGCCGGATCTTCGGCGAGGCTCTCGTGCCCGTGTTCGTTGCCCTCTACAACAGCCTCAACGACGCCGGCCGGCAGACGCTCCTCCGCTATGCGAGGGGCGAGGTACTGGACGCCATCGGCGAGCGACAGGATGTGAAACGACTGGAAGGCACACCGGCCAAGACGACCATGCGCTTCTCTGTCTCCACGCCGCAGGAGAAAAACATCATCATTCCGAAGTGGACGAAGGTGACGCCGGACAGCGAAAACTATTTTGCAACCGACGAGATCGCTGTGCTGCAAGCTGGCGCCTACTCTGTGGAGGTGCCGACCTCGGCCGTGAGCAACGGCACGAAGTTCAACGGCTACGCAGCCGGCACGATCACCACCCTTGTCGACCTGATCCCCTACATCGAGTCCGTCACCAATCTGACCGAAACGGCCGGAGGCGATGACGGCGAGCCCTACACCACCGAGGGCGACAACCGCCTCCGCGAGCGGATCCGTCTGGCGCCCGCCAAGAGATCCACCGCGGGCCCTGAACAGGCTTACATCTACTGGGTAATGACGGCCGACAGCTCCATCGTGGACGCAAAGGCCGTCAGCGAGAAGGAAACCGTCAGCGAGACCCTCACGGTCTACGACGGCAAAGCCTTCAAGGGCGGCGGCACACTTCTGACCGACACCCTCGTCGTGAAGGCCCACGGGCAGAGCACGGCGGCGGTCAAGGACACGGACTACACCGTCGACTACGCCGACGGCCTGCTGGCCATCACGCTCAAGGGCAGTCTCGCGGCTGCCGAAAGCATCGACATCATCATCACCCGCACGCTGGAGGGCTGCGTCAAGATCGTGCCCCTGCTGGAAGGCGGCGGGATCCCCGACGCTGCCATGCTGGCGAAGGTGCTGGACGTGGTCAACGCCAAGGACATCCGGCCACTCACTGACAAAGTGAGCGCCGTGCCCCCGGAGGTCGAGACCTACGACATCGAGATCGTGTACTACACCACGCCGAAGAACGAGGCCGAGGTGATCGCCAACGTCGAAGGCACCGGCGGCGCGATCGACCGCTACAACGAGTGGCAAGTCGCAGCCCTCGGCCGCGACATCAACCCCGACCAGCTCCGCAAGCGGATCCTCTCGCCTTCGTGGGGCGAGAACCTGACCGGCGCCTTCCGCGTGGACGTCGTCAAGCCGACCTACAAGGCCCTCGACGACACGCAAGTCGCCAAGTTCAGCGGCCACCTGACTGTCAGCCACAAGGTCGAGAGTGAGGTGGTGTAAATGCGGCTCAATGAGACCGAGATGGTCAAGCTGCTGCCTGCGTGGATGCAGGAGGACGGCAGCGACAAGGGCCTCGCCACCGGCTGCGACATCATCAGCCGCGACGCCTATGCGCGCCTGAAGCTCCTGAGCAGGTGGGACAAGATCGACCAGCTCAACGATGCAGAGCTCGACGAAATGGCGTGGGAGCTGAACATCCAGTGGTATGACAGCACCGCGCCCATCGCAGTCAAGCGGGCCGTCATCCGCAGCAGCGACCGCGTCTACGCGAAACTCGGCACCCCATACGCCGTGGAGCAGATCGTGGCCGACTACTTCGGCACCGGCGAGGTCAGGGAGTGGTATCAGTACGGCGGGCAGCCGCATCACTTCAAGGTGCTGAGCGACAACCCGAGCCTCGTCAACAGCAATCTCGACCTGTTCCTGAAGCTGCTGCGGACGGTCAAGCGCCGCAGCTCGTGGCTCGACGCGATCCTGATCTGCCTGACCGGCGAAATGTTCCTCTATTCCGGCATGGCCGTCAGGGATCACACCCAAGAGGTGCACGTCATGGGCAGCGACGAGATCCACATCTACCACGCGGCCGTCGTCCACGACAACAACCGCGAGACCGTCAGCATCGGCACCGACGCGGCGGTCATCTCAGACTAAGGAAAGGAGATAGACATGGCTGCATTTATCAACAACGACATCACCACCGCCGGCCTGATCGTTCTGGCGAAGGGCGTGGCCGGCCAGAAGATCAACTACACCAAGATCGTCCTCGGCGATGGCTACCTCGAGGAGGGCCAGACGCCCCGCACCCTCACCGGCGTGGTCAGCCCGAAGGCGACCGTCGACATCACGAAGCTGAAGATCAACGGCGACGGCACCGTGGCCGTCGGCGGCATCTTCACCAACGGCGACGAGACCGATGGCTTCTACTACCGCGAGCTCGGCCTTTATGCCGAAGATCCCGATCCCGAGGTCGGCGAGGTGCTGTACTGCTACGGCAACTGCGGTGATCTGGCCGAGTGGATCCCGCCCTCCGGCGGCGCCACCATCGTCGAGAAAACCATCGACATCGTCACCGCGATCGGCACGGCCACCAACGTGACCGCCTACATCCCCGCCGACGCCTACGCCACCAAAGAGGACTACGAGACCTACAAGGCCATCGCCCTCGGCGCGCAGGCTACGGCCGAGGAGGCTCTGGCACTCGCCCGGCAGGCCATCGCAATCGCGCAGGCTGCCGAGGCATCGGCCAACGACCTGAGCAACGCGGTCGGCCAGAACACCAGCAAGATCGCAACGCTGTGGGACGCCGTTTTCAGCGACATCACAAGTAACCCGTTCCAGATCACATTCGCAGACTTAACAGGCATCACGCTGAAGTCTGGCGTCTGGAACGCTTCACTTCAAAGGCTCGAGTGCTGATGGGAAACTGCTACAACTACACCCCGATCCCACCGGCCGAAGCCTCCTGCATCATCGCGCACCTGTTCGTCGAGCTGGCCCTGCCCTGCTCCTGCTGCAAGCGGGAGGACGGCGTCATCGTCATTCAGGGCAAGACATACGACGGCAGCAGCGCCCGCGTCACAATCAAAGGCGAGGAGGTGAGATACTACGGCAAGCAACGGACACTCGCGGCCATACGAGCGGGCCAATGTAGGCCGC
>ENA-OUOW01001323-OUOW01001323.1-human-gut-metagenome-genome-assembly--contig:-NODE-1323-length-17147-cov-5.577522_pt1 | contig 17147 bp, 13 predicted proteins | sample MGYA00237938_ERZ548769 | MGnify/ENA primary metagenome ERZ548769 (study PRJEB26490, sample SAMN05356870) | human gut metagenome | biome: terrestrial biome; feature: human-associated habitat; material... | reverse complement strand
GTGTATACCAATGTGCTGTACCAGAATTTCAGCCGCAATATGCTGGAGGCGGTGCTGACCCGTGATACCACCTGCGCCGACGCCATCCACCGGCTGGCGTCCGACGAGTTCACACGGGAGGATTTTGACGACCCCGCCGTCTGGAACGACATGACCTCGCCTCGCTATCTGGAACTGCAAAAGACCCTCAATCAGCTGCGGACCCTGAACTCCACCCGGTATCTCTACACCGCCAAGCTGGGGGAGGACGGGCAGCCTGTCTACCTCATCGACGGTCTGGATCTGGGGGCGGAGGACTTTGCCTACCCCGGCACCCGCATCGAGGAGGAGATGGCCCCCTATATCCAGACGGCGCTGTCCGGAGAGCCCGTGTATTCTCGTGATGTAGTGGATACCACGTGGGGTCCCATTTTCACGGCCTGCTACCCGGTGAAGGATGAAAATGGCCAGGTCATGGGTGCTCTGTGCGTGGAGATCGGCATGGACACCACCTATCAATTTTTGAAGAGAAGTAGTCAGACCACCGTAAGTGTGGCTCTGGCCGGCGGTATGGTGGCAGTGTTGCTGAGCATGAGCATCTACCTGTACCTGCGGTGGCAGCGGATGGCGGAGGCCCGGCAGCAGGTGCTTTTGCAGGACGCCGTGGTAGCCGCCGATGCCGCGAATCAGGCTAAGAGTACCTTCCTCTTCAATATGTCCCACGATATCCGCACCCCCATGAACGCCATCATCGGCTATGCCGATCTGGCGGAGAAGCACCGGCAGGAGCCGGAGCGGCTGCAGGGCTACCTGAAGAACATTCAGGTCAGCGGCGAGAAAATGCTCTCCATCATTGACAACGTGCTGGAGCTCTCCCGCATCGAGAGTGGCAAGGTGACGCTGGAGGAGACGGCGGTGGAGGCCGGCAGCATCTTTGAGTCCTGTATCGTCATGGTGCAGCCGGAGCTGGAGCGCAAGCACCAGACCATGACAGTGGAGAAGCATACGCCCAATCCCTATCTGTATATGGATACCTCCCGCATTTTGGAGGTGATCCTGAATCTGGTGAGCAACGCCATCAAATATACCGGCGATGGCGGACATATCCGCTGTGCCATCCGCCAGCTGCCCGGCGACCGAGAGGGCTGGTGCGTGCAGGAACTATCCGTGGCGGACAACGGCATCGGCATGAGTGAAGAGTTTCAGCAGCATATTTTTGAAGCCTTTGCCAGAGAGCGCTCCAGCACCGTCAGCGGCGTGGAGGGCTCCGGCTTGGGCATGGGCATCGTGAAGAAGCTGGTGGATCTGATGGACGGCAGCATCGATATCCAGAGCAAGCTGGGGGAGGGTTCCACCTTCACCGTCCACATCCCCTGCCGTCTGGCCCGACAGGAGGATGCCGTGCCCAAGTGTGCCGCAGAGCGGGTGGATAAGACCGGCCTTGCCGGGCGGCGTATCCTGCTGGCAGAGGACAACGACCTTAACGCCGAGATCGCCACTGAGCTCATGGGCGAGGAGGGTCTGCTGGTGGATCGGGCGGAAAACGGTGCCCACTGTCTGGAAATGCTGGAGAAGGCTCCGGCGGGGATGTATGACGCCATCCTCATGGATGTGCAGATGCCGGTGTTGGACGGCTACGAGGCCACCCGGAAGATCCGGCGGTTGGAAGACCCGTGGCGGGCCAATATCCCCATCATCGCCATCACGGCCAACGCCTTTGCCGAGGACCGTCAACGGGCGCTGGAGGTAGGCATGGACGATCATGTGGCAAAGCCCATTGATATGGCCAAGCTGATCCCGGTGCTGCAAAAGCAGCTGCACAAGCACGACGGGGAAGCGGAAGAAAAGCGTCCCTTAAAGACGTGTAGTGAGAAGCCCTGAAGAAGTAAAATAATAAAAGAGCCGCACCCGCACGGAAGTGACCCCCAAAAGTTAGACAAAAACAAGAATAAGCGGCCTGAACGGTCTGAATCCTGTACTGCACAGGGCTCAGGCCGTTTAGTTTTAATTTGATTCTGTGGTATTCCCTTTGGCATATAAACACACCCCATTTGTTGGACAGTATACCATACTGTCCAACAAATGGGGTGCAGTTCATAGGTGACGCACCGCTCTTTTTGATTCCTCGAATCAGCCGTCTCTCTCCCCAGGGAGCAGCGCTCTGCGCCGGAGGAAGTAGTAGCCGTATCCCACGGCGTCCGCCAGAACCCAGCCGATAGGGATAGCGGCCCAGATGCCGTTGACGCCCACCGGCCCCGCCAGCGCATAGGCCAGCGCCACACGGGTCCCCCGCTGCCATGGGCGGGGCAAACAGCAGCAGCCCCCGTGTGATGCTGCCACGGGTCATATCACGATACATAGCTTCCGCACAGAAACATATATGATACGACGCATTATACTCCCGCCGCCGGAAAAAGACAAGTCATCCTTCTGCTTGCGCCGGGAGTGGGAGTGTGGTATACTTTATCCTGTACCATTATACGGGCAGGAGGGAAGCTATGGCCGGAAAGAACGAATATACAGTTTTCGACTATCTCCAGTGGAGAGGAGATCTGACGTTGCAGCAGGACCCCTTCAATGAGGTGGACAATCTGGTGCTGTGCATCATCGCCTACATCAACCTTCGGAAGATCGACCGCCTGTGGAGCAAGAACCCCAAGGACGCCATGCTCATCGGGGACGTATGCGCCCGGCTGACGGCGGCGGATGAACAGCTGGGCTTGTCGTCGCTGGACTATATCCCGGTGATGCGGGCGGCGGCGGAGACGGAGCGGTTCCGGGATACCCGGTTGTTCGCCTTTGAGAGCCGCAATGACGAGGCGAAGCAGATGCAGTTTGCCGCCGTGTCCTTCCTGCTGCCGGACGGCAGCGTGTTCATCTCCTATCGGGGGACGGATACCAGTCTGGTGGGCTGGAAGGAGAACTTCAACATGAGCTATCTGGAGACGGTGCCGGCACAGGCCCGTGCCACGGAGTACGCTCAGGAGGTGATCCGGGCCTGCAAGCACCGTCCCTACCGCATCGGTGGCCACTCCAAGGGCGGGAATCTGGCGGCGTGGGCGGCGGTCCATCTGCCGGAGAAGCTTCAGGGCAAGCGCCTGCTGGCGGCCTATAACAACGACGGGCCGGGCTTCCACGCCGACCTGCTGGATACCCCCGCCTACCGGCGGGTGGAGGATCGGCTCCACACTTATATCCCGGAATCCTCCATCGTGGGGGTGCTGCTGGTTCACGCCGAGGACTACGACGTCATTGACAGCACCAGCCACGCCGCCATGCAGCATGAGGCGCTGTCGTGGCAGGTGATGGGGAACCGCTTCGTGCATCTGGGCCAGCGCTCCCAGCTGGGGCAGATGTCTGACGACGTGCTGCGGGAGTGGCTGGACTCCGTGTCTCAGGAGGACCGGGAAGCTTTCTGCGACGCCCTGTACAGCATCCTCTCCATGGGTGGCCGTGCCAAGACCTTCGAGGACCTGCGCAAGGGCGGGCTCTCCGGCTGGGCGGCCCTGTGGAAGGAGTATGCCGGAGCCGACGAAAGAAAGAAGCAGATCCTGACAGAGGTATTCGGGCGGCTGGCCATCGACGTAAAGGATGAGCTGATGAAGGCGGCGGGGCAGGGCCTGCGATCCGCCGGACACGGCATCCGGACGGTGGGACAGAACCTCATGGGCCGCCGTGAACCGGATAAAACACAGACAAAATAGAGCAAGATAGAACGACCCGTCGGAGGAGACACAAAACCGGGCTTCGGCCCGCAAGAAAGGACAAGAAAGGAACAACGCCATGAAACTGAGCTTTTACGGAGCAGATCAATGTGTCACCGGCAGCTGCCATTGTCTGGAGGTGGGCGGCAAGCACATCCTTATTGACTGCGGCCTGCAGCAGGGCCGGGACGAGATCGATAACGCCAGCCTGCCATTCCACCCGGGCCAGATCGACTATGTGCTGGTGACTCACGCCCATATCGACCACTCCGGCCGTATCCCCATGCTGATCAAGCAGGGCTTTCAGGGCCGTATCCTCACCACTCGCCTGACGGCGGACCTGCTGGATATCATGTTGCAGGACTCCGCCCATATTCAGGAGAGCGACGCCGAGTATAAAAACCGTAAGAACCAGCGGGCGGGCCGCCCCATGGAGGAGCCGCTGTACACGGTGGAGGATGCCATGCGGGTGCGGGAATTCATGGATACCTGCGAGTACGGCCAGCAGATCCACATCTGCGACGGTGTAGACGCCGTGTTCATCGACGCCGGCCACCTGCTGGGCTCTGCCAGCATCCGCCTGACCCTCACCGAGGGGGGCGAGACGAGGACCATCGTCTTTTCCGGCGATATCGGCAACGTGGATCAGCCCATCATCCGGAACCCCCAGTTCTTCACCGGGGCAGACTATGTGGTGATGGAGAGCACCTACGGCGACCGCAACCACACGGAGGTGTGGAGCTATACCGACGAGTTGGCCCAGATCATCGACGAGACACTGGGCCGGGGCGGCAACGTGGTGATCCCCGCCTTCGCCGTGGGCCGCACCCAGGAGCTGCTGTACTTTATCCGGGAAATCAAGGATAAGAATCTGGTGAAGTCCGTGAAGGACTTCCCGGTGTATGTGGACAGTCCTCTGGCCAAGCGGGCCACCACCATCTTCTGCGGCGACCTGCGGGGCTATCTGGACGAGGAGGCGCTGGCGCTGGTGCAGGACGGCACCCATATGTTCAACTTCCCCGGCCTGCACTTGACGGAGACGGTGGAGGAGTCCAAGCTGCTGAATATGGACCGCACCCCCAAGGTGATCCTGTCCGCCTCCGGTATGTGCGACGCAGGCCGCATCCGGCACCACCTGAAGTATAACCTGTGGCGGCCGGAGAGCAGCATCGTGTTCGTGGGCTTCCAGTCTCCCGGTACGCTGGGCCGTACCCTGCTGGACGGCGCTCCCAGTGTGAAGCTGTTCGGTGAGGAGGTAGCCGTCCGGGCCAAGGTGGTGAATTTCCAGGGCCTCAGCTCCCACGCCGACCACGACCATCTGGTGAATTGGATCAGCCAGTTCAAGGAGCCCAAGCCCCAGCACGTTTTCGTGGTCCACGGCGACCGGGAGGTGGCGCCGGTGTTTGCTCAGACGGTGACGCAGTTGGGCTTTGCCGCCCACGCTCCCCAGTATACGGAGTCCTATGACCTGCTGACCTGCCGCCAGCTGGAGGCAGGCTACCTGCCGGAGCGGAAGAAGCCCGCCTTCGAGGGCGCACCCCGCACCACGGCGGCCTATCAGCGGCTGGTGCAGCTGGGCGATGTCCTGCTGGGCCTCATTCGCCGCAGCAAGGGCCGGGACAACAAGACGCTGGCGTCCTTTGCCGAGTCGCTGCGTAAGCTGATCGAAAAGTTCGAGTTTTAACGGCCCGCCGATGGCCGGATAGAAGGCAGCGTCCATGCAGATGGAGCGCTTGTCATGGTGCTTGGGCCAGCTGGAGTCAGTGCGCCCGCTGGGTAGCACCCTGCGCTTTCCCGACGGGGAGGAGTGGTACGTCCTCGGCCTTACCACCAACCGCTGGTACCGCCAGATGTCCCTCCTGATCGCCATGTTGCCGGTGGTGCTGCCGGATGGCCGCCGCTGGGATCTGACCGCCCCGCTGACGGGCCTCTGCTGAGCCGCATGGCCCCTGCACCACGGTATTCTTCTCTGAATGCATGATTCCCACGGCCGGTTCACAAGCTGGCCGTGGGAATCCGTAATGCCCCGGGTAGTCAATCTCGCAAGGAGTCGCCAAGTCACCCGTCGGAAATAAGAAGAAAATCCCCATATCAAAGGAGGGCCGCTATGCCCGCATTGGAGAAAAATCATATATACCGCAGTACCATCGAGGGCTACTCCAGCGAGGGGCTGGGCGTGGCCCGCATCGACGGGCAGGTGGTGTTCGTCCACGACGCCGTCCGGGGCGAGGACTGCGACATTCTGGTGATGAAGGTGCTGAAAAACGTGGCCTTCGGCAAGCCGGTCCTGCGCCATAGCACCTCCCCCCACCGGCAGGAGCCGGACTGTCCCTACTATGGCCGCTGCGGCGGCTGCGACTTCCGCCATCTGGACTACGCCGAGGAGCTGTGGGCCAAGCGCCAGCGGGTTCAGGATGCCCTGACCCGATTGGGCGGCAGCAACGTGACCGTGGAGGAAATCTTGGGCGCCGCACAGCCCCTGCGCTACCGCAATAAGAGCCAGTACCCGGTGTCCGCCGACGGCAGGGTGGGCTTTTATCGGGCCCGCAGCCATCAGGTGGTGGAGGTGGAGCACTGCCTCCTCCAGAAGCCGCAGGCGGATGCACTGGCGGCGGCCCTGCGGCAGTATCTGGCGCAGTATCATGTGCCGGGATACGACGAGACCACCGGCCGGGGGCTGGTGCGGCACCTGTATGTGCGGAGCAACTGTAAAGGCGAGAGCCTTGTGTGCCTGCTGGTGAACGGCGAAAGCCTCCCCTACGAGACGGAACTGGTGGCCCTGCTGCGTCAGGCGGCACCACAGACCGTGGGCGTGGTGCTGGGGGTCAATACCCGCCCCGGCAACGCCATTCTGGGGGATCGCTACCGCACTCTTTGGGGGGAGGACGCCCTGACGGACGTGCTGTGCGGTCGGACGGTCCGGCTGTCGGTGCCGTCGTTTTATCAGGTGAACCACCCCCAGGCGGAGGTGCTGTACGGCAAGGCGCTGGAGTTCGCCGGTCTCACCGGTACGGAGCTGGCGGTGGATCTGTACTGCGGCGCAGGCACCATCACGCAGGTGCTGGCCCGGCAGGCCCGCCATGTCATCGGCGGCGAGATCGTGCCGGAGGCCATCCGGGATGCACGGGCCAGCGCCCGGCGCAACGGCGTGGAGAACGTGGAGTTCCTGTGCGGCGATGCCTCCCGGCTGGCGGCGGAGCTGCGGCAGCGGGGCCTGCGGCCCGACGTGATCTGCGTGGACCCGCCCCGGAAGGGACTGGTCCCGGAGGTCATCGCCTCCATCGCCGCCATGGCTCCCCGGCGGGTGGTGTATGTCTCCTGCGACCCTGGCACGCTGGGCCGGGATGTGAAGCGCTTTGCCGAGATGGGCTACCTCGCCCGCCGTGCCGTGGCCGTGGACCTCTTCCCCCGCACTCGCCACGTGGAGACGGTATGCTTGTTGTCCAAACTTCAAAGCAAGGAACATATCGAGATCGAAGTGAAGATGGACGAGTTGGATTTGACTTCGGCGGAGAGTAAGGCAACCTACGAGGAAATCAAGGCGTATGTTCTGGAACATACCGGACTGAAAGTCAGCCACCTCTATATCGCACAGGTGAAGCAGAAATACGGCATCATTGAGCGTGAGAACTACAATAAGCCGAAATCCGAAAACGCCAAGCAGCCCCAATGCCCACCGGAGAAGGAAAAAGCGATCACGGAGGCACTGCGTCACTTTGGAATGATTTGAGGCGGATGCCTTAATCATAAAAGGAACGGTGAGGGTATGAAGTACAAAATTGCGATCTGCGACGACTCCGGTGCGGACAGACAATATGTTTTGAATATGGTGCGCGCCTGGGCTTCGTCCGCCGGTCACACGGTGCATATCGACGATTTTCCCTCCGCCGAGAGCTTCCTGTTCCGCTACGCAGAAGAAAGCGACTACGACATTCTTCTGCTGGATATCGAAATGGGCGCGATGGACGGCGTCACGATGGCAAAAGAGCTTCGCAAGAGCAACGACACGGTGCAGATCATTTTCATCACCGGCTACTCCGATTACATTTCAGAGGGCTACGAGGTGGCGGCGCTCCACTATTTGATGAAGCCCGTGAAGGAAGAAAAGCTTCGTTCGGTGCTGGACCGCGCCGCCGAGAAGCTAGCGAGGAACGAACGGGTTTTGCATTTCGAGGTCGGCGGAGAAATGGTGCGAATCCCCGTTTATCAGATTCGATATGCAGATGTGCTCGGCAACTATGTGACCGTTCACGCGCGAACGGATGTAACGGTGAAAATGACATTGGGCGAGCTTGAAAAGCAGCTCGACGAGCGTTTTTACCGCGTGGGGCGCTCTGCGCTCGTGAATCTGACGCAGATCAGCCGCGTCACCAAGACGGAGATCCGGCTCAGTGACGGAACCTCCATCCCGCTGCCGCGGGGCGCGTATGAGGGCGTCAACCGTGCCATTATCAACATGAGGTAAGGCGTATGGAATTGTTTGCAAAGAAAATCGAAAAGCAGCTCGCCTCCTATCAGCAGGAGCTGATCGAAACGCATTACCGGGAGGTAGACAATATGTACCGCCAGATCCGCGGCTGGCGGCATGACTACCGCAACCATATTCAGACCATGAAGGCTTACGCTGCCGCGGGAGATTGGGACGCCATCCAAAACTACCTCGACCTGCTGGACACCGATCTGCAAACCGTGGACACGGTCATCAAGACCGGCAATCCCATGACCGACGCCATCTTGAACTCCAAAATCTCCCTTGCAAAGGCAAAGGGCATCGAGGTAGTGGCGGATGCCCACATCCCCGTCCGGCTGAAGTCCTCGGAGATCGATCTCTGCTGCATCCTCGGCAATCTCTTCGACAACGCCATTGAGGCCAGCATGAAGCTGCCGGAGGATAAGCGCCTCATCCGGGTCTATATGGATATGAAAAACACCCAGCTCTACATCTCCTTCACCAATTTTACCGCCGGGAAGAAAATGCAGAAGGAGGGAGGGCTGTTCCGCAGCACCAAGGGCGAGGGGCATGGCTTTGGCCTTGTTCGCATCGACGCCATCGTGGAGCGGCTGGACGGATACATCAGCCGCAACAGCGAGGACGGTGCATTCACCACTGAAATACTGCTTCCGCAGGAGTGAGAGCTGCAATTCATCCCCCGGAAAAAGCGATTCGTCCCCGGAATCAACCGGGGACGATTTTTTTCTGCTATGCTATGCGCGTGAGGTGAAACGACATGAAACACAGAGAAAAACCGAAGTACAGCGTCCGGCAAAATGTCTGCTTTATGGTGCGGACCGCTTGGGAGAAGCGCAGGAGAGTGCTGCTCCTTTGCGTTGTGGTCGCGGCCATCAAAGTGGCGTTGGATTTGGCGCAGCTCTATGTCACACCGGAAATTCTTACGAGGGTGGAGCAGGGCGTTCCCGTGGGGGAGTTGCTGACAACTATCGGATTTTTCACAGCGGCACTTCTTCTCTTACAGGGGGCTGCGGCGTATTGCGATGCCATCCGGATGCCCGGTGAGGTCGATGTTCGCTGTGCCATCATCCGCATGATCTCCCGGAAAAGCGGCGAGACCTCCTACCCAAATGTCCACGACTCCAAAATTCTGAAGCTGGAGGAGCAGGCGCAGCGGGCCACCAGCAGCAACGACGATGCGGCGGAGCATATTTGGCGAACGCTGACGGAGCTGCTGGCAAATCTCGGCGGCTTTGCCGTATATCTGCTGCTGTTCTCCCGCTTGAGCCGCTTTTTGATCCTGCTGGTGGTGCTGACCGCCGCAGCAGACTTCTTCGTTTCCCACTACATCAGTGAGTGGGAGTACCGCCACCGGGATGAACGGGAACAGTATGACAAGGAACTGCACTATTTTCTGACGCAGCCTCGGCAGATACAGCTTGCCAAGGACATCCGCGTCTTTGGTTTAGCCCCTTGGCTGCGGGAATTGCGGGAAAAATCCATGAAAGCACTCTCCGCCTTCATCGCCCGCCGGGAAAGGACTTATCTCTGGGCTAATGTGGCTGACATGGCGCTGACGCTTCTTCGCAACGGCATCGCGTATGCGTATCTGATTCGGCAAACTCTGGTACACGGCTGGCCCGCATCGACATTTTTGCTCTACTTTACAGCCGTCAGCGGCGCTGCATCGTGGGTGACCGGCATCCTGACCCAGTGCAGCCAACTGCATAAGGAGAGCATCGACCTGTCCAAAATACAGGAATATCTGAACATTCCGGAGCCGTTTCGGTTTGAGGGCGGAGTGCAGCCGCCCGCAGCCGACGGGTATGAGCTGCGGCTGGAGAACGTGTCCTTCCACTATCCGGGCACGGAGAGGGATATTCTCAGACACATAGACCTGACCATCCATCCCGGCGAAAAGCTGGCGGTGGTGGGCTTGAACGGTGCGGGCAAGACCACCATGGTGATGCTGCTTTGCGGCTTCTACGACCCCACCGAGGGGCGCGTGCTGCTAAACGGGCAGGATATTCGTGAATTTGACCGCAGCGCGTATTACCGCCTGTTTTCCGCTGTATTTCAGGGGTTTTCCATTTTGGATACCACCATTGCGGAATGTGTTGCCCAGACCACCGAGCATATCGACAGAGTAAAAGTCGATCACTGCCTTGCACAGGCCGGCTTGACAGAGGCTATTGCCAAATTCCCCCAAGGGGTGGATACCCACTTTGGCCGGGAGGTGTATCTGGACGGCGTACAGCTCTCCGGCGGCCAGACCCAGCGCCTGATGCTGGCGAGAGCGCTTTATAAGGACACGGGCCCATCCTCGTTCTGGACGAGCCTACGGCGGCGCTGGATCCCATTGCGGAAAACGATATTTACCAAAAGTACAGCGATATGACGGCGGGTAAGACCTCCGTGTTCATCTCCCACCGGCTGGCGTCCACCCGCTTCTGTGACCGCATCCTCTTTATAGCAGACGGCGGCATCGCCGAGGAGGGTACCCACAAGGAGTTACTGGCAAAGGGCGGTGCTTATGCGGAGCTATTTGCCGTGCAGAGCCGCTATTATCAGGAAGGAGGTGTGCAGGATGAAGAAGAAAGCTGAGGGCATGAGCCTGCGGGAGACCTTTGCCATCCACCGCCGGGCGGCACGAGATATGCGCCGGATCGCACCGGGCTGCTTTATGCCGTTTATCCTCTGTGCTGTTGTGGAGGCAGCATCGCCCTATGCGGTCATCTGGCTCTCCGCCCGGCTTGTCGATGAACTATCCACCCTTCGCAGACCGGAGATTCTGGCCAAATGGGTCCTTTGGATCGTAGCGGTCAGTGCTGCGGCAGAGCTGCTCAAGGCCGTGCTGGAGAGGTGGAAAAATGTCCGGAGCGAACTGCTTGACAGACAGAAAGAAGTTCTGTATACCGAGAAATTTCTGCGGATGGATTATGCCGACTGTGACAGGCAGGAAACACGTGATCTGTTCTCTCAGATCCGGCAGAATGCCGACTGGTCCGGTTGGGGCTTTGCCCATCTCAAGCTGTACTATACGCAGGCAGTCCAAGGCATCACCGGCATTTTAGGGGCTGCCGCCTTGACGGTGAGCCTGTTCACCCGGCAAGTCCCGACCTCGGCGGGAAAATTGACCGCTCTCAATCACCCGCTTTTCCTTGTGGGCATCCTTCTGCTGATTGCCGCCGTTACCTGCCTTGGTCCGGCGCTGGTCGGCAGAGCCTATTCTGCCTGGAACACGCTGGCAGAGCAGGTATGTTTCGGCAATCGCGTGTTCAGCCACTTCGTTTTCATGCAGCCGGGGGACAAGGAAAAAGACATGGATCGCAGAATGTACCGCCAGAGCGAACTGGCGGAGCATTATGTCCGCACAGTAAATATCTTCGGCGTCGGCTCTCCCGTGGCAAAGGCGTCCCAAACCACTGTGGGACTGAGCAAGGCGCTGGCCGCCTCTCTATCCGCTGTTCTCTCCGGCGTTGTGTATGTGTTCGTATGCTTGAAGGCGCTGGGCGGTGCCTTCGGCATCGGCAGCGTGACCCAGTATGTCAGCGCCGTGACCACATTTTCCGGCAACGCCGCCCTGCTACTGAGCACCGTCAGTCATATGCGGGCCAATGCTGAGTTCCTCAAGGCCATCTATACGTTTCTCGACATTCCCAATTCCATGTATCAGGGGAGTCTCACCACCGAAAAGAGGTCGGATCGTCAGTATGACGTGGAGTTTCGGGATGTATCCTTCCGTTATCCCGGCTCGGACATCTGGGCGCTGCGCCATGTGAATATGAGGTTCAAGGTCGGAAAAAGGCTTGCCATCGTGGGCGAAAACGGCAGCGGCAAGACCACCTTCATCAAGCTTTTGTGTCGCCTGTACGACCCGCAGGAGGGGCAGATTTTGCTCAACGGCATCGACATCCGCAAGTACCGCTATGACGATTACATGGGCATATTTTCCGTGGTATTTCAGGATTTCCAGCTCATCTGCCAGCCCTTGGGCAACAATGTGGCGGGCAGCATGGAATATGACCGTGACCGGGCAAAGAAGGCTCTGATCGATGCAGGCTTCGCAGACCGTCTTGCAGCGATGGAAAAGGGTCTGGACACTATGCTTTACAAAAATCTCTCCGAGGACGGTGTCGAGGTTTCCGGCGGCGAGGCGCAGAAGATCGCCATTGCCCGCGCGCTCTATAAGGACGCGCCCTTCATCATCCTCGACGAGCCAACGGCGGCGCTGGACCCCATCGCCGAGGCGGAGATCTACAGTAAGTTCGATGAGATCGCAGGTGATAAGACCGCCATCTATATCTCCCACCGTCTCTCCTCTTGCAAATTCTGTGACGAGATCGCCGTGTTCCACGAGGGCGCGGTCATTCAGCAGGGCAGTCACGCCGAATTGCTCGCCGATCGGGGCGGCAAATACTACGCGCTCTGGAACGCACAGGCGCAGTATTATACGGAGTGAAGCTGCTCTGTGCGTCAGAAGGAAACCGCTGTAATCCCCATCCCGTGCAGGATGGTGATTACAGCGGTTTTGCATTTTCAGAGCAGGCAATGCAAGCTGCCTTTTGCAGTTTGTATATGCGCCTGCGAAGAAAATGAGGGATTGCAAAGGGAGGTCTCGCCTGTCGGCTCGGTCAGCGCTTCAAAGCGTTTCACGCTTTGAGGTCTCCACCGGAGACCCGCGCCCCTTTGCCGCGGGGTTTCCAATAGGGGCGCGCAGCATCCCTGTTGGCACACGATTTTGCTTCGCAAAGTCTAGTGTGTTATACCTTTGCTTCCGGCTGACGCGGGAAAGGGGTTGGCGGCATACTCTGCGGTGCGGCAGAGTGTGGCAACAAACGCTTTTTCGCGGCAGTAGGACAGGCGGATTTTGTGATGTGAGCTACAGCACAAACGCAGGATTTTTGAGAAGCAAAATCCGACTGGCCGGAAAAGGAGGCAGAGGTATATAGAGCCCCCGTCTCGCCGCAGCGCCGCCTTTGTTTCAGTGTTTCTTCCGCTTCCCTTTGCCGTGGGTCATGGTCGTTTTCCCGCGCTGGCTGATGGGAGTTTTCAGGTGTTTGGACAGCTTCAGCACCTCGATCAAGTTGACAAACTGTTCCATTGTGATGGCATCGTAATCGATCCCTAATGTGGCAAGTAATGCTTTTGCTTTCTTTTCTTCCGAGCTTCCCTCAAAGTTCATTGCCTCCCGTAACTGGTTCTGCATATTTTCTGCAAAGGAGACTTCATCCGCCGTCATGGTATCGGGGCGGTGTTCACTCCGAATATCACGAAGAATGCCTTTCAGGTCATCTGCAATCAGGTTCCCAAAATATTCATCTTCCCGAATCTGCGCCACTTCTAACGTCCGCAGATGCAGGTCATTTTCTTCGCCGCCATTTTTCATCAATGCCATCTGCCGGACAGCTTCCAGCACGGCGTTCATATCGTTGACGCGCATATCTGCGATCCGGTCAACGTAAATCTCAGCATCCAGCATGAAGCGCTGGAAATCCTTGTGGCAGATCAGCTCCGACAGCAGCCGGCGGTTGAACTTGCCTGTTCTTAATACATCAATCGAAGCATCACTCAAATGCAGCTCATGCAAAGCTGTGTTTGGGTGATTTTTTGTTTCCGTCCGCCCCATCAGATAGTCGCAGGAAACACCGTAATAGTCAGCCAGCAACAAAATGCTGTACGGGCTGATGTCCTTGCCGTTATCTGATTCATATTTGCCAAGTGCGGATTTCGAGATACCCACCTCGGCGGCAAGCTGCTCCAAGGTCAGCTTTTGTGCTGTTCGTAAATCCTTCAAACGTTTCCCGATTGTCAGCTTAACTTGCATACAGCAGCCACCTTTTCCATTTTTCTGTATTATATCATGCTTTTCCGTTTTGTGTCTCAAAGCGTGGAAAATTTCAACTTCTACCCCACTTTTCCTACCTCTTGGATATACGGGAAAGGGCCTGTTTTCTTACTAAAATTTAGACATAAACCACGCAGAACCTTGAAAATTTCATGACCGTCCGATGAGGATATGCTTTCCGGAGAAGTACCGCATTCCGCGTACCAAGGAAGAGTCAACGACGGGGTAAGGACTCGGGCAGGAACGGCATCGGGTAGAACGGCGAAGTTCAATTATTTTACAGGAGGAAACAGGTATGGATTTATTTGCACAAATCAAGATGGCAGTTTCCGTGAAAGAGGCTGCCGAATACTACGGATTGGAAATAAACCGTGGCAACATGGTCTGCTGTCCCTTCCACAATGACCGTACACCCAGCATGAAGTTGAATGAGGATTACTTTTACTGCTTCGGTTGCGGGGCAACTGGTGACGTGATCGACCTTGTGTCAAGGCTGTTCAACCTGAGCAGCTATGACGCAGCGAAGAAGCTGGCGACAGATTTCGGCATGACCGAGCAAAAGCCGTCCATTCTCGCAAAGCTACAGTGCGGGAAGTCGCAGGCAGAAACCGAGCGGCGCTGCTTCCGTGTGCTGGGGGACTATCTGCAAATCTTGCAGGACTGGAAGGAGCACTGTGCCCCGCAATCGCCGGAGGGCGCCATCGACCCGCACTATGCGGAGGCCTGTCACATGCTGGAGCGGATCGAGAATATGCTGGACATTCTGACCTATGGCACGCCGAAGGAGCGCGCCGAGGTGGTGGCTGACTTGCAGAAGGACGAGCGGCTCATGCGGATGGAGGCGCGAAACCGACAGATCAGGGAGGAACCACATGGAACGAAATGAACCGCCGCGCTGGATGCAGAATAAGCACTTCAACGAAGTCCTGTTCTGCGAGGACTTTCTGTCGGCGCACCCGATGGTCTGCGTGGACGGCAGCTTTTTCACGGTGGAGGGCTGCGTTGCTGATGAAGAGGGCATTCGCAAGCAGATCTATGAGATGCTGCGCCCGCATTTTACGAGCGGCACGGCCCGCCGCTCCACAGGTCTTCTCGAAACGCTCAGGCTGGAGGCCTACACGCCGGAGCTGCCCATTCAGGAGGACCGCATCCATGTTGCCAACGGCACGCTGTTTCTCAATGGTGAGTTTCGTCTCGAAAAAGAATTCTGCCGCAACCGTCTCCCCATCCGATATGACCCCAGCGCGCCGCAGCCAGTGACATGGCTGCGGTTTTTGTCTGACCTGCTGGAACCGGAGGACATTTTGACCTTGCAGGAGTACCTCGGCTACTGCCTGATTCCGACAAACCGTGGGCAGGTGATGATGCTGCTCAAGGGCAACGGCGGCGAGGGCAAGAGCCGCATCGGCGTGGTGATGCAGAAGCTGCTCGGCAGCAACCTGAAAAACGGCAGCATCGCCAAGGTGGAGCGCAGCCCCTTCGCCCGCGCCGATCTGGAGCACGAGCTGCTGATGGCGGATGACGACATGAAGCTGGAAGCGCTGCAATCCACGCACTATCTCAAGTCCCTCATCACCGCCGAAATGCCGATGGACTTGGAGCGCAAGGGCGAGCAGAGCTATCAGGGCAAGATGTACGTCCGGTTTCTGGCCTTTTCCAACGGGGATCTGGAATCGCTCTATGACCACTCGGACGGCTTTTACCGCCGTCAGCTCATTTTGTCAGTGAAGAAAAAGCCGCCGAACCGGGAGGACGACCCCTTTCTCGCGGACAAGCTCTGCGGCGAGATCGAGGGCATCTTCCTCTGGTGTCTCGAAGGGCTGCGCCGCTTGCAGGCCAATAGCTTCCGCTTCACGGAAAGCTCGCAGACGAAAGCAAACCGCGAGGACGCGCGCCGCGAGGCCGACAATGTGCTGCTGTTCCTGCGCTCCGAGGGCTACATCCGCCTGAAGGCCGACAGCGCCATCCCCTCCGCCACGCTGTACGGCATCTATTGCCTGTGGTGCAGCGACAACGCCTACAAGCCGCTTGCCGCGCGGACGGTGAGCATGGCACTCAAAAAGCACGCCGATGAGTTCGGATTAGAGCACGACAATCACATCCAGAACGCCCTCGGCAAGCGGGCCAACGGCTTCTGGGGCATCGAGGCGCTGGCCGCACCGCCGGTTTTATGAGATCAAACGCAAAAGCTCCATCCCATCCATCCCAAACATCCGGGATGGATGGGCGGATGGGATGGATGTTTTCAAGTTCAGCTGTGAAGGAGGACGTGGCCGCCGATCTGGCAGAGCTGAAACGGAAGGGGTATCTGCAAGACAGGTGAAAACCGGAAAGAAATTTGCGCGGCGGCGAAAGGATTTCGCGGAACCGCGCTGCTCGAAGTCGCGCACCGGCTTCACGGATGCGCGTGGGACTGCACGGTTTAGAGCGAAGTCACGCGGAGTCGGAAAGTCGATACCCCTCGCTTACGAAGAAGGCATCGACCGTCGCGTTTCCAGCGGATTTGAGGAAAACAGGATATTACGCCAAACAGCGAAGCAGGTTTTCGGAAACGCAAACCCGCTTCGCTGTTTTCATTACGAAAAAACAGGAGGTTTTTATGAGCATCAGAAATGAGATCAAATCGCAGATCGTCTGCGCCGGTTTTACCATGCAGGAGATCGTTGACCGGCTGGCCGAGGAATATGACTGGAGCGATAGCGTCTCCAATCTGTCCGCAAAATTGCAGCGGGAGAGCATCCGCTACAAGGAGGTCGTGGAGCTGGCCGATGTGATGGACTGCGACATCGTGTGGATGAAGCGAGGGGCGCGCCGATGAAAGCACAGTACGCCATTCTCCGCTTTGCCAAATATAAGGGGCCGGAAATCGGGCATATTGAGTCCCACAACGAACGCACCAAGGAGAAATACGCCAGCAATCCCGACGTGGACACGTCCCGCAGCCACCTCAATTTTCATCTGGTATCACCGGAGCGCAAGTACCGAGCAGAAGCGGAAAAGCAGATCGCGGAAGCTGGCTGTCGCACGCGGTCGGACAGCGTGCGCGTGGTGGAATCTCTGGTGACGGCCAGCCCGGAGTTCATCAAGGGCAAAAAGAAGGCTAAAATCAAAGCCTATTTTCAGGAGGCGCTGGACTTTATTCGAGAGCACCAAGACCCGAAAACAA
>ENA-OUOW01001279-OUOW01001279.1-human-gut-metagenome-genome-assembly--contig:-NODE-1279-length-17590-cov-4.387169_pt1 | contig 17590 bp, 15 predicted proteins | sample MGYA00237938_ERZ548769 | MGnify/ENA primary metagenome ERZ548769 (study PRJEB26490, sample SAMN05356870) | human gut metagenome | biome: terrestrial biome; feature: human-associated habitat; material... | reverse complement strand
CACCTGCACGAACGCAGTGTCTCCCGCCACTAGGCGCGGACGAACTCCTCGACCTGACGGGCAATGCCAGCACCATCCAGGCCAAAGTGCTCGAGAAGCACGTCCCCGGGAGCGGAGGTGCCAAAGCTCCTCATTCCCACAAGACGCATGGGCGTGGGGCGCTTCTCGGCGAGAAGCGCCGCCACGGCAGAGCCCATGCCCGTGGAGACCATGTGCTCCTCTGCCGTCACGACGTGACCGGTCTTCTCGGCAGAGGCGAGAATCACGTCCTCCGCGAGCGGCTTCACCGAGAAGACGTCGATGACCTCGGCAGAGATGCCGCTCTTTGCAAGAATCTCGGCAGCAGCCAGCGACTGCGCCACCTCGACCCCGCAGGCAAGGATGGTGACGTCGGTTCCCTCGCGCAGCACGCCCGCGTACGGAAGGCCGCCGACGAAGGACTCGTCGTAGACCTCGGGCACCTTGTGACGGCCCATGCGCACGTAGACGGGGCCGGGCGTAGTCGCGGCAATGCGGATGGCGGCCTTTGCGGCGCGGTAGTCAGCAGGCACCAGCACGCGCATGTTGGGGAGCGCCCTCATCATGCCAATGTCCTCGAGCATCTCGTGCGTCGCACCGTCCTCGCCCACCGTGATGCCGGCGTGCGTGGGGCACACCTTCACGTTGAGGTTGGAGTCGCACACGGTATTCCTGATCTGGTCGTAGCAGCGACCAACGCCAAACACGGCAAACGACGCCGTGAACGGAATGCGCCCGGTAAGGGCAAGGCCGGACGCCACGCCGATCATGTCCTGCTCGGCGATTCCCACGTCGACAAAGCGATCGGGGTACGCTTTCTGGAGCTTGTTGGTTGTGGTCGACCCGGCAAGATCGGCGTCGACCGCGCAGACGTTCATGCCCTCATTGGCCAGCTCGACGAGCGTCTCGCCAAAGGCTTCGCGTGTTGCTCTCTTGCCCATCGCTAGGCCTCCTTCTCGATCTGCGCGCGCTCGGCATCGAGGTCGGCCAGCGCAAGTGCGGTCTCGTCCTCGTTGGGAGCCTTGCCGTGCCAGCCTGCCTCGTTCTCCATGAACGAGACCCCCTTGCCCTTGACGGTATCGCACACAATGGCCGTGGGTGCTGCCGAGAAGGCCAGCGCGTCCTCGACCGCTGCGTGCAGACGCTCGATGTCGTGGCCATCGGTATGGATGACGTGCCAGCCAAAGGCGGCAAGCTTGGCGTCAATGTCGCCCAGGGAGTTGACCTTGCGTACGTCGCCGTCAATCTGGAGGTTGTTGAGGTCGAGGAACATGGTGAGGTTGGAGAGGCCGTGGTTGGGGGCAAACATCAGCGCCTCCCAGTTTGAGCCCTCCTGCATCTCGCCGTCACCGCACACGCAGAAGACGTGGCGTGGACGGACGCCCTCAGGGGCGTCCGCCAGAAATCCCAGCGCCGCACCGGCGGCAATGGAGAGGCCCTGTCCCAGGGAGCCGGAGCAGACCTCGACGCCCGGCAGGGCGTTCCTGTCGGGGTGGCCCTGCAGGCGCGTCCCAAGCTGTCGAAGCGTTCCCAGCTCGTCATCGCGGACCCAGCCAACCTGGTGGAAGAGGGCGTAGAGGGCCGGGGCCGCGTGGCCCTTGGAGAGGATGAGCAGGTCTCTCTCGGGGCTCGTGGGGTCGTTCTCGTCGTAGTTCATGACGCCGGTAAAGAACAAGGTTGCAAGGATATCGGTGCATGACAGCGACCCACCCGGGTGGCCCGACTTCGCCTTTGACACCATGGTGACGATGTCGTGGCGCATCGAGTTTGCGATGAGCCGCACCTCATGCGTGGTTCTCGTAATGCTCATGTGTCTCCTCTCGAGACGGTTGTGGCTAGGCCTGCTCCCCTGTGACCTTAGCCCAATCCGCATCGAAGCGCTCGCGTCCCTGATCGGTGAGCGGGTGGTGCAGGCACTTCTTAAGCGCCGCGAAGGGCACGGTGGCAATGTCAGCACCGAGGAGCGCCGCCTGCGTCACGTGGTTGGGCGTGCGCACAGAGGCGGTGATGATCTCGGGGCCGTCCTCCTCGTCCCAGTAGCCGTAGGTGTAGTTCTTGACGCACTGCACCACAGTTGCCAGCTGCTGGATGCCGTCGTCTCCAATGTCATCGAAGCGGCCAACGAAGGGGCTGATGTAGCGCGCGCCGGCAGAAGCGGCGAGAAGCGCCTGGGGAGCCGAGAAGACAAGCGTCATGTTGACGCGGATGCCCTCCTTGGCAAGCGTGTGCGTGGCGGGCAGGCTCTCCTCGCAGATAGGGAGCTTGACCACGATGTTAGGGGCGAGGGCCGCAAGACGCTCGCCGTCTGCGATCATGCCCTCGGTCGTCTTTGCCTGGGACTCCGCCGAGACGGGCAGCCCCTCGCAGAGCTTGCAGATCTTGACCATGTGGTCCTCGAAATCCGCGAGCTTGCCACCCGTCTTTGCATAGAGCGACGGGTTGGTGGTGACGCCGGCGAGAACGCCCCAGCTCTCTGCCTGCTTGATCTCGTCTAAGTCCGCCGTGTCGATAAAGAACTTCATGACGATCCTCCCTCAAATTGCCGTGTGGGCCACAAAATGCGGCTCGTTCTATGCTATGCGGCATCTGCCGTCGCGCGAGTTGCCTCCCGCCCACACGTCGCCTTCGTTCCGTGAGCGCGAAGTGGTGTGCAGGTTAGGTGACGGCGAGGAGAGCCGAGGATACGTTGCGCCGAATAGGCAGCGGCCGCGCGGGGCAACGCACACGCGAAGACCCGCACGGCCGCCATGCCGGCATCTATGGTTCCGCCCAGGACCTACTCGCCCATCTCCGCGCGGGTCTCGTCGATGATGCGGCGCACCTCGGCGGCATTCTTGGCAATCTCGTCCGCGGAGCCCTTGGTGAGCAGGCTTCCCATGCCGCAGGTGTCAACGCCGGCACGCACCCACTCGGCAAGGTTGTCGAGGTTGATGCCGCCGGAGGCCATGAGGGGCATCCAGGGCGTGGGGGTCTTGAACAGCTTGACGAGCTGGACGCCGTAGGTGTTGGAGATGGGGAAGCACTTGATATATGCGGCGCCCATCTCGAGGCCCTTGACGGCCTCGGTGACCGTGGTGCAGCCGGGCGCGTAGGGGACCTGGTAGAGGTTGCACACGCGCGCGACCTCCTCGGACTCCATGTTGGAGACCACGAACTCGGCGCCCGCCATGATGGCGAGACGAGCGGTGGCAGCCTCCATCACGGTACCGGCGCCAACGCAGACCTTGTCGCCGTACTTTGCCTTGACGGCGGCAATCACGTCACCGGCATTGGCGTTGGTATAGGAGATCTCCATTGCGGGGACGCCGCCCTTGACCAGGCCGTTCGCAATCTCCAAGCCGCGCTCGACGGTCTCGACCCTCACGACCGCGAACGCACCAATCTGGGCGAGTCTCTCAGTTGTCTTGACCTTCTGAAGCTTCATCCTTCTCCCCTCTTTCTCCCGTATGCTTACGCGCTACTCGTGCGCGATGCCGTAGTGGTCGAGCATGGCGCGGACCCTCTCGTCCACCTCGGGCGTGGTCTCCGCCACGGGCCTCCTGGCCGGACCCACGGGGACGCCGGCCAGCTCGAGGGCGCGCTTGAGCGTCTGGGGCGTGGAGCCCATGTGCAGGACGTCGCGGATGGGCTCGATGTCTGCCTGGTAGGAAGCGGCGGCCTCGGCGTCGCCGGCCTCGAGGGCGCGCCAGAGCGAGACCACGACGTCGGTGATGAGGTTGGCGGTGCCGGCGATGGCACCGGAGGCCCCGAGCGCGCGGGCCGCGGAGATCTTGCCGTCGGAGCCCACGAGCACGTCGACGTCCTTGCCCCTGGCGGCCTCGACGTAGGCGGCGAGGTTGTCCATGTTGCCGGAGGAGTCCTTAACGCCCTTGACGTTGTCGATCTCGGCGACGCGCGCCACGACCTCGGGCGAGAGGTTGGTGCCCGTCGACTTGGGGATGTTGTACATGAGGACGGGGACCTTGACGCTCTCGGCCACGGCCTCGTAGTAGCCCTCGACCTCGGCGTCGGAGACCTTCATGAAGTAGGGGTTGATGACCGAGACGGCCGAGGCGCCGGCGTCCTCGGCGCGCTTGGACATCTCCACGGCCTCGCGCGTGGAGCAGGAGCCGGTTCCCACGTAGACGGGCACGCGGCCGGCGACCCTCTCGATCACGAACCTCGAGAACTCGATCTTCTCGTCCGGCGTGCACACGTGGAACTCGCCGTTGGAGCCGAAGGTGAAGATGCCGCTCGCACCGCCCGCGATAATCCTCTCGACGAGCCGCTCGCCCGCCTCGTAGTTGATGGTCTGGCCTTCGTCGCGCCTGAACGGCGTGACCATGGGGACGATGACCCCGGAGAACGTTGACATGCTTGAAACTGCCTTTCTGCCCGTCCTAACGGATGGGTCTACTACTTGCCTGCGCGGATGGAGGCGCCGAGGGCTCCGCCTGGGTGCCAGGTGACGTACTTCTCGGGAGTGAGGCCAAATTCGTTCTGCAGCAGAATGGAGAGGCACTGCAGCTCGATGACCTCGGCCAGAATGGAGGCGCGTGGCGGCTTGTTCATGGAGTCGCCCTCCTGCTTGACGCCTGCGACTAGTACAACGTCACCCTGCTGGGCAAGCCAGGACTGCGGGTTGCCCGTGAGGGCGATGATCTTGGCACCATTCTTCTTGAGGCAGGTGACGGTAGCCTTGAGCTCGCCGGTCTCACCAGAGTTGGAGATGGCGATCACAACGTCGCCAGGAAGCACCTGGCCAGCACTGCCGTGAACGCACTCGGTCCCGTGAAGCTCGTAGGTGGGCGTGCCGGTCGACGAGAAGAGCGAGGCTGCATAGCCGGATACGTGGCCGGGCTTGCCGATGCCCGTCACGTGCACGCGGCCACCGTTCTTCTCGGCGTCGAGGATGAGCTGCTTGGCGGCGCTCAGGGCATCAAAGTCGATGCCAGCGACGTACTCATCGAGCGAGGTCTTCACAATGCCGAGGAACTCCTCGACCTGCTCCTTATCAGTTGCCATTGTTTCCCCTTTCCTTCTATGTAGAAGCCGGAATCGTTCCGGCGCTACTTCTTTTCCTTGACGTGGTGACGCGCCAGAGTCTCGCAGATCTGGGTTTCCAGGGAGTCAAGCGTGTCTGCCATAAACGGGCGTGTGATGCCCACGTAGAGATAGCCAGACGGATGCTTAACCCAGTCGCCCCAGAGGAGGAGGCGAATGGAGTTGCCCTGACGCACGGTCTTGTAGAACTTGACGTCCTTGTACGTGACGACTGTGGCCTCCTTTGGATCTGACTTCTCGTAGATGTAGACATACTTGCTGCCAAAGTCGACGACCCCGGTCTTCATGAAGAACTTACCGAGAAACCTGCCCATGCGCTTAGACACGAACCACGCGGCAGTGAGTGACAGGATGAGCGCCAGGAGGAGCCACACGTTGCCGGAGGCGTTGGCCACAACGCCAAACCAGAAGGTGAGGAAGAGCAGGGCGAGCACCGCAAGGAGAAGGAGCACACCCTGGAGCAGGAGCCTCTTCCTGTCCTCCCCAACCGAGAGCTCAAGCTCGTCCTCGGGCAGGTCGGGAATGGCTATTGGCTTGGCCATTCCGATGATGTCTCCGAGAACCGCGTCGCTCGCCCTTCTCGCCTTGTCGGCGGAGGAGTCCTGAGCGTGGCCCCCAATCTTCTGCGGACCCTTCGAAGGCTCGGTGGATGCAGTTGGCTCGCTCTTGTCGGCCTCGTCACGCTCGACGGAGTTGGCCTTGGACCTTGCGGTGGTCGCTTGGCTCTTCTGCTTCTTATGTGCCACTGGTCTCCCTTCGTGTAGCCCACACCGGTGTCGTTGCGTCCGATGGGGCCGTTGTTCCCAGATTGGCGAGGGGGCGCCCGTGGCGTGCCGCGGGCGCCCCTGAAATCAAACGCTAGGGCTGAGTAGGAAGTGCAATTCTGGTTCCCGACGACTAGGCGAAGAGGCTGCCGATGCCGTAGATGATCGAGCCGACGATGTTGTAGTCGACGTTGGGGAACGAGGCGCCGGCGATTCCGAGCGAGGCGAACGCAGGATAGAGGATCAGCGGGCCAGCGCAGAGGAAGATGCCAACGAGGAACGAGCCGAGCAGGGCGCCACGCCAACCACCGTAGGCATAGCCGCAGACGCCGCAGGTGCCACCAGAGAAGAAGCAGATGCCGGCAGCAGGAATCATGATGGTCGGGCTGTGGAAGGCGACCATGAGAGCCATGGCAACGAGGCCACCGAGGAACGAGCCGATGAAGCCGATGATGACGGCGTCAGGCGCGAACGGGAAGATGGCGGGGCAGTCGACGGCAGGACGGGCATCGGGGATGAGCTTCTCGGAGATGCCCACGAAGGCTGCGGTGATCTCGGCGATGAACTGACGCACGCCGTAGATCAGGACGGACATGCCAGCGGCGAACTGGAGGCCAGCGAGGAACGGCCAGATCCACCAGATGTCGTTGCCGAAGTAGGAGGTGAAGGGCTTGCCGTTGGCAAGGGTGTCACCAAAGTGACCGGTCACGAAGCAGGCGATGGTCACGATGTAGAAGAGCACGATCATGAACAGGGCCACGGAGAAGACGAAGTCACGGAAGAGCTTGAAGAACTCGGGGAGGTTGGCCTCCTTGACCTCGTTGTTCTCGATCTCCTCCTCGTTCTTCTTGGCGAAGAGCTTGCCGCAATAGCCGGAGAAAGCGTAGCCAATGCAGTTGAAGTGACCGATAGCGAAGTCGTTGGAGCCGGTGAGCTTCTCAACGAAGGGCTGGCAGAGCGACGGAAGAGCAGCGCCGCAGAAGCCGAGGACAACGCCGCCGCAGATGACGGTGACGGCAATGGGGGCACCCAGGGCGATGAAGACCAGCGCGAGGACGCAGGCGAAGTACAGGAAGTGCTGACCGGTCAGGAAGATTGCCTTCCAAGGGGTGATCTTGGCGAACACGAGGTTCATGACGAAGCCGAAGACCATGACCAGGGCGACCTCGGTGCCGTAGGTGTCAAGCGCGAGAGAGGTTGCGACCTCGACCTGCGTCACGACGCCCTGCACATTGAAGGCGGTGGAGAACATGGCGCCAAAGGTGGTGATCTGTGCGGACATGGCGCTGGAGCCGATGTTGAAGATCATGAAGCCGATGATGGTCTTGACGGTGCCGGCAAACGTATCAACCGCCGACTTCTTCTGCAGGAGCAGGCCGACAAGGGCGATGATGCCCATAATCAGCGCTGTGTCCCTCATCTGCATGAGGAATGCGTTCAGCATGTGATAATCCTTCCGATGAAACTGCGGGTTCTCCCGCTCGTGTGGTGCGTTGTCCTACCCAGCTACGTGTTTGCTACCTGCGGGGCTCCTCGCCCTTGTGCTCGTCAAGCCACGCATGAAGCTTCTCGCGGATCTCGTTCTTGTCGACGAGGTTCTTGATGCCAATCGCGGAGGGAACGCGGGGGTCCTGTGAGAGCTCCTCGGTCAGGTCAATCATCGTGATGACGAGGTCGCCGCGGAAGCCAATGATGGAGTCAAGGTTGCCGTGCTCGGTCTCGATGGGAAGGTTGTCCTCCTTGATGACCTGGTCGCACTTGATCTTGAGCATCATCGAAGAGCCCATGCCAGCGCGGCAGCACACCAGAGCGTGATACTTGCGGTCCATTACATACCCCTTTCCTTAGCGTGGACAAGGTCCACGACTTCCTTTGCATCCTTGCAGGCGTCGAGCTTGGTAAAGAAGTCCGGATCGGAAAGAAGCTCGACCAGCGACTGAAGCGCACTCAGATGCGAGTCGTTGTCCTTCGCGCTGAGCGGGAACAGGTACTTCACCGGATCGTTGTCCTCGCTGCCAAACTCGACGGGATTCTTGAGCGTCACAATACCCACGGCAGACTCGAGAGCTCCGCTCTCGGGACGGGCGTGCGGGAGCGCCACGTGCTCTGTGATCACGATGTACGGGCCAAGCTCGTGGACGCCCTTGATGATGTCGTCGACGTAGCCCTCCGTGACTTTGCCATTGGCAACCAGGGGAGCCGTTGCCTTGCGGATGGCATCCTCCCAGTCACTCGCCTCGACGTTAAGCTGAACAAGGCTCTCGTCGAGAAGATCGCTGAGCATGCAACCACCTACCCTTCCTAAATTCGCGGGCAACCGCGCACGGCTACCCCTCTATGACCGTTCGTAACTGTGACACTAAATGAACACCTTCGCAACCAATTTTTCATATTCTCGGCGCAAATTTTCCCCAATTTCGCCCAACGGTCTAATGAACTATTGTGCATGTGTGCAATCTAGCTGTGGTTTTTCATTTTTATTTGAATGATGTATCGTAGGATAGCATTGTATACGACACTATTTTTATGTATTTATATCGTGCTTATATGACCGATAGAACACTATTCATCTTGTATCTATAAATGCGACAATTAGGTAGTTAAGTATCAAACTTTATGTACGATTGACTATGAATAGGCATATTCACTTCGTATAATTGATTCCGTCAGCGCGACATTGATGAGGGCGGAGGCACTGTGAAGAGAAGCAAGGCATACATTGCCGCACGCAGGGACGCCATCGTCGCTCTCCTTGAGAGTAAAGGACAGGTGAGTGTGGCCGATCTCGCCGAGCACTTTGGCGTCTCCACACTGACCATCAGGCGCGACCTTGACTACCTTGAGGAGCAGCACGTCCTTTCACGGCAGTACGGCACGGCAACTTTGCTCAACCCGCTTGGGAGGCCCTCTGGTTCCCGGCAAATCCGCGCCAACAAGGCAATTGCACGCGAGGCGGCAAAGCACGTAAGCGACGGCGACTGCATCTTCATCAACGCCAGCTCAACTGCGCTCTCGATCATCTCAAACATCACTGCGCAGGACGTAACCGTTATCACGAACAACGCAAAGGCATTGCTCCTAACCGAGCGCCCCAATGCGTCGATCATTCTCACGGGTGGCGAGATTAGGCCGCCAAAGGCATCAATGACCGGCGAGTTTGCGCTCGAGTGCGTGAAGCGCATCACGGCTACCAAGTGCTTCCTGGGCGTGACGGGCCTCTCGCCCGCCTATGGCCTTACCTCCGCCACCGCCCCCGAGCCCGCGGTCAACGCGATGATGCTCGAGCGATCGCGCATGCACGTGATAGTTGCGGACTCTTCGAAGATTGGGAAGACGTCGAGCTTCCAGTTTGGCTCGACCGACGAGGTTGACCTGCTCATCACAGATTCTGGTGCCACAGAGGAACAGGTCGAGCTACTCAAGGAGAATGGCGTCTCCGAGGTGATTCGCGTTGACCTAGGCCCTAGCTCTATGTCACTCGCCGAGGACGACGCGGACCCCCGTGACCTCTAGACGCGTGCGGCTCGCTTCGATGGGCTAGCGCTTATCGATACTCTTGAAGCCCTCGCCATAGGCCTCGTGCACCTCGGCGATAACCACGATGGCGTTGGGGTCGGTCTCGGCGACAATCTCCTTGAGGTGCGCAATTTCGCCGCGCGAAAGTACGCAGAAGAGAACCGGCCGCAGCTCGCGGCTCCACATGCCCCTTGCCTCAAACTCGGTGCAGCCGCGGTCAAGCTCCGTCAGTATCTGGCGGGCAATCCTCTCGTGCTTCTCCGAGATAATGTAGGCCGCGCGCTGGACACGCGGACCGTCAACCACAGCGTCAATCACACGGCCGCAGATGTACATTGCGACAGCAGCGTAGAGCGCGTTCTCTATCGAGAAGACCGGTGCCGAGAGAGCAACGATGGCACCGTCGACCACAATCGCCATGCTCCCAACGGACGCGCCGGTCCTTCTCGCTATGAGTTGGGCAATGATGTCGGTCCCTCCGGTGTTGCCTCCCGTGCGGAAGACCATACCCAGCCCCACGCCGGTGATAACGCCGCCCCATAGCGCGCAGAGCAGAAGGTCTCCCTCGCCCAAGACGGGCACGAATGGAGCTACGACATCGGTGAGAATGCCGGAAACGATGATTCCCGCCGCAGTGAGAATGGCATAGCGCCTACTACCAGACTTGACCACATAGACGAAGAGCAGGACGTTCATCACGATTGACTGGATGCCCACAGGGAGGTTGACCCCCGCCTGGAGAGCAAGGGCGTGAAACACGGTTGCCAGGCCAGTGATGCCACCCGCGGCCAGCCCGTTGGGGACCTCGAAGCAGTCCAGGCCAAAGGCAAAGAGGAGCGACCCAAAGAAGATGAGGGCGGCGTCAACCAACATCTCCCGCCAGCTGAGCTGCCTCACTGCTCGGGCCTTCCTGCGAGCACCCATCGGTGGTAGGCGATGATGAACTTGTCAAGGTCGCCGTCCTGGAGAACCGAGTCGACGTTACCCGTCTCCACCCCGGTGCGCAGGTCCTTCACCAGCTGGTAGGGATAGAGGACGTAGCTCCTGATCTGGTTGCCAAACCCTATCTCGTGCTTTGGACCACGGAGTTCATCGAGCTCGGCGGCGCGCTTCTCGAGCTCCATCTCGTAGAGGCGGCTGCGAAGAATCTTCATCGCGAATGCCTTGTTCTGGAGCTGGCTTCGCTCGTTCTGGCAGGTTACCACCGTGCCGGTGGGAATGTGCGTGATGCGCACGGCAGAATCAGTGGTGTTGACGCCCTGGCCTCCATGACCCGTCGCGTGATAGACGTCGATGCGCAGGTCCTTGGGGTCAATGTCGACCTCAATGTCATCTGGGAGGACCGGCAGCACCTCGACTCCTGCAAAGGTCGTCTGTCGGCGCTTCTTCTCGTCTGTGGGCGAGATGCGCACCAGGCGATGTACGCCCTGCTCTGCGCGGAGCATACCGTAGGCGTTGTGTCCATGCACCGTGAAGGTGGCATGATCGATGCCTATGACCTCTGCCTGCGGGGCGTCATTGACATCAACCGTCCAGCCGCGCCTGTCGCAGTAGCGCAGGTACATGTGGAAGAGCATGTCGCACCAGTCCTGGGCCTCGAGCCCACCTTGTCCTGGCGTCACCGTCACGATGGCGTCGCCATGGTCGAGGTCGTCAGTGAACCAGCTAGAGAGCTCCAGCTCGGTGAGGTCGTGCTCGAGCGAGGCGGCAATCGAGGCGGCCTCGGCGAGAAGGTCATCGTCCGAGGTCTCCTCGCCAAGCTCGAGCGCAGCGCGCGCGTCGTCGAGCTTGGCGCGGGCATTGTCTATGCCGGCAACGTCCGATTTTGCCGCTGAGAGGCGCGCCATGGTCTCACGCGCGGCGTTTGCATCATCCCAGAAGCCAGGAGCAGCGCTCTCCTGCTCGAGCTGAGCAACGGTTCCCCTCAGCTCGTCGACATGAAGATAACCCTCGACCTCGTCGAGACGAGCGGACAAGGCGTCGAGCTCAGAGCTTTCGATGTCTGCCATGGCTACCTGTTCCTACCGTGGCAGTTCTTGAACTTCTTTCCGCTGCCGCAGGGACAGGGGTCATTCCTCCCCACGCCAACGTAGGGGTCTGGATCCTCGTCCTTGCGGTAGGTACGCGGCTTACCGGCACCCGCATTGGCGTTTCCGGAACCGCCCTGCTGGCGCGGAGCACCCGCAGCAGGACGACGCGCTGGAGAGCCGTGGTCTCCATCTACCTCAGCAGGACCGGAGTACTGCGCACCACGCAGCTCGTCGGAAAGCGCCTCGTCATCCTCCTTGGGCTTTGCGGGCGCCTGTTGACGAACGGCAATTTCGATGCGCAGAATCGTACGAAGGAAGTCCTCATACATCGTGTTGACGAGCTCGGTGAACGCAGCGTATGCCTCGCTTTTGTACTCGACGAGGGGGTCGCGCTGGCCGTACCCGCGCAGGCCGATTCCCGTCTTGAGATAGTCCATCTCCTGCAGGTACGTCATCCAACGGGTATCGATTACGCGAAGCATGACCTGGGCGGAAAGATCGCTCATGATCTGATCGCCAAGGCGCTGCTCCTTGTCCTTGTAGCAGGTATCCACAAAGGCGTCGACGGCGCCGATGATGTCCCCCTGGTCGGAATCCGCGTCGAAGGTGGGGCCATCGGTGCGGCCGGTGAGCTCTCGAATCCACTTGTCGAGACCGGCAAGGTCCCACTCCTCCGGATCAACTCCCTCGGAGCAGTACTCGTTCACCTTGCGCTGGACGGTGTCGTAGGTGACCTCCTCCACGTGGCTCATGAGGTCCTTGCCATCCAGAATCTTGTTGCGCTCCTCGTAGATGACCTGACGCTGCTTGTTCATGACGTCATCGTAGTCGAGGACGCTCTTGCGCATGGCGAAGTTGACCTCCTCGACCTTGCGCTGGGCGCTCTCGACGGCACGCGTTACGAGCTTCGACTTGATGGGCATGTCATCGGGCATGTCGTACTTGTCCATCATCGCGGCAATGCGATCCATGCGATCCCCGCCAAAGAGTCGCATCAGATCGTCCTCGAGCGAGAGGTAGAACTGGGTCTCGCCGGGGTCCCCCTGACGACCAGAGCGGCCACGCAGCTGGTTGTCGATGCGGCGGCTCTCGTGGCGCTCGGTGCCAATAACAGCAAGGCCACCGGCGGCCACCACATGCTCGCGCTCGCGCTCGCAAATGGCCTTTGCCTTCTCTAGCGCGGCGGCGCGCTCCTCCTCGGTAGGCAGGACGGGCTCCTCACCCTCCTTGACCGGTGCATAGAAGCCCTGCTCCCGGAGCATGTCATCGGCCATGGCCTTGGGGTTGCCGCCCAGAAGGATATCCGTACCACGGCCAGCCATGTTGGTTGCAATGGTCACGGCGCCCTCGCGGCCTGCCTGCGCAACAATCTGCGCCTCGCGCTCATGATACTTGGCGTTAAGGACACTGTGCTTGATACCACGCTTGTCCAGGATGCGCGAGAGGCGTTCGGAGTTCTCGATGGAGACCGTGCCCACCAGGCACGGCTGCCCCTTGGCGTGACGCTCTGCCACGTCATCCGCTACGGCATTGAACTTTGCCGCAACGGTCTTGTAGACGAGGTCCTCGTGGTCTACGCGAATCACGGGTTTGTTGGGCGGAATAACCTGCACGGGCACGTGGTAAACCTCACGGAACTCTGCATCCTCGGTCATGGCGGTACCCGTCATGCCCGAAAGCTTGTCATACATGAGGAAGTAGTTCTGAAGCGTGATCGTGGCGAGCGTCTGGTTCTCCTCGCGCACAAGGACGCCTTCCTTTGCCTCGATAGCCTGATGCAGACCCTCGGAGTAGCGTCTCCCCTCCATGATGCGGCCAGTGAACTCGTCGACAATCTTGACCTCACCGTCCACGACCACGTACTGCTGATCGCGGTGGAACATGTACTGTGCCTTGAGAGCCTGCTGGAGGTGGTTCACCAGCTGGCCGGAAGGATCTGCATAGATGTCATCAATGCCAAGGTTGCGCTCGATCTTCTTGAGGCCCTCGTCAGTCGCCGCAATGGTGTGCTTGGCCTCGTCCATCTCAAAGTCAACGTCAGGCGTGAGACCGCGGACAGCACGGGCAAAGTCCTTGTATGTTCCAGCCGACTTTGTTCCAGCGCCCGAGATGATGAGCGGCGTACGCGCCTCATCGATGAGGATGGAGTCGACCTCGTCGACAATGGCATAATGGTGGCCGCGCTGAACGCGCAGGCTCGGCCGAGTGACCATGTTGTCTCGCAGGTAGTCAAAGCCAAACTCAGAGTTTGTGCCGTAAGTGACATCCGCCTGGTACGCGGGCTTCTTGAGGTTGAGCCTCATACCGTTCTGGAGCAGACCCACGCTGAGACCCATGAAGCGATAAATCTGTCCCATCCACTCGCTATCGCGCTTGGCAAGGTAATCGTTGACGGTCACGATGTGTACGCCCTTGCCTTCAAGGGCATTGAGGTAACCGGCGAGCGTCGACACCAGGGTCTTGCCTTCACCTGTTTTCATCTCGGCAATGGTGCCGCGATGCAAGGCGATGCCGCCGATAATCTGCACGTCAAAGTGACGCATCCCCGTTGTGCGGCGAGACGCCTCCCTTACCGCGGCAAATGCCTCGGGGAGAAGGTCGTCGAGCGTCTCGCCGTTCTCGATATGCTCCCTGAAGAGCTTCGTCTGGCCGCTTAGCTCCTCGTCATCCATGGCGCTGAAGCGCGGCTCAAGCTCGTTTACATGCGCAGTGATGCGCTGATACTCCTTGAGGTCCTTATCGGCTCCAACGGAGAGTAGTTTGGAGAGAAAGTTAGGCATGAGCAGTCCTTCATACTGGTTGATGGGCGGTGGCTATCCACCGACACATGCATTTTTTCACTTTACCCATAGCAAACTCACCGTGGTGGCCCGGGGCGTGGTCTCACTAAAAGCGCACTGTATTCTGGGGGTTCACCGCTTGGAAACCAGCTGCCACTGAATCAGCTCGCCATGGATTCGCTGTCGTTTTGGCGGCGCTGCTTGCTTCCCTCTCCATGATTACCTTCGCCCATCGCCTTCCTAAGCCGCTTGGACGGTGGCATATGCGTTCTATCTACAAAGTGCACTGCATACTTCTTGTATCGTTGCTCTGCCTCGAACATTCGCCCGCTGGCTCGCAAGGACCGAATGAGTACCTCCACGGCATCCTCGCGAAGATCGTCGACGCCAGTTGCCGAGTCCGCGAGCCGCGCCGAGATGCGATAGCGGCCAAGCCTGAACGCGGCCTCTGCCCCCGCTACCATCGTGTCTGCGTAGAGTTCCCTCAGCTCTTGTCGGCGGGCAACAACGTATCCAGTGCAGTCCCGCGATGGAACAAAGAGATCACCCGCATAGAGCCTCTCTGCCCTTAGCGCCGCCTCCAAGGAGCGCGCATCATCCCCTTCGCATGCCAGCGCTTCCTTTGCCGCGTCCGCAAAATCCACGAAATCGCACTCGAAAAGCGCTGGATCGAGCGACACGGACTTTTCCTCTCGGTAAGAGAGGAATGGATTGAGGCCAGGCGTGACGTCTGCTATGACCTTACGCAATGCACTTGTCGCCTGGTAGATTCTATCGAGACCAGCCTTGTAGTCACAGTCAGGCCAGACCTGGTCAATAATCTCGTACCTCCTTGCCAGGAGCTTGGGATGCAGAGCGACAAACACCAGCATCGCCTTCGCGCATCGCCGGTCTAGACGCCACTCGGGAATCGTTTCCCCATCCACCTGCAAGGAGAAGCCGCCAAGGAGACTGAGTCTCAGACGCGCCCCAGAAGTCTCTGCATGGGCCTCTCCGTCTTCTTCGCTTCCACTGGTCCCATCATTGGACCGAATAACCCGAGGCGCCCGCTGAATAGAGGTAATAGGAGTCAGTGCAGCCGCCCAACTGTGGGGGATGAGCGTCCTAACACGTTCCTGCACGTCACCCTGCCCCGATACCAGAACCTTGATAAGCCACATCTCGTCAGTGGGAACCGAGGCATCTCCCGGCATCCTTCGGATATCCTCCGGCTGGTCGTCTCCTGCAAGTGCCGCGCGAACAAGTGTTGCAATAGCGGAGAGTCCCTCTGTATCGCATATGTCCTCCCACCCCGGAGACACTGCGCCAACTCCTAGGCCAGACCCCGTCGCCGCCCTGCAGAGAACCCCCGCCTCAGCCTCCAAATGCGAAAACCCCGCACGCGCTGCCGCACTGGCAACAATCGCGCTTCTCAGCCCAGCGCTGCGAAAATCTCCCATCATGTACTCGGCTGCTGCCCCAGCCATGAGAGCTGCGACTCTCACAAGTTCGTTTCCCGCTCGCTCTGATTCCCTCACCAGCGCATCTATGGAAGCAAGATCACATGACCCATGGAGGATTACGTCGAGCGCCAACAGAAGAGAAGCCTCATCCCGGAGCGCTGCATAGCCCACTTTTTCCAGAAAGTCCTGCGCTCCGGATGCCAACCCATCCTCACACGCCTGCTCATCGCCAAGGAGTGCGCTGGCGATGCTCAGGTCGAGCCGTACAAGCACCGCTGGCAGCGTTCCATCCGCACAAGAATACGCATGAGTCCCTGCCAAGCGCTGAGCTGCGCAGATTTGGCCATCTCGTAAGAGCTGAACAGCCTGGAGGTGAACCGCGAGCCCCTCCGCCCACCCGAGATCTGTTGCGCTCGTCGGGGCACTCTCGCCAGCAAGCACCGCACGGCACCCTGCAAACAGAACGTCAATTTGATTGACGCCCCTGGCATACGACCCGTCCGCAGCTATTGGCAGAGTTCTCGCCTCGGGCGTTCTTGACTTTGTGTCCCCCAAAGCCGCCAATACAAGCTCGAGACACGCAGAGCGGTCATGCGAAACAAGCGAGCGGGCTTGCGCCGGCCCCAAAGCCCTCCTGACGAGGCCAGCCTCCCCCACCCCGATGAAGTCCTCAGCATGTTCCAGAACAATGGTGGTGGCTGCCTCAGAGGACGTCATGCGTGCGATGGCGGCTGCACGCCCATACTCACCCCTTTCGACAAGCACTCGGAGCGCAGAGTCGAAAACAGACGGCCAGGAGGGGGCTTTAGAGTGAAGGACGTTAGAACACGCAGAAATGCCTTCAAGAGAATCGACGCCAAAGCAACGAAAAGACCTATCGCGGCAGCATACGCCAAACAGTGGTGCAAACTCCTCCAAACCCTGGGCAACGTCAGATGGCTCAACACATGCAATGCTGGCAATATCATCAAAAGTGCCGCAGCCAAGAAGAATCATGGATAGGCGAACCAAGAGCTCCTCATCAAGAAGGTTAGAGCGCAAAGAAAAGCTGAGAAGCCGCTCCAACGTAGAATAATAAGAGTTGCCCAAGACGAGAGATTTGGGATGAGAGCTCCCGTTGTCACGCACAAGAGCACTAACAAGAGACGAAATACCGCCTGTAGCGGTGAGCACATCATAGAGCTGGTCGCTAGGACGAAGCTCAAGGACATCCGAAACGAGGAGGTCCCTTGAGACAACGTTCATGGCATCGGGAAGTCTTTCCATCACCAGAGCGTCCTCCGGCAAGAGGGAGATAGCCACAAGAGCACCAGAGGAAATCATCCTTGAAATACAAGCAACCTCACGGTCGACAACCAGCTCGTCACCAGCAGGGAGTTTATCTAGTGCAACAATTACATGTTTTCCAGCAAGACACTCCTTCTCTACCTGACGAGCAAAACGAGAAAGTCGCTTTGAGGCAGAGGAAGGCTCCATGCCAGAGAATCGGAACAGGTGAGTGGCGTAATGATGCTTCAAGCCAGAAAGCAAGCGCTTGAGCTCTGCAGACTGGCCCAACCCAGGCTCAGAGCACAACACAAGAAGGTTTGAAGTTCTGGTATCCGCCATGAAAGAGTCTACGGCACGAGAAGTAAGCTTCCATGACGAGAACCTCGACGCAATGGAGTTGGAGTCATGAGCCGGAAGAGATTCAACAGAACGAGGATGAACTTTGACTGGCATGGCTCAACACCTGGCCTTTCGTAGGGCAATAGGTTGGGAGATGAATACGTGGATCACCGCCCATAAAAATAACGGTGACCGAAACATATCATTGCTACGGAAGCCAGAGAGAAGAAACCGGATAAACGGCAAACAGATTGTGACAGAAAGCTGCAAGGTTTCTGTAAGCATACCAAGCACAAACAAAAAAGCCCGGCACCTCACAGGTGCCGGGCTCCCGAGTCAACGCGAGGGCGAGGGGCGCGCCGGGCCTCACGCGGAAGACGGAAAGGGGC
>ENA-OUOW01001271-OUOW01001271.1-human-gut-metagenome-genome-assembly--contig:-NODE-1271-length-17687-cov-8.672300_pt1 | contig 17687 bp, 16 predicted proteins | sample MGYA00237938_ERZ548769 | MGnify/ENA primary metagenome ERZ548769 (study PRJEB26490, sample SAMN05356870) | human gut metagenome | biome: terrestrial biome; feature: human-associated habitat; material... | reverse complement strand
CACGCGAAGCTGTTTTATAATGCTGAAAGCAATTACCCCCAAAGCACCAAGCGTTATGACTCCCCAAAAAATCGTTTTAAAAATCGACTTGTATCTTGATATCGATGCAAGTTTTTCAGATGATTTCAAAACTCGTTGCTTGCCCGATTTAGCTTTTCCTGCCCCTGTATGCGGCAAACTTTCGGGTTTTCCTCCCAAATTGTTCAGACAAGTATTGATTTGTTCCAATGCAACGTCAACATCTTGTTGCGATCCTTTGTTTTCAAGAATCTGCTTTCCATAGTCGATTGCATCTTGCAAAGCTTTCTTCTTTTCATCAGATGCTTTGCCATATGCATCCCTGTTATGATATTCCTGTTGCGCATCTTTAGAAACCGCATTTTCAAGCGCAGAATACACGACCGTGCTTGAATTTTGAGAAGATGTCTCATCTGCTGAAGCGCTGACATTTATCATTGCAAAAACAGCTGCCATCACAGCTAAAAGAATCATCATTCTCTTAAAGCCGGCTTTAATCATCTCAAGCCCCCCAAAAAAACAACTAATTGACATTAATAACGATCACTATTAAATTATAGTATAGTCACATATAATTAACAATTGTCTATGAAAACAAAAAAAAGCAACTTTATTTCAAACATTTTTTTCATATTGAACAAGAAAGGATGATCTTATCTTGATAAAGCCTATCAACAAGGATGTTGAAATTCTCCGCAAAAAATCGACAACAGCTTCAAAAAAAGACCTTCAGACGGCATCAGATCTGATTGATACGCTCAAGGCCCACCAAAATTCCTGCGTCGGAATGGCCGCCAATATGATTGGTATCAACAAGCGCATCATTGCCTGTTTCTTCGGACCTTTTCCCGTTTTAATGATCAATCCCGAAATAACCAAAAAATTCGGGCCTTATACTGCTGAAGAAGGTTGCTTGAGCCTTGAAGGAAAACGCGTTGCTAAACGTTTCAAACATATCGAAGTAACTTATCTAGATGAGAATTTCGCCAAACAGCGACAAAAACTCGATGACTTCAATGCTCAAATCGTTCAGCATGAGATCGATCATTGCAATGGAATTTTGATTTGATTAACCATTGATTCAAGGTCTTTGAAAAAGCCCCGGTTCCCTCTTGAATTAAAGGCCGAACAAAGACCGTCGACTTTCGGCAGGTTTTGTCCGGCATTTTCTTAATTTTGATGCATGAAACTCTTTTTGCAAAATGCAGTGCTTCGCATCGCTCGCTCAATCAATGCGCCAGTCCCTGGTTACGGACAAATCGGCGATTCCTGGGATTTGCCCGTAAAATGCAGCTCTCTGTTACGGGCAAAACGCTGATTCCTGGGATCTGCCCGTAAAAGCCAGTCACCCGTTACGGGCAAATCGGCGATTTCTGGGATTTGCCCGTAAAAGCCAGTCACCCGTTACGGGCAAATCGGCGATTCTTGGGATTTGCCCGTAAAAGCCAGTCACCCGTTACGGGCAAAACGGCGATTCTTGGGATTTGCCCGTAAAATGCAGTCCGCGGTTACGGGCAAAACGCTGATTCTTGGGATTTGCCCGTAAAATCCAGTCACCCGTTACGGGCAAAACGCTGATTCTTGGGATTTGCCCGTAAAAGCCAGTCACCCGTTACGGGCAAATCGGCGATTTCTGAGATCTGCCCGTAAATGCCAGGCTCCGGTTACGGGCAAATCGGCGATTTCTGGGATCTGCCCGTAACGGCAGAGCTTTTGCAAAATGCAGTGCTCGCTAAATCAGCGCGCCACGCTCTCAGTCAAATTTACTTCCAAACTATTTTTGATTATTTCCATCATGGAAGGCGATCGTCATATATACGAAAAAACCGGATCAGATTTGCAATTGATTGCAAATCATCCGGTTTTTTAATTGAGGCAGAGTTTTTCCCCAGTCTCTTTAAATTTTAAGCACAGTTTTTTGCCAATTTCGCCAAGTGCGATCAGCCGCCCAAATATGCTTTTTGAACGCTTGGATCGTCAAGCAGATCTTTACCAGTTCCGGTCATCTTGACCTCGCCGGAAGCCAAAACATACCCACGATCGGCAATTGACAATGCCTGTTTGGCATTTTGTTCGATCAAAAGAACAGTTGTCCCCTGATCACGAATCGTTTCGATGATTTTAAAGACTTCCTGAATGTAAATCGGAGAAAGTCCCATTGAAGGTTCGTCCAACAAAATCAGCTTGGGACGTGCCATCAAAGCTCTGGCCATTACGAGCATCTGCTGTTCGCCCCCGGAAAGCGTAGCAGCGTCCTGTTTTTCACGTTCCTTCAAGACAGGAAAGCGCTGATACATCTTTTCAAAATCTTCTTGGATGCCGTCTCTGTCATTGCGCAGGTAAGCCCCCATCAAAAGATTTTCGCGAACGGTCATTTCCTCAAACACGTGTCGTCCTTCCGGAACTTGAGAAATGCCCTTCGCCACGACTTTATTCGGCTTTAATTTTTCAAGATGAGTGCCTTCATAAACGAGTTCACCGCTCTTAGGCTTTAAAATTCCGGAAATCGTTTTGACAATCGTTGATTTTCCGGCACCGTTTGCACCAATCAAAGTCACTATTTCGCCTTTGTTGATTTGAAAGCTGACGTTTCTGACAGCTTGAATCGCTCCGTAATTCACTGACAGATTTTTAACTTCAAGCATCGGCATCAGCGTCACCTCCCAAGTAAGCTTTGATAACTTCAGGATTATCCTGAATTTCTTTTGGCGTTCCTTCTGCCAAAAGATGACCATGATCAAGCACGTAGATTCGCTCTGCGATATTCATGACAAGCGACATGTCGTGTTCAATCAGCAAAACCGCGGTATGATATTCTGATTGGATCTTTTTGATCAAACGAGTCAGATCCGCCGTTTCTTCCGGATTCATTCCGGCAGCAGGCTCATCCAAAAAGATAACTTTCGGACGCGTTGCAAGCGCCCGAACGATTTCAACCCTGCGCTGAGCACCGTAAGGCAGATTGCCGGCACGATTTTCGGCCACAGAAGCCAACCCAAAATCGTTCAACAATTTCATTGCTTCTTCTTTCATTGCAGCTTCTGTTTTATAATAGCCCGGCAAACGAAGAACGGACGAAACAAAATTTTCCTTATAGTGATTCGTCAAAGCAGTCAATACGTTTTCCAAAACCGTCATGTCAGAGAACAGACGAATATTTTGAAACGTTCTGGAAATTCCCATTTGAGCCACGGCATAAGCCTTTTTGCCGGTAATTTTTTCTCCGGCAAGATAAACGTCTCCTTCAGTCGGCGCATTCACGCCCGTCAGCATGTTGAAAAGCGTTGTCTTACCGGCACCGTTCGGCCCGATCAAAGCAACCAATTCGTCAACGCCGACATGAAGACTGACGTTGTCAACGGCTGTCAGGCCACCAAATTTTTGCGTAAGTTCTTTTGCTTCCAAAATAGGTGTCGTCATGCCTTCGCCTCCCCTTTGTCAGCTTTTTTATGATTGAAGATTCTGGCAAACGATAATTCGTTCGTTCCCATCAGGCCGCTTGGCTTGAAGACCATCATCAAAATCAAAACGATGGCATAAATCACCATGCGCAATACGCCGAAACTTTGCAAAACGGTGTCCAAAATTCCCAAAACGACTGCGGCAACAAACGTCCCGGTCATGCTTCCCATTCCGCCTAAAACAACGATGATCAAAATCGAAACGGACTGCATGATGCCATAATTGGAAGGAGCAATCGTCTGAATATAGCTAGCACTTAGCGAGCCGGCAATGGCGGCCGTGACCGCACCCAAAACAAAGGCAGCCAGCTTCCAGCGAGTCGTGTTGATTCCCATTGCTTCTGCGGCAATTTCGTTGTCACGAACGGACATGACCGCACGTCCGCCGCGACTATGAATAAAGTTTACCGTTACGATCGTCGTCAGACAAGTCAACACGTAAACCAGCGGCCAGGTCGTATACTGAGGAATGTTGAACAAGCCGGCAGGCCCGTTCGTAATCTTCATGTTATTTAAAACAATTCGCACGATTTCAGCCGCACCCATCGTTGCAATCGCAAGGTAGTCTCCGCTGAGCCTAAAACAAGGAATTCCGACGATAATCGCAACAACGGCCGCAATCGCCATCCCGACGAGAACCGAAACGATCCAACCGCCAAAACTGTCAAAACCTCCAAGCGTCATGATTCCTGTCGCATATGCGCCGATTGCCATGAATCCAGCGTGTCCGAGCGAAAATTGACCTGAAAAGCCGATGACAAGGTTCAAGCCGACTGCCAAAATGATGTTGATTCCGATCGTCACGAGCATATTCTCAGTAAAAGAATCGATTACTCCGATCACAACCAAAAAGTTGATTAAAACAAAGCCGACTACCATGAGCAAAAGCCAGCTGAGATTTGATTTCAAATTTGCTTTCATGATAATCACCTACACTTTCTCGATCGTTCTCTTGCCGAACAACCCTGACGGCAAAACCAGCAAAATGATGATCAAAACGGCGTATACGGCCGCATCCTTATATGCTGAAAGACCGATGCTTTGGAACATCGTTTCCAGGAAACCAATGACGATGCCACCGATTGCGGCGCCGGGAATTGATCCAATGCCGCCTAAAACAGCCGCAACGAAGGCTTTGATGCCAGGAGTAAGTCCCATCATCGGATCGATCGAATTATAGTACATCCCGATCAAAACACCGGCAGCGCCCGCAAGCGCTGAACCGATCGCAAACGTAAATGCAATCGTTCCGCTGACATTGATTCCCATCAAAGCTGCCGCATCAGGGTCAACGGCCATGGCTCTCATGGCACGACCCATCTTGGTTTTTTGAACGATCACCTGAAGCAAAATCAGCAAAATGATCGTCGTGATAAAAATCAAAAGCTGAACGTTTGAAACCCGAACTGGTCCCAAATCATATGAAACGCGCTTGATTACCTGCGGAAAATTTCTCGTATTCGCAGTAAAAAGATAAGTCATTCCGTTTTCAAGGAAATACGAAACGCCGATTGCGGTGATCAGCATCGTAATCCGCGGAGAATTCAACAATGGCTTGTAGGCAATGATTTCAACCAAAACACCGGCCAATGCACAAAAAACCATCGACGAGATAAGTGCGCCAAAGAAGCCAAAGTGCAAACACTTAATCGTGTAATATCCGAAAAACGCTCCCAGCATGTATACGTCACCGTGAGCAAAATTCAACAACTTGATAATCCCGTAAACCATCGTATAACCCAAAGCCAACAGGGCATAAATGCTTCCGAGAGAAAGGCCATTGATCAGCTGTTGCAAAAATGTCGACATCAGCTATTCCTCCCTAATTTCTGAATTATTGACAAAAGGCCGCAAGAAATCCACCTGCGGCCCTGCGTCTTTTACTTGACTACATAACCCTTGACTGACTTGCCGTTTTCCAACTTAACAATCGTAATCGATTTTTGAGGATTGTGCTTAGCATCCATTGTCGTGTTGCCCGTAACGCCCTTGAAGTTCTTGAGCTTTGCAAGACCTGCTTGAATCTTGACGGAATCAGCTGATTTTTCAGTTTCGACGGCTTTCTTGACCATGTAAACCGAATCATATGCCAAGGCAGCAAACGTTGGTGCATCTTCACCGAATTTTGCCTTGTATGCCTTGTTGAACTTGGAAACAAGCGGATTCGTTGCGGCTGAAAGAGCCGTGAACGGTGTCGTGTAGTAAATGTCTGATGAATTTGCGTTTCCGGCAATCTTGATCATCTTGTCGTCAGACATGCCGTCAGCACCCAAAATTGGCTGCTTGATGCCGGCTTCGCGAGCCTGCTTGATGATCGTGCCACATTCCGTATAGTATGCAGGAATGTAGAGCACATCAAAATTCTTGCTCTTGATGGATGTCAAAATCGAATTGAAGTCCTTGTCACCTGCTTGGAAGTACTGTGTAGCAACGACTTGGCCCTTGAATGCTTTCTTAAAGGCTTTTGTGATGCCAGTGCCGTAATCGCTGGAATTGTCTGCCAAAATTGCCACTTTCTTTGCCTTCAGCGTATCGTAAGCAAACTTGGCAGCCGTAATCCCTTGGTAGTCGTCTTTAAAGCATGCACGGAAGACATAAGGCTGAACCTTGCCTTTCTTGTCAAGCGTAAAGTCTGGTGCCGTTGCCGATGCCGAAAGGAATGGCACGTTTGCTTTGTTTGCCGTTGGAATCGTTGCCGTGCCGGCATTTGTCGTTGCCGGTCCAATCAATGCGACAGCCTTGTCCTGAGAAGTCAATTGAGCCGCAACGGAAGCACTGGTTGAAGTCGAACTCTTGTTGTCGCGATAGATTGCCTTGATTTTCTTCTTTTTGCCGTTGACGTTGACGCCGCCTTTTGCATTGATTTCATGAACGGCCAATTCGATCCCGTTCTTTTCTTGTTGGCCATAACCTGCCGCAGCACCGGAAAGTTCCATGTTGACGCCGATTTTAATCGTGTCGCCTGCTTGATTTCCTTTGGAAGCTGCTGATTTGGCCGTACATCCTGCCATAAATGCTGAACACATCATTGCTGCAGCCGCAAAGCCTGCCATTTTCTTCATTTTCATAAAACATCCCAATCCCTTCGTTTGATGATCCTGATATTGATTCTCACCGATTAAGAAAAAAATTAAGCCTTCATCCTAAATGGACGAAGGCTTTTTAATCCCGGGAGCCCTCATCCAACTACACTCAAACAAGGACTCAGCAACATAAAAATCTTAATTTTTACATTCCTGAATCCTTGATAATAATTAGACGGGCAAATAGCGAAGCGCACTGAAACAATTTATGTTTTTTATTCATTTCAACCACTCCTTTGTACTTTATTCCCTCTGTCGGTTTGATTAATGCTATTATATTTATAAAAAAATTAATTGTCAATATTTTTTCTAATTTTTTTGCAATGTTTTTTAACATCCCGTACTTTGTTTCAATTATCCCAAAATCTTTTTAAGAAAGATTGCTCCTTTGAAACGCTGATGTGCTATGATTATTACATAGATTAGAATGAAATGAGGTGTCAGAGTGAAAGTAAGCATTGCACAAATCGATATTGCTTATGGAAATGTTTCCAAAAACTATGAACGAACGGCAAATTCTCTGCAAAAAGCCCTGGACGATCATCCGGACGTCATCGTTTTGCCGGAAATGTGGAATACAGGCTATGCGTTGGACCAGCTTGACGAACTGGCAGACGAAAACGGCGAGCGGGCAAAGAATTTCCTTTCTGCATTTGCCAAAAAACATGAAGTCAACATCATCGGAGGATCTTGTGCCGTCAAACGCCAAGGCAAATTTTGGAACACTGCCTATGATTTTGACAGAAAAGGGCAGCTGATCAACGAATACGACAAGGTTCATCTCTTTGGACTCATGCAAGAGGACCGGTTCATCGCTCCGGGAAATTCTGAGAGCAGTTTTGAAATCGATGGCATAAAATCAAGCTGCGTCATCTGCTACGACATTCGTTTTCCGGAATGGGAGCGCAAACTGATGTCTTCCGGTGCAAAAATCCTGTTCGTTTCCGCTCAGTGGCCTGACGTTCGCATCAAGCAATGGGAGATTCTGCTTCGTGCGCGCGCAATCGAAAATCAGGCCTTTGTCGTCGCAGCCAATCGAGTCGGAGATGCTCCAAACGATCATTTTAACGGACACAGCCTGATCATCGATCCGTTCGGAGAAATAATCGCAAACGGATGCAGCGGACAAGAAGAGATCGTTTCGGCAATCCTTGACCTTTCGCTCGTCGACAAGGCGAGAGGAAACATCCCGGTCTTTAAAGATCGCCGCCTGGACCTTTATTAAATACTAAAAAAACAGGACCTTGTCGCACTTAAACGCTTCAATGGTCCTGTTTTCCGTTTCAAAATCAGTTGCTAAAAATGCTTTGAATCAGCTCCTGCAGCTTGTCGTCCGAAATGCTGCCGATAACTCTGAACGTGATCACAAGCACGATAATATTGGCAATCATGACCAGCGTTCCTGAATAAATTTTGTTCATCCTGTTTTCATTTTGGGCAGCATAAACGAGCGAAACGTTCCATTCAAGCCATGAAGCCGCAAGCAAAAGCATCGCAAGCAAAATGACTGACGACGAGCTTGCAACGACGAACCCGGACAGAATAAACAACGCATCTGCAATCAAAATAACGTTGCTGTAATGAGCAACCTTGTTTGAAAACGTCAAAAAATTCGTCTTTTCATCTCGTCCGCAAAAAAGATAGGCAATACCGACCATCGCCAAAGCTGCGCAGAAAAAGACGATGAACCCCGTCAGATAAAAACCAAAGCCCATGCCTGAGGATTCGTAGGACGAATCACCAAAGAAACTTGCAACCGAGCTTGAAGCGGCCTCAACAATCGCATTGACATACTTGCCGATGCCGACGATCAAAAACAATGATTCCAAAGCAAGCGAAATCAAGCCCGCATACTTGTTCGTCTGCTTGACTTCAGTCGGGTTCTTCCACGAAGTAACCAGCCAATTCCAATAGCTTGCGGCATTTTTCTTAAGTTCATCGGTATCGATTTGAGAAACGGCTTCCGTCACCTTTGATGCCACGTCTTTTTCAGGCGTTTCAGCAGTCTGATCATTTTTGACTTCTTTTGTTTCTTCCGTTTGCTTGTTTTCTTCCATTTTATATTTTCCCCTCTCATGCTTAAAAATACAGAGCCGATCCGAAGCTCTGTATTTTAACCAACACTACTTGACTTTGATGCCATTTGCGGCAAGGTTGTGCTGAAGCACCTCAAGCGAACTGTCTTGCGTCGACACCGTACCATCGTCTTCCGTATCGATGCTGTCAATGTTCGTATGATCTCCTTCGATCGAAACATTGCCGACGGTAACTTCAACCACCCTGGTGTTGCTGTCGTCTGCTTCATCGTCTTCATCATAATCATCTTTGACAGTGTAAAGAACCGCAATCGTGATCTTGTCCTTTCTGGATGCCTCAAGACCTGACTTATCGTTCAATTCAACAGACGTATCTTTTTCATCGCTGTAATCAGAATAGGCGGACGTCGGCACGAAATACATATTGATGAACGTGTTGACGTACTTTTCGAATTCGCCGTACGGATATTCGTCGTTAACCATTGAATCAGTGACCTTCTTGATTTCATCAAGATCTTTTGTTGCAGCAAGTTCCTTTAACCCTTGAACCGTGTACGTGAATTCTTTTTTGCCCCGGAAGTCGAACTTTTCATAATCGGTAAATTCGGAAGGAAGCTTGATCGTCACCTTGTCGCCGTTGCTTAACGAGCCGTTCTTCTTGATGTGGAACATGACTTCGCCCTTGTACTTCTTGCTTGTGATGGCAATCAGACCTTTGCCGTTATATCCGTATGCCTGAACGTTCAAATCCTTGGCAATATCTTTGGCGGTAACCTTTTTCGTCTTTTTGAGACCTTTTACGGTATACGTCTTAGATTCGTTCTTAATCGGGTTTTCCTTATCACCGGTCTTAATCGTCACGACATACTTGTCGCCATTTTTCAAATTTTGTGCTTTGTTTACTCTGACGCGCGTGTCTTTGACCCAACGCTCAACTTTGACAAGTTTGTCTCTTTCATCAGACGTTGCTTCGCTTTCAAGTGCTTCAGCATTAAGTTCGTTTGACTTGAGCTTTTCCGTCAGATAATCATCAAGCTTGAGTTTTTTGGCAAAGACGTCAACCATGTTCGAATTGATTTTTTCGTTGTCCAAATCAGCAATGCCGTGCCCACTGTAGCCTTCATACTTGACTTTGACGTCATCCAACACGCTCTTTTTTTGTGAACATGCGCTGACCATGACAACGGACAAAGCCATTACCGCAATCAGCAATAGCTTTCTTAGTTTCATACCCTTTCTCATGAAACAATTCCTCCAATTTTATGTAATTACGCTAGATACTTACATAATATCAATTTTAAAATCAAAAGTTTCCACCCTAATTTTCATTAGTCGAATGTAATCTTTCTATAACATTCAAATTTCAGAATTCTCTGTCGGACACGGTTATTTCGAAAAGGCATCCAGGTTTTCACTGTCGTAAGCAAGCTCTGCATTTAAATAAAAAAGACCCGCTGAACGTCACATTCAACGGGCAAAAGATTACTTCAAATAAATTTTTCTCAAATCTTCTTGTTCATTTGCGCTAAGCTTCAGCTCTTTTTCCAAATATTCGCCAAGGCTTCCGTATTCACGAGCCATCGTACCGAGCGCACAATCCAAATAATGCTCGGAAACAGAGCCCAAATTAAAAATATTCTTGGCAAAAATTTCGCCTTTTTGCAAGGCACGGACCTCTTCTTTTTTCTGTTGTCCTCTCAGGTACTTGTTGGATGCCAGGTAATCAGCTCGAATCACCGTTTCATCAACGCCAAGCACCGTTAACAGATAGACGGCACCCATCCCTGTTCTGTCCTTTCCGGCAGAACAATGAAACAAAACCGATTCGTCGTCTTTGTCGTTTGCAAGCAAAACATCGAAAAATTCGCGATACGCTTTTTTGGCGCAATCCTGCAAAACAATATCGTTGTAGGCATCCAGCATATCTTTGAATGCCGCCTGCTCATCAACGTAGTAATTGCGCCTTGATTCCCATTTGTCGTTCCCGCTCCTCGTTTCGTCAACGGGAAAAACCGGTACGAAGTGATAGCTTACGCTTGCCGGAATTCGATCGGGCTCATTTTTTCGTTCAGACATGGATCTGAAATCAACGTCATGTTTCAAACCGTATTTTTCAAGAAAAACAACATCATCATCGTTCAGATCGCTGAGTTTCCCGCTTCTGATGATTTTCTTCTCCTTTAAGACATGACCATCGTGCGTTTTGATTCCGCCCATGTCGCGGAAATTGTCGCAATTCGTCAGCATCGCTTGTTCCTCGCTTTCGTCTTATTCTAAGAAATTATAAGCCAGTTTTGACGACATTGCAAAGATTTATGTTCTGATTTTGGTGGTGCGGCAGAACATTTTTTATTTTGTTCTGCTTTCGGGGCTGCGAACGATGCTTCATTTGGACGTACATACCTAGTTTTATAACCTTCTTATAAATTCAGTGCCGGTGCAGAAATTGACGCCTTGAAGTTTCCTGATTTCGCAGAATCTTTGGGGGACGGCAGGCATTTACGGGCAGATCTCAAAAAGCGGCTTTTTGCCCGTAAACGAGACTGTGTTTTACGGGAAGCTTCCAAGAATCGACGATTTGCCCGTAATCCACTTTGAATCTCGAGGGACAGTAGACAAAAACAGGGAGGAATGTCTGATTTTTGTCTACCGGCTGGTTCAAATTCAGGGCGCGCGGCCTCGAAAGTAGACAAAAAACGGGAGGAATGTCTGATTTTTGTCTACCGGACACTTCAAAAATGGGGTGCGCGGACCTGGAAGTAGACAAAAACCGGTGGGAATGTCTGATTTTTGTCTACCGTCTATTCCAAATTCGACCCGCGCGGCCTCGAAAGTAGACAAAAAACGGGATAAATGCCTCATTTTTGTCTACCGGACTCTCCAAATTCGGCCCGCACGGCCTCGAAAGTAGAACAAAATCTCCAAAAATTGGAAAAATGTTCTACCGCTGCCTACAAATTCGGCCCGTGCGGCCCTGAAAACAGACAAAAACCGGGGTGAATGTGTGATTTTTGTCTACCGCCGACTCCAAAACTTGGAGCCCGTAACCGAAGTCAGGTACATTGATTGAGCAGATGCTGTGCAGCACTGCATTTGGCAAAATCACGGTTGTTTACGGACACATCGATGAAAATGGGCATGCTGTCCGTAAATGGCTCGATCGAAAAATGCCGTTTACGGACAAAATGGTCAAAAATGGCCGTTTGTCCGTAAAAATTCAGACGTTTCGGACCCGGTTTTACGGACAAATGCTCCGAAAAGAGGCTTCTGTCCGTAAATCCTCATCATAATGGTCAAAAATTTACGGACAAATCGCCGAAAAATGATGGTTTGTCCGTAAAATGCGTTTTGCTTACGGACAAATGCACCAAAAATGGCGGTTTGTCCGTAAATTTCGAGTGAAATCTTGGCGGACTGACCCAAAAATAAAAAATACGTACCATCACGGCACGTATTTTTATCATTATTTAGTTGCGTACGGGGTCATAAACGTTCGGTTTCACACCTTGTTCTAATCGGGTTTCGCCTCACATTCCCCCTATCGCAAGCATGGACTCCCTGGACGAGGCAAGCTCGCCTTCGGTCGTCCAATGCTTGCGTACGGGCTCATGAGCGTTCGGCTTCACACCTTGTTCTAATCGGGTTTCGCCTCGCATTCCCCCTATCGCAAGCAAGGACTCCCTGGACGAGGCAAGTTCGCCTTCGGTCGTCCAAAGCTTGCGTACGGGCTCATACCCGCTCGCTTTCACACCTTGTTCTTACCTCATTCATCTTGACAAAATCATTCGTGAAAATGCCGGCAACATTTTTTTCCATCAATTCTTTTGCTTCTTTTTCATCATCAATCGTCCAAATGCGCTGAACGCCGTCAAAATCATGATATTCATTGGGATGGATGCCGGAAAGTCCGTTGTCCGCAACAACTTTTTTGGGATCGGAAATTTTTTTGTCCACAAGCCAGTTGCAATCAAGATCTTTATCAATCGCAAGGCATCTCAGCATTGTCTGCAGATTAAACGATGAGTAGATGAGCGGATGCTTGAACTCGTATTCTTTGGCCATATTGAGAACAATCTCTTCAATTCCCTGATACTCGTATTTGTCAGTCTTGAATTCAAGGTTTGCCAAAGCATCATGTTTTTCGATCAACTCAAACACGTCCTTTAAGTCCGGAATCGTTTCGCCGTTTTCCAGATGAAACTGCTGCAGCTCCTCATGCGTGTAATCCTTGATGTTTCCCTTGCCGTCGGTGGTGCGGTTGATTTTTTCATCGTGCATCACGACCGGAACCTGATCCTTTGTCAAGTGAACGTCAAATTCGATTCCGTCTGCACCGTTTTCCAAGGCGTATTCAAAGCCTTCAAGCGAGTTTTCCGCAAATTTTGCGGGATAGCCGCGGTGTCCAAAAATTTTCGTTTCAATTTTCATAAAAAAATCCTTCTTACTTGTCAAAGCCGTTAGCCTTGTTATTTGATGCAACGTATTTGTTCATTGAAGTCTGCGCCTCAGTCAAGGCGGTCCTGGCATCTTTTCCGTCATAAATCTGTTCCATTGCGGTTTGGATCAACAGACGATTTTGAACCAAATTCTGCATGAAAATGCCCGAGTTCGCCTTGTTTGGCGTCGTGCGGTTAAGCTGCTGACTCGGAATCTTTGCCTGCGGCATCTTCTTGTAAAGCTTCTTCAAAACATCCTGATCAGCCGATTGCTTGTTCAAGGCAAGATATCCGGTTTGCGCCTGCCAGCTTGCCTGTGATTCGGGCGTCAAGAGATACTTGATGAGTTCCCAGGCACCGCGTTGAACACCTTTTGACTTGTCGTTTGAAATCCAGAGCGAAGCCCCGCCAATGGAGACTCCGTTGGCTTTTTTGCCGTCCTCATGCGGATAGTAGCAAACGCCGATTTCATCCTTCGTTCCCGTCGTCAGCTGCGTGATCGACCCGGACGATTGCAAGAACATCCCTAAACGCCGTGACAAAAATGCCACCGTTTCGTTCGTTCCGGCATTTGAACCAGCGCCGTAGTTCATGAAGCTTCCCTGCTTGAGTCCGTTTTGGATCCACTTCATCGTATTGACGGCAGTGCCTGACGTGAAATCAACCGCAGTCGGAACGCCGTTATGGCCGTCGTCTTTGTTTGCCATGCACACCCCTGCATTTGCCAGGAACTGTTCGAAGAACCAGCCGTAGATTTCGATGCTCATGCCCTTGATCTTATGATTTGACTTCTTATAGATTTCGTTTGCAACGCGCGTGACGTCAGAATATGACGGATCAAGCGGAGGCGGCGTGATGCCGAGCTTTTTAAGCAGCGTCTTGTTATAGTAGAGCACGGGCTGCGAAGAGTTGAACGGCATCGAAAGCTGCTTGCCGTCCTTTGAGTAAAAGGCACGTGCCCCCGATGAAATCTGACTGACGTCATAACCGTCTTCGTCAATGAACTTTTGAACCGGCGTCGTATGCTTGCTGTAGTACATCTGTGCGCTCGAAATATCCATTGCCTGGAAAACCGCCGGCGAAGCATCCGTTCCGTGAGTGTTCAAAATTTTTTGCACAGCTTCATTATAGTCGCCTTCAAATTCCGCTTCAACTTCATATTTGTCCTGGTGCTTGTTGAATTCGTTCACCAAGCGCTTGAGTTCGACCTGCGCCGGACCGGTCATTTCATGCCAAAACACGATTTTCGTGCGCTCGGAGGCAGAAACGTTCGCCGGATTGGCAGCAAACGCCATGATGGAAAATGCAGCGCCCAATGCCACTGCGATCTTTTTGATCTTCATTATTTGACCGCCCCTTCATTAATGCCTGATTTAAACGACTTTTGACCAATAAACAAGACGATCAGCGTCGGAATCACGACAATCGCCGCACTTGCCTGAATCATCCCCCAGTCGTTGAACGTTTCCTGTGATTGCAACTGACGCAAGCCGTCCTGCACCGGTCTGTATTTGTCAGAAAAAGTCGTCAGCATCGGCCAAAGATACTGATTCCAACTGCTCAGGAAACTGTATGAGGCAAGGGTCAGCAGACTGATTCTGGCATACGGCAGCGTGACTTTCGTGTAAAATTTCCAATGGGAAAGTCCGCAAACGTCGGAAGCTTCCTTCAGTTCAGCCGGCATCTGCCTGAAATTCTGACGCAGCATGAACGTGCCGAAAGCAGACGTCAAAAACGGCACGACCATTACGGAATAAGTGTTAAGCAGATTCAGCTGACGCATCGTCGCAAAGTTCGGAATGACTTCTGCTTCAAACGGCAGCATCATCGTGGCAAGGAACAGGCCAAACAGGAAATTGCGGCCTCTGAATTTCAAAAAGACGAACGCATAGGCGCTCATTGAGCAAAAAATCAATTGAAATGCAGTGGTTAAAGCCGAAATAACCAGACTGTTCAGCAAATAGCGGATAATTGCCGTGTTTTTCATGGCATTGACATAGTTGTCAAGCGAAATATGAGTGCTGAACAAGCTGCCTGACGAAATGTCGGCCGTCGGCAGGAAACTTGTCCAAAGCCCCAGAACAAACGGCGTCAGGATAAAGACCGAAAGCAGGCATAAAACCACGTAGCGACTGATGCGCTCTTTTTTCGACATTACTTCTTCCATCAGTATGTCACCTTCTTTTCCAGGAATTTAAATTGAATCAGCGTAAAGATGGCGATGATTATTGCCAAAACGACCGATTCCGTGCTTGCAAGAGCATAGTTGCCGTTTAAGAACGCATCTTGATAAATGCGATAGACCAAAAGATTCGTGGTGTTGTTCGGTCCGCCGGCCGTCATCATGTCGATCAGTCCGAAACTTTTGAAAGCATCGATCAAAGTAATGATTGCCGCAAAAAACAGCGTTGGCGAAATCATCGGAATCGTAATCTTAAAGAACTGATAACGCTTGGAAACGCCGGCGATCCGCGCTGCCTCATAAAGCGTCACCGGCACCGACTGCAACGCTCCGAACAAGATCAAAAACGTAAACCCGAGATTCATCCAAACGGTCGAAACGATGATGGCAAACATTGCCCAGCCAGGCTGAGTCAGCCAGTTGACCACCGGCAGATGAAGAAATTCGGCAATCTTGTTCAATAACCCGACCGAAAGATTGAAGATGAACAACCAAAAAATAGCAGCAACGGAAACGGACACGCCCATCGTGGAAGAAAAGGCGGTTCTGAAAAAGCCGATGCCCTTCAGTTTGGCACTTGCGGTTTGTGCCAAAAGCAATCCCAAGGCAATCGTCAGAATCGACACGAACAAAACGTAAATGAACGTGGCTTTCATGCTGTTAAGATAAGCACTTGACGTAAACAGATCAATATAATTCTGCAACCCGACGAACACGGTCGGCTTGCCCAAACTGTTCGTCAAAAAGAAGCTCATCCAAACCGTCTTGATCATCGGATAAAAAACAAAGACCGACAAAATCAAAAGGGAAGGTCCAAGAAAAAGCAGCGCATAATGCTTGTCATGTGCCTCGATATCGTACCCGATGCTGATTTTTGAAGCCTTATCGTGCAGCTGTTGCGACAAACTCTTCTTCTGATCGACTTGTTCCATTTGAAGAACCTCCCTTTGCGAATAATTTCCCTGTTTTGTCAAAGATGTAGAAAATCCCTTGCGGCTTGACGAGCATGCGCTGATTGATCATCCAATCATGATTCATGTCGTCATCAACTGTCACTCTGATTTCGTCACCGCTGTCAAGTTCAAGCTCAATAATTGACATGTTGCCGAGATATTCAGCATTGACGACTCTGGCATTTGACCGGTCGGCTGCTTTTTCAACGGAAAATCCAGAGGGGCGAACGCCGACGATGTAATCATCGCGATCCATGCCGTCTTCGCAGTCAAATTCCAAGCTTTCATCAACGACCAACTTATTCAAACGAGCGTCATACTTTGCTTCAAGCAGATTCATGCGCGGCGTGCCGAAAAATTCGGCAACGAACGTATTTGCCGGATGATTATAGATTTCAAGCGGTGTGCCGATCTGCTGAATCTTGCTGTCGTGCAAAACCATGATACGATCTGCCATCGTCATGGCTTCGACTTGATCATGCGTTACGTAAATCATGGTCAGGCCAAGTTTTTGCTGCAGCATGCGAATTTCGGAACGCATCTTGCCTCGAAGCTGCGCATCAAGGTTTGACAACGGCTCGTCCATCAGGCAGATTTCTGCATCGCTCGCAATCGCGCGCGCAACGGCCACGCGCTGGCGCTGACCACCGGAAAGGTCGCGCGGCTTGCGGTCGCCGTACTCGGTCAGATTGACCATGTCCAATGCTTCGTCAACGCGTCGCTTGATTTCCTCCGCATCCATTTTGTGTTCCTTGAGTCCGAAAGCAACGTTGTCGCGCACGCTTAAAAACGGGAACAACGCATAATTTTGGAAAACCATCGTCAGGTTGCGATCTTGCGGCGGCAAATTCGTAACGTCTTTGCCGTCAATTTCAATTTCGCCTTCAGAAATCGAAATCAATCCTGCAATCATTCTCAAAAGCGTACTCTTGCCGCATCCGGACGGACCAACGATTGCAAAGAATTCACCGGATTCGATTTCCGTCGTGATGTCGTTCAAAGTCCAAGAGTTGCCATCGTAACTCTTGCCGATGTTTTTCAGTTCAATTGTCATTTAAAGCTCACCCCTATGTGTTTATGGGTAAATCTTATCTGATGAATGTAAGGGAATAATCAGTTTAACGTAACGGTCATGTAACGGTTAAGTTAACATTTTGTGAAAGCGTTGCATTTTTCATTACAAACTTCAGCTCAAGGCACAAAAAAGAGATCGGGAAAAAACTCTGCCTCAAATTGAAAAAACGGATCAGATTTGCGATTGATTGCAAATTTGATCCGTTTTTTTGCATACAGGACGATTGCCTTCCATGATGGAAATAACCCAAAATAGTTTGGCGCGCTGCTTTATCAGGCGCTGCGTTTGTCAAAATCACTGCCGTTTACGGACACATCGATGAAAATGAGCCTTCTGTCCGTAAACGACCTGCTCGAAAAATGGCAATTACGGACAAAAGGGTCAAAAACAGCCGTTTGTCCGTAAAAATTCAGACGTTTCGGACCCGGTTTTACGGACAAATG
>ENA-OUOW01001259-OUOW01001259.1-human-gut-metagenome-genome-assembly--contig:-NODE-1259-length-17808-cov-8.056272_pt1 | contig 17808 bp, 19 predicted proteins | sample MGYA00237938_ERZ548769 | MGnify/ENA primary metagenome ERZ548769 (study PRJEB26490, sample SAMN05356870) | human gut metagenome | biome: terrestrial biome; feature: human-associated habitat; material... | reverse complement strand
GTGCTACCTTCTCTCCATTCGCATACGCCATTCGTTCCCGCGTATCAAACTTCACCCCATCACATTCCAGGCAAACATTTTTCTGTATAAATTTTCTTCTTCTCCTTTTTCTTTTGTTTTCCTACCCGGATTTGTATCAAAAACCAACCCCCAATGTCAGTTTCTATATGTAATCATATCTTATTACATATTTGATGTAAAGACGCGATTCGCGTATGCTTTTTACACAAAGTATTACTGTATAAATAATGCATTTTACACAAAAAAAGGGCATCCAATGGATGCCCTCCGGTTTCTATGAACTAGCACTCCGGCTCGATCAGACCAAATGTATTTCCTTTTCTCTTGTATACGACATTGACCTCGTCTGTCTCTGCATTGCGGAATACGAAGAAATCGTGTCCGGTCAGTTCCATCTGCACACATGCATCCTCCGGATACATTGGCTTCATACCAAATCTCTTGGTACGCACGATCTTGATCTCCTCATCCTCATCTGCATCACTGTCAATAAATGCCTCGCTGAAATTTTCTGCTACATTCATCTTCTTGGACGCAAGTTTGGTACGATATTTTCTAAGCTGACGCTCGATAACCTCCTCAACCAAGTCGATAGATACATACATATCATTGCTGCTCTGCTCTGAACGAATCACATGTCCCTTAATCGGAATCGTTACCTCAATCTTCTGGCGCTCCTTCTCCACGCTTAATGTAACAAATACATTGGTATCCGGTGCGAAAAACTTCTCCAGTTTGGAAAGCTTCTCCTCTACCGCTGCCTTTAATCCCTCTGTCAGTTCGATATTTCTTCCGGTAATTGTAATTCTCATGATGCCCAACCCCTTTGCTGTGTATTTGATACAAGAAGTATCATGGTTTCATTATATCATAAGTACCAAAAAAAGCAACGAGTTTTATAAAATTTTATGCATATTTTATATTTTTATTGCAAGTATCCATCCTTAACGATATCTGAAAGATTCTCTGTCGGAACCGAAAATTCTACCAGACCCATATATCCAGGAGCCACCTCATACTTATCAAAGACAAACGTTAACTCTCCATTGTCGCTGATATAAAAATTCGCATCATCCTTAATCTGCTTAAAATCCCATTCCGGTTGATCATCGTCCAGAAAATATGTCTTACTGCTGTCCTTTTTCATCTGGGCACGCATCTGTTCTTTTATACTGTCAGAAATACGCTTTTTATAATCACTTCCCTCGTGGAATAAATCTTTCAGTGTAATCATCTTTCCGGTTTTCTTGTCAATATTGTATATCTTTGTAAAACTGTCCGAACCTCCCATGGCAATAACCGTATCCACGCGAAGACTAAACAGCCGCTCATTGTTTGTGACAATCCGGTAATCCGAAGTGATTTCCTCATGTCCTTCCTCTCCGTCACTGACAGCTGCCACATCTTTCTTGTACATCTGAATGATTTTGTCCAGATATCCGGATACCGCTGCATTTAACTCCTTTGATTCTCTGGTCAGTGGTTTTCCATCTGTTCCAATGACTTTTACTTCCGGCACCCTGACTGTTGCTTCCATCTGCTTTTTTTCCTGCTTATCCGAATACGTGGTAAAATTCACGATTTTAACAATCGCACCAAGTACCGGCACCTGTTCCATTGCATTAGCCACTGTTGGACTGACATTGACACTGATGACCAGCACTGCAACTGCTGCCGCCACTGCTTCTGCCGCGCGGACAAACGGAAGCAAGTGACCTTTCTTTTGATTCCGTTCACTTTTTCCGGCAAACGCTTTGCCGGATTCTTTTTTTTCTCCACACGCATCCTTTTTGCCGCGTTCCATACTTTGCAGCACACGTTCTTTTAATTCCGCCGGCACCTGAATGTTATCATATGCCTCTTTGATATCATCTAATCTGCTCATACCATCTCCGCCTCCACTTTTCCCCTTAATTTTTTCAGGCCGCGATAAAGCATTGATTTCACCGTATTCGGATTTTCATGCAGACAATCCGCAATTTCGCGGATTGTCCACTCTTCAAAAACTTTCAGCATGATCACCTTACGCTCTTTTTCCTCGAGCGTATCAAGCGCAACCATGATATCCGTGTCCTCATAGCGATCCTCCTGTCCTTCCTCCTGAACCTGATCATCGCTCACGAACCTTGACTGACGCCGGGTTGCATCTACCGCCGTGTTAATCACAATACGCCACAGCCATGTTTTGATATATTTTTTCTCTTTGATCTGACTTGCATTTTTCATGGCTTTGTATACGCTCTCCTGCACAACGTCCATAGCGTCCTGCTCATTTTTCACGTATGAAAATGCAAGCCGGTAAAGCTTTTCATAAGAAGCCAGGATTTCCTGTTCGACAGCTTTACTTATATCCGGATATTTCATGCTCTCTTTTGCCCCTTTCTGTTTATTAGACGTTCGGATGTCCGGAAAAGTTTCAGATTATCTTCTTAAATTACAAATTAAAGTGCAAAAATGCTTTACCAATTTACACACATATGTTTTAATAAAATAAATCTATATGGAAGGGGTGTTTTTTATATCATTTTATGAAACTATGCTTTTGCAACAGAAACAGCTGCAGCAAAAGCTGACAGACATTCAAAAACAGTTACAACAGCTTCCCGAAGGGAAACTGATCTGCACCAGATGTGGTAATCGAACCAAATGGTATCGCAGTGATGGGCATACCAAAACCTATATTCCCAAAGACCAGAAACCTTATGCCTCTCAGCTTGCTATCCGACGTTATCTTCTGGAAAAGCAAAAGGAATATCAAACTAATTTAGATGCTTTAGCTTATTATTTCCGTCATGACAGTTATAACAGTGGCAAAGCAGAACAATTACTCACTTATGATAGTGCTTATCATTCACTGCTGGCAGAACATTTTCAGCCAGTATCCCAGGAACTTCAAACCTGGGAATCATCTCCATATAACAAAAACAAAAATTATCCGGAACAATTAAAACATAAAACATGCAAAAATGAATTTATGCGTTCCAAATCAGAAGCTATGATTGCCATGAGCCTTTATGTGCAAAAAATTCCTTATCGCTATGAGTGTGAATTAAAACTCGGCAGTATTACACTTTTCCCCGATTTTACGATTCGTCACCCTGAAACCGGAGAAATATTTTATTGGGAACACTTTGGAATGATGGATAAATCCGAGTATGTGAAAAATGCATCAGATAAAATTTCTTTGTATATGAAATATGGGATTTATCCAAACGATAAACTGCTTGTGTCCTATGAAACGCAAAAGCAGCCACTTTCCACTGAGCAGATCCAGCGACTATTACAATTTCATTTCGACTGCCAGTTTCAATAACAAATTATTTCTAAAGGTACTGTCGCATTGGGGCATATCAATAGCAACTGAAAATCGGTAATTCATTTCTATCTTTTGCAACATTATCTATATTTGAAGGCACGCTGGTATCTATAGTATTAAAATTACTTGCTCAGGTGACATTTTTGCCTTATTTCACGCTTCAAATCAGATGTTTGTCACCTATAGTCTAAAATCACATCAAAAGATACCGCTTTTTGTCCAAAAGCGGTATCTTTTGATGAATTTTTCTAATATAGAGACTAAACGGTATCCTGCTCATCAATTTTTTTACTATAGAGACCACCGTGGTATCTTTTTTCATGTTTTTACTTCTATAGAGACCGCCGTGGTATCTTTTTCATGTTTTTGCTTCTATAGAGACTACCGTGGTATCCTTTTCATGTTTTTACTTCTATAGAAACCACCATGGTATCCTTTTCCATGTTTTTGCTTCTATAAGAGACCACGCAATATCTTACATCATATTTCTGCCTATAGAAACCATGTCTCTAGCCTTCCAGCTCCTCAAGCTGCTGGGAAAGTTCCTCCCAGTTTTCCATATCTGCCATGATTTCTTCCTCGAGCGCATCGATTTCGCCCTGAATCTCTGTCAGTTTGGAATAGCTGGACTGATATTCCGGCCGCAGCAGTTCCTGTTTTAAAGCGTCCAGCTTCTCCTCTTTGACTGCCAGCTCTTCCTCGGCCTTCTTCACTTTTTTTTCAATTTTCGAGCGCTCCTTGCCCGGATTGTAATACGCTTTCTTACCACCGGTTTCCTGTGTGCCTTTGCTCTGCTGAATGCCACCGTTCTGGCTGATTGCACCGCCTAACGCTGCAGGATTTTTACGATAATCATCCCCGGATTCTGCCGCTTCACGATCCAGTTTTTCCTGATATTCCTCGTAACCAAACTGATACAGATGTGTCGTGCCGTCCTCAAAAACAAGCAGACGGTTTGCTACCTTTCGCACAAAATATCGGTCATGCGATACGAAGATCAGCGTGCCGGAGAAATCTTTTAACATACTCTCAAGCGTTTCTTTTCCCACAATATCCATATGGTTGGTTGGCTCATCCAGCACCAGCACATTCGGTCGACGCTTTAAGATCTTACACAGTGCCAGACGCACCTTCTCCCCACCGGAAAGCATATCAATATTTTTAAATACATCCTCCCCGGTAAACATAAAGGCTCCAAGCGCATTCCGCGCTTCTGTCTCGGTCAGATTCGGGAACTCATCCCAGAAATCATCCAGCACCGTCTTCCGGCTCGAATACATCGCCATCTGCTGGTCAAAATAACCAATCTGCACATTTGTTCCAAAATTGTACTCTCCGGCCAGCGGGGCAAGCCGTCCCACCAGGGTTTTTAAAAGTGTCGATTTCCCCAGACCATTTCCACCGAGGATTCCCAGCTTTTCCCCTTTTTTCAGATCAAAACTGACCGTAGAAAGCGGATGGTCATATCCAATCGCAAGATTTGTCACCAAAAGCACATCGTTTCCGGTTTCTTTGTCCGGCTGGAAATTTGCATGGAATGTCCGGGTATCGAAACGATCCGGAGCTTCGAGTTTTACCATATGTTCAATGGCTTTCTCCTTGGAATGCGCCATGGACACCTTGGTTGGTTTATTTTTAAACCGGTCAACAATGCGCTGCAATCGTGCAATTTCTTTCTGCTGCGCATTGTAATCTTTCATCATCTTATTGTAGTTTTCTTTTTTCCGCTCCATGAAATTGGAGTAATTGCCCGGATAACGGGTCGCTGTGCCGTACTCAATCTCGTACACCACGTCCACCACATTGTCCAGAAACATACGGTCATGTGATACCACGACCACAGCCTTCGGATAATTTTTCAGATACGTCTCCAGCCACTCGATCGTTGTGATATCCAGATGGTTCGTCGGCTCATCCAGAAGCAGAATATCCGGCTTGCTCAAAAGCAGCTTGATAAAGGCAATCTTTGTCTGCTGTCCACCGGAAAACTCGGACAGCGGTTTCTTTCGCTCTTCCTCGGAAAAGCCGAACTTACGGATGATTACATCATACTCTTTTTCAAAATAGTATCCGCCGTCTTCCTTGAATTTTTCTTCCATTGCGGTATAACGTGTCACGGCCTCTTCGGAATAATCAGTCTCAAGTGCCTGTGCCGCAGCTTCCAGTTCTTTTTTCCGGCGCTCCATCGGAGCAAAGACTTTACGCACTTCCTGCTCCAGCGTAACGGAAGGATCTTCAAACGCAATCTGTTTTAAGTAACCGATCTGCGGATTGCCTGCTTTTGCAATAAAAATATCCTCATCACTGTCTCTTTTGTCCAGCTCCACATCCCCGTGGATCAGCTTTAAGAGCGTGGTTTTGCCGCAGCCGTTCCGCCCGACGACTGCAATTTTTTCCGTATTTCTTATTTCAAAATTGATGTCATGCAGAATCTCTTCATCGGCAAAAGAGACTGCTCCATGGCAGATCTGATATAACATGTTTTCTCCTTTTATTTAAATGCATCCGGCTGGGAAGCAAGATAGCTGACAAACTGCTCTGCCGTACGTCCGGAAATGCCTCCATGGCTCAATTCCCACTTGTTGGCCTCTGCACGGAGTTGTTCATCCGGTAAGGTAACCCCTGCACGTCTTGCCAGATGCAAAACAATATCAAAGTATTCTTTCTGTGTCGGCTTCGAGTAATTAATGGTCACACCAAAGCGGTTCACCAGAGAAAGTTTCTCTTCAACCGTATCGGAATGGTGACGATCATTGGAATTATCCTGATCGTTTCGGTCATTCCAGCTCTCTTTGATCAGATGCCGCCGGTTGGAAGTTGCATAAATCAGAATATTTTCCGGTTTGGTTTCCACACCGCCCTCGATAACAGCTTTTAAGAACTTATACTCAATCTCAAATTCCTCGAAAGAAAGATCATCCATATAGATGATAAAACGATAGTTTCGGTTTTTGATCTCTGCAATGATTTCGGACAGATACTTAAACTGATGCTTGTAGATTTCAATCATACGCAGGCCGTCTTTGTAATACTGGTTGACAATGGCTTTGATACTGGTAGATTTACCGGTACCACTGTCACCAAACAGCAATACATTGTTTGCTTTCTTTCCCTGTACAAACGCTTCCGTATTGTCTACCAGCTTCTTTTTCTGAATCTCATATCCGACCAGATCGTCCAGCATAACGGTATCCATATTGTTGATTGCACGGAATGTAAAGCTTCCCTGCGGTGTATCATCAATCCGGAATGCTTTGTTGAGACCAAACATTCCAACACCGTAGTCTTTATAAAAACCAGTCACTGCATCAAAGAATTCTTTTTCATCCTTTGCCGCCTCCAGTTTTTTGCTTAAAGAGCGGACTTTTTCGCTGACATTTTTGTTGTACATCAGATCCTTTTTATGGATGGCCTTATAATTGGAAATCTGGCTGAAACAGTTGATTCCCAGATCTTTTTCGATTGGTCCGAAATCATAGTCAAACAACTCTTTAAAAATACGGAAATCATTTTCCACCAGTTCATTGACACTTCCATCGCTGGCTCCCACCTTTTCACAGGTCATGCTGAAAGGATTTTCACTCATCATAAGGAAAAATGTCAGATAATTATTCCACAGATTATCATCAAATCCATAATCTGTTGCCACTTTTAAAATCCGTTTTACCTGCGTATTGATATCGCGGACAAGTCCGGTTTTATTATATTCACCGGTCTCATATTTCCCGAATACTTCTCCCATCTGTGCAAGGATTGAATCCTCGTCCAAATCTCCATACATCAGCAACTGTGATATTTCCTGATACATTGTATCTCGCCTCTTTCTTTTCTCTTCCTATTTATTTTACCTATATTACACGAAAAAAGGGACTTTGTAAACCAAAGTCCCCTGTATGCAGCTAAAAAGCTACTGTGATCGTTGTTCCTTTTCCCGGCTCACTTTCCAAATGAAGTACCGCATCATGCAGTTCCACAATATGCTTGACGATAGCAAGTCCCAGTCCCGTACCACCGGTCTGTTTGGATCTGCTTTTATCAACACGGTAAAACCGCTCAAAAATACGTTCCTGCTGGTCTTTTGGAATCCCGATACCATTGTCTGCCACAGAAAGCATCGGCTGTCCTTTTTCATAGTACACACGCACGTGCACCTCACCACCTTCATTATTATAACGGATCGCATTCTGACACAGATTTTCCACAAGTTCCGAAATCATGCCCCTGTCTGCCCGCAACATACAGGACACGCCTTCATAATACAGCGTTACATTCCGTTTCTGTGCATTCATCTGCAGATTTTTCACACAGGTACCGGCTACCTCATCCAGATCTACCTGTTCAAAACACAGCAGATTATCTTCACCGCTGTCCAGCTCGGAAAGCCGGATGATATCATTGATAAGAGAAAGCAGCCGTGTCGCATTCTGCTGGATTTCCAGTGCAAAGCGGGTCTCCTGCTCCGGATCTACCATATGGTTTTCGATCAGCTCCGCATATCCGGAAATTGCAGTAAGCGGTGTCTTCAGCTCATGGGATACATTTGCCGTGAAATCCTGCCGTACTTTTGCTGCCATCAGGATATTTTCATGCTGTTTACGAATCGTATTTACAAATGGCACAAGTTCTTTGTATACAGGTTCTTCTATGGTATCTTCCATGTTTTCAGCAAGCCGTTCAATCGGATGCAACAATTGTTTGGTCAAAAAATGTGCCAGGACAATACAGATGGAAACAATCAGTATCAGTATCAGCATCACAAATGGGGATGCCGCAAGGAACACACTGTAGACACTGCGTGCCTGTGTTGCCACACGGATAACCGTTCCATTTTCCAGCCGGAGCGCATAATAGTAATTGTCCATCTGCATGGTATCCGACCGCCGGACACTTTCTCCCTCCCCCTGAAACAACGCCTTCTTTACTTCCGGGCGGTTTTTGTGGTTTGGAAGCTGTGAAATATCCAGATCATTATCAAAAAGTACCGTACCATCCTTTGCAATCCAGGTAACACGCAGGTCTTCCCCGACTTCATAATATTCGGAAAGTGAAACATTTGTATTGTCCGGATCATCAAACAATCCCGTGCCGGAAAGCAGTCTTGCATTGATCTGCAGATCCTTGCGCACCTGTCCCTGAAACAGTTTATAATAAATACCGGTCATACAGACCATGGTTACAATCACTGCAATACCTGCAATCAGAATCAGCCGTAAATTGATTCGTTTCTTCATAACAGCTCCTTACTCTATCACATATCCCACATTTCGAACGGTACGGATTTTGCTTCCCGCTTCTCCAAGCTTCTGCCGCAGTGTCTTGATATGCATATCAACGGTACGGGATTCCCCTTCAAATTCCGTTCCCCACACATGACGCATAATCACCTCTCTGGACAATACAACACTCGGATTGGTCATCAGCAGACGAAGCAGTTCATATTCCTTAAACGTCAGTTCCACCGGCTTATCATCCACAAAAACCATGTGGCGCTCATGATCCAGTGTAATGTTTTCTACCTGCAGGACTTTAATATCCTCGGTTTCTGTCCTCCGTAACAGTGCCTTTACTCTTGTAATAAGTTCCATAATGGAAAAAGGCTTCTTAATATAATCATCTGCCCCTTCGTCCAGACCTTTGATCATATCCATTTCTGCGGTCTTTGCCGTCACCATAATGACCGGCAATTTCTTTGTCGCAGGATTTTTCCGCAGTTTACGCACGATATCATACCCACTCTCATCCGGAAGCATAACATCCAAAAGCACCAGATCCGGCATAATATCCTCCAGTTTTTTATAAAATGTAGTTGCCTTTTCAAATGCGCAGACCATGTAATTGCTGTTTTTCAATGCAATTGTCTCAATCTCCCTGATATTTTCATCATCTTCTACGATATAAATCAATGCCATAACTTTTCCCTCTGTCTATCTTTATATATACCTCTGCAACATCAAGCAGGACGGCCATGCCTGCACAAGACCGCCCTCTCACACGTATTCTATCTGTTTCTTATCATAGCATACGACATGTAAAATCCAAAGTATCGTTTATGTAAAATTTATGTAAAGTTCTATCCACTGTCAGGATTCTTTTATTTCTTTTTTATCATTCAATGCAAAGATAACCCATTCTGCAATATTAGTCGCGTGGTCTCCGATTCGTTCAAAATATTTTGCAACCATCAGCATATCCGCCGCCTGCTCGCCTTTTTCCGGATCATGCCGGATCAGTTCAATGATATCTGCCTTATTTTTATCAAACAGGTCATCTACAATATCATCATGCCTGATGACTTCCTGTGCCTTATTCATATCCTTTTCCACATATGCTTCGATGCTGCGGATCAACATAATTACGGTTTCACTCGCCATCTTTTTGATGTCATCCAGATTCAGCACATACGGTTCTTTTGAAAGCATGATTGTGATTTCCGAGATATCTGCTGCATGGTCTCCGATTCGTTCCATATCCGTTACCATCTTCATGGCTGCGGAAATCACACGCAGATCCCTTGCAACCGGTTGTTGCTGCATCAGCAGATTAAAACAGATGTTTTCAATTTTCTTCTGTTCATGATCCACATCAGAATCTGAATTCATGATTTTTTCTGCAAGCTGCGCATTCTGAGCTATCAATGCTTCTATTGCTTTCTGGATGGAATCCTCGATCATGGTTCCCATATACATCATTTCCTGATTGAGCAGTCTAAGCTGCTCGTCGAACTTTGAGCGCATTAACCAAACCTCCCTGTAATATAATCTTCTGTCCGTTTATCCTTCGGATAAGAAAAAATTGTTTTCGTATCGCCAAACTCAACCATTTCCCCTACAAGGAAAAATGCCGTATCATCCGATACACGCACTGCCTGCTGCATATTATGGGTAACAACAACTACCGTGTATTTCTTTTTCAGATCCTCCATCAGTTCTTCAATCTTTGATGTGGAAATCGGGTCCAGTGCAGATGTCGGCTCATCCATCAACAGAACCTCAGGCTGTACGGCAAGTGCACGGGCAATACAGATACGCTGCTGCTGTCCACCAGAAAGACCCAGAGCGGATTTCTTTAAACGATCCTTGACCTCATCAAAAATAGCTGCTCCGCGCAGACTTTCTTCAACGATGGCATCCAGTTTTGACTTATCTTTCATTCCATGTACACGCGGACCATATGCAATGTTGTCATAAATACTCATCGGAAACGGGTTCGGCTGCTGAAACACCATGCCAATTCTTTTCCGAAGAACGGTTGTATCTACACCCTCTGCATAGATATCCTCATCATCCAGTTTCACTTCTCCTGTGATTCTCACACCATCTACCAGATCATTCATCCGGTTGATGGTTTTTAAGAATGTTGATTTTCCACATCCGGACGGTCCGATAAAAGCGGTCACACAATTCTCACGAATATTCATGTTTACATCCTTGAGTGCATGGTTTTCACCGTAATACAGGTTCAGATCACGGACAGTAATTTTTGTTCGTTTTTCCATGTTTCTCTCCTCATCTGCAATGGTTTTCTCACACTGCAATTATCCATTTCTTAGGATTTATGAATATTATAAAGAGAGATTGTAAAATGCACTGGACTGGGAATGTAAAATTTTTGCAAAATCAATGTAATAGATGTAAGGTTTCTTGATACGCAATTTACAGGTTGATTTTTAAATATAAGATTTCTCTAAGTGACGTAAGAAGGGGGACATTTCTTCCTGTTGATTGGAGAAAATATAATTGAAAGACATACCGTTAAATCAATTAATGATAAGGCCCGGTATCTATAGATGAAAAATCAAAGCCTAAGGTGACGTTTTCCCGAAATTTTAATGCTAGGAATCTGGACATGTCACCTATATAGTAAAAATTGCTTCTCCGGATACCGCTTTTTTCATAAAAGTGGTACCTGAAGAAGCAATTTTTGATCTATAGAGACTTTCCGGTATCTAAATATTAAATTTTCGGTATATAGGTACCACAACGGTATCTTTTACATGAATTTTATCGGCATAGAGACCACGACGGTATCTTCCCGATGAATTTACCGATCCATCTTTTCCACAAACATGAGCAGAAAACTGATCAGAAGCAGTCCGCTCGATACCCAGATCATATGATATCCAAACCGGATAGAGAGATTTCCTCCAATACCAGCCCCGAGTCCGAAAAATAAAATAATGCCAAAATAATACAGTGCCTTTTTTAATTTTTCTGTGTCATGGGTCTGCAGATAACCGGTAAATGCTTCTGTTCCGCTACGGAGATTTCCGATGCACATTGTGCTTGCATAAGAATATCCGCTTACTTTCCGGAATGTCTGTACCTGCATTGCACATGCAAACGATACCAGCACGGTAGCCAGCAGATCCAGGCGTTTTGGCATGAATCCAACAAAAACCAGAATCGCAATTTCCATCAAAAGCACACCCTGCCGCCAGTGCAGTTTCTTAGCATATTTAAAGATCACATGAATCTTCTCTGCAAAGAAAACGCCCGATGCAAATGCCAGAAGCGGTAATAAGTATCGTAACACATCCAGCCATTCTCCCATCATCAGGTGCGTACTCATCAAAACAATATTTCCCGTCTGTGCGTTGGAAAATACTTCCTCACGCGTAAAGTATGTATACGCATCCTGAAAACCTCCGGACAGTGCCAAAAACACACTTGTGACAAATGCTTCCGACATTTGGACGTCCGCATTTGTCTTAGGATTTCCTAGTTTCATCACTTCACATCCTTCTTTTTAATATATAAACTCTATATATTATAGTGTGCTTTTATACAAAATTCAACCTAAATTATAAGAATGACCGCATATGAATGCTTAATTCTTCTTCCTGTTTTATCAATTTCTTTGCAATATCCTTTGTTTCCTCATCTGCAGCCTGATACTGGTTCAGATAACGGCTTAAAGATTTTACTCCCATGTTACAGCCGTCCGTTATCAGATCCGCGATCGTTGCATCCGATTCATCCATGGCAAGTTTTACATTTGTTTTCATCCAGGACATTCCCTGTGCCATCGGATTTGGATCTTTTCCCGTATCGTGACATTGTTCGAGTTTATTCTGAATTTCTTCTTTCAGTTTTTCATGCCCTTCTTTACATGTTTCCAGCAGTTTTTTTAATTTTTCATTGGTGGTTTTTTCGAGGACCTCCCCGATGGATGCCGTTCCCATCTTGATTCCCGCGTCGCATTCTCTCAATAATTTTATAGTATCCGGTTCCGTCATTTCTTCCTCCTTTATGAAATTGTTTTATTACGGTTTCCGTAATGATTGTCATTCATAAGTATTCCCGGATTTTCTGTTAAATATTTTCAGGCACCTTTTCTTCCTTTATTATTTTCTAAGAAACCCGTAAAACAGCCATTGACTGATTTCACAGAGAAATTTATAATCCAAGAAAAAAGCAATTACAAAGATGGCTTCCCTGCAGCAGACACTTAATACCCTGGATTATAAATGCTGGTATTACGAAACCGCATTAAAAGCCGGCACCACCGATGTACTGCAAAACATGCCTATAGAAGATATTCCGGAACAATTTCAGGAGGTGCGGCAGAACCTGACGCATGTTCCCATGCCTACCAGCGCATAGCTTTTCAAAAATACGCAAAAATCCTTCGGAAGCGGTTTTCCGAAGGATTTCTTTATATATATTTATTTATCTGCGGTTGACATCAAATTTCTTTGCTAGTGCTTTGGTAAGCAGGTTAATGCCAAGAACAATCATCAGCAGAACCACTGCAATACCGAATGCCACTCCAAATTCACCCTTAGTCGCACTCAGGTAAAGCTGAATGGTAAGAGTTCCGGCCGGCATTTTCGCCTTTGCAAACAGATCGGCAAAGCTCTTCGGGAGGAGGCCCGAGCTTCCCGCTGTAAACAACAGTGCTGCTGACTCACCGACAATTCGTCCGATGGCAAGAATAACACCGGTGATGATTCCCGGCATCGCTGACGGCAGTAAAATAGTCCTTATCATATGCCACTTTCCGGCTCCCAGACCGATGGCACCGCTGCGGTAACTGTCCGGAACTGTTTTTAATGCTTCCTGTGTATTACGTGTAATCAGTGGAAGCACCATCAGCGTCAGAGTAAAGGAACCTGTCAGGATGGAATATTTCAGATGAAGTGTCTGTCCGAAAAACATCATACCAAACAGACCAAAAATAATGGACGGAATACCTGCCAGCGTCTCGGTTGCGAACTCAATCATGCTGACCAATTTTCCCGGTTTTGCGTACTCATTCAGATAAACCGCTGCCCCGACACCGATTGGGGTAGCAATCAGCATGGTTACAATTATGATATAAAGCGTATTTACAATATTTCCCGCAATACCGGTTGTTCCTTTTAACACCGAAGTGACACTGGTAAGGAATTCCCAGTTAACGCTCCGGATACCTTTGACAAATACATACACAATGATTCCGAGAAGCAGCGCAACGGAAAGAATTGCACACACATAGATGGCAACATAAGTAAAGAAATCCGCCGGATGTCTGGTTTTCGTACGAATACTTGTATTACTTCCTGTCATTTTTCAACGGCTCCTTTCTTCTCGACCTGCGCAAGCACCAGATTGATGATCATAATAAAGATAAACAGTACCAGACCTACGGTAAAGAGTACTTCCCGGTGAAGCCCTTCCGCATAACTCATCTCGCTGACAATCTGTGTGGTCAGGAAACGTACCGAGTTGAATGGAAGCGGCAGATTTACCGAACCTCCGGCAACCAGATTGATTGCCATGGCTTCTCCGAGCGCGCGGCCGATACCAAGAACCACACCTGTCATAATACCGGATCTTGCTGCCGGAATCATAACTTTAAATATCGTCTGGATATGTGTTGCTCCGAGGGCAAGCGAAGCAGATTTTAAATGTCCGGGTACTGCTCGGATGGAGGAAACACTGATATTGATTACCGTAGGCAAAATCATGATTGCCAGTACAATAATCGCAGAAAGCAGATTGGAACCACCGGTAAACTGATGGGTTGTACTTCCCGCAAACACCCGTTTTTCCAGGCGGTACATCAATGGATTTAAAACCATAAGTCCAAGCAGTCCATATATTACAGACGGAATTGCTGCCAGCAGCTCTACCGCCGGCTGTACAATCGCTGCCAGCATTTTATTGGAAACCTCTGTGATAAATACCGCTGTCAGAATTCCAATCGGTACACCGATCAGAATTGCCACTGCAGTACCTACAATAGAAGTCAGAATAATGTACAAAATACCATAAGATGGTGTTGCTGCTGTCGGCTGCCATACAGTTCCAAATAACAGGTCAATCACCCCGACTTTTGCCAGTGCCGGGGTGCCCTTTGCAAACATATAAACCGTTATGGAAAGAACTGCTACGATGGCAACGGCTGCGCATATAAGAAATATTACTTTTGCAATCGTTTCCACGATGTGCTTTGTTGCTTTGCCGCCTGTCATATCTTTATCCTCGTTTGCCTGTTTACGTGTTTCTTAATTTACATTATTTACTGTTTGGGATGATCAGTCCTACAGACTTGATAACATTCTGTCCGTCTGCAGAGTTGATAAAGTCGAAATATGCCTGTACCTGCTTGCTCTGCTCAGAAATCTCACCCTTGGTAGCCATTACGAACGGTCTCTGTAATACATAGTCTCCTGCAAGAATATTGTCTTCTGTCGGCTCTACAGAGTTGATCTTTAATCCATTTACGGTGTCATCCAGCACATCCAGGGATACATATCCAACTGCTCCCGGAGTTGCTGCAACCTTTGCCAAAACAGCACCTGTAGAATCAAGTTCCTGCGCATATTTGCAGGAATCCTTTACATCCATCAGTTCCTCAAACGCATCTCTTGTACCAGATCCCGCCTCACGGCCGATGACTACGATCTGCTCATCCGGTCCGCCGAGATCTTTCCAGTTTGTAATCTCTCCGGTATATACTTTTGCAAGATCTTCAGACTTAATATCTGTGACTGTGTTTGCTGTATCTGTAATAACTGCGATACCGTCAATTGCCACAATATTCTCTACGACACCCTGGCTTTTCTCATCGTCAGAAAGGGCACGGGAAGCATCTCCGATATCAACGCTGCCGGCTGTAAGAGACTCGATTCCTGCACTGGACCCTGTAAACTCTGCGGTTGCGGAAACATTCGGATATTTCTCCATGAATGCTTCGTTCATGGCATTTGCAAGTTTCTCCATGGAAGTACTTCCTGCCAGTGTAACGGTTCCACTCAGATCCGCTCCATCTGTTGTATCTGCATTTGCAGTTGTATCAGATGCCGTTGTATCTGTATTTGCATCAGCACTTGCATCACTGCTGTCAGAACCACATCCCATCACACCTGCAGCGACCATTGTTGTTGCTGTCAGTAAAGCCATCATTTTTACAAGTTTGTTTTTCATGATTTTCTCCTCTTTCTTTCATGTTGTTCCTCATTACAGTTGTTATCTTATCGGGTCCGTGTAAAATGCATAACCAGACTAATGTAAATTAAATGTAAAAAGTATGTTGTCCTGTAAAACGACAAAACTTACGAATGTTTTAAGTTTATTTAAGGTTCCCGTCTTATCTTCTATGTATAAAGATGTTACCGTAGTCTACGCCATTGTAACCGCACACAAAGGGAAAATTTCTGCCAAAAGTGAAGATGGAAATTCCCTGACTTTTTCCATTCTTCTCAATTAAACATCCCATGTTTCCACAAAAAAGAGAAGAAGATTCTTACATAGCATGCAGAATCTTCTTCTCTTTTTCATTGGATCTTTATAAGTTATTTCAAAAATCCGAAATTGCTGACTATAGCAGCTTCCTTTGCCTTTCCATTGCAGACGTTAACAAAACTGATGATACGGACAACCAGTAAAATGATAAAACATACGGCTGCTGCAATCGGAACGACAACGGTCCAGCAGAACACTACAGTAATCAGTCCCAGCAGAACTTCAGACACAAGTATCCTGATTCCCTCACGCACATGAAATCCGACATAAGGAGAATCCTTCGCCACAAGAAGTGCCACGATAGTTCCCAAAATTCCCAGAAGATATGGAAGCATTGCAAACAGTTTGTGCTCCGCAATATCTTTTCCGTCAAATTCTGTGGAATGATCCTTAGGATCTACATAAGGCTGCCCGTACGGCATACCATTGTTCATCTGTGGATTGCCATAATACGCTCCGTTGTTTCCCTGTGGATTTCCGTAGCCGTATGGCGTCCCCTGCGAATTCTGATTTTCCTGTGTTCCTGTATGTAAGCTGGCTCCGCATCTGGTGCAGAATGTACTGTCATCCGGCATTTCACTGCCGCACTTCGGACATATCATATAAAATTCCTCCTCTTCGTTTGAAATGAACTCTGCGAACATCTCCGCGCTTTTTATTTTATATAAGTTTATGTTGCAAGTCAATTTAGATTCTCTTAAGTTTTCCTTTTCTTTCTTCATAAATTGTTTTCAGAACAGACACTACCACAATCTGATACCCCGGATGCTGCTTTCCTATACCCCTGCCAAATCCTATAATTCCGTTGTAATCAGTTGTCCAAAGCTCACCAGCGGAGAAACGTACACGCTCCTTGCCGGTGATACCACCACAACGGTTACATTGGATTCCCTTGTAAAATCGGTAAAAAAATAAAGGGCGTGTGAAAAAACGAAAGTTTTTTCATGCGTCCTTTTGCTTATAGATACAACAGTAGTTATATTTTATAAAAAAGTGTATACTCCCCCTTTCCCCATAAGAATGCTATTATGGAATCCTATGCGGCAGTTGCAACTTTTTTTTGCTTGTTGTGATATTTATAAAGATTGTGTCCGATAGAAACAAGAAATACTTCAAGCAATACAGATTTTATCCCTCTTCGGACAATTCTTTTATACCAACGGTCGTTTTTTATGATACCAAATGTACCTTCGGCCTGAATGGATCTGTTCATCCTTAGAAGCGCTCCCTTGATACTTTCGAGATTTTCAATCACTTCCTGATGCATCGATGTAAGTTCATGGTTGAGCCGAACGGTACGGTTTTTATCTGTCTTTTTACATTGTTCTGCATATGGACAGCCGGAACAATCTTCACACTGATATACTTCTTCCTGTCGTCCATACTTGTTTCCCTTTACATTTTTACGATACTGAAGATAAAAGCTTTTCCCGTTTGGACAACGCATGATTCCGTCCTCCCCGATTGGGAAATTTACTGCACGAAATGGATCTTCATGATACTTCTTGTCAGTAGTTTCTTTCTTGAACATGGGGAACTTCATATATTTTTCCATTCCATGCTGCTCACAGAAGATGTAATTGTTGTAAGAACCATATCCGGCATCTGCGACTGGATACTTTGGATAGAAACCATATATATTCTGAAACTTGTTCATTAGTGGAATAAAACAGTCCATATCGGAACGGTACTGATTTACATCAACAACAGCAATGTATTCATCTGCAACACCAACCTGTACAT
>ENA-OUOW01001256-OUOW01001256.1-human-gut-metagenome-genome-assembly--contig:-NODE-1256-length-17840-cov-4.410964_pt1 | contig 17840 bp, 16 predicted proteins | sample MGYA00237938_ERZ548769 | MGnify/ENA primary metagenome ERZ548769 (study PRJEB26490, sample SAMN05356870) | human gut metagenome | biome: terrestrial biome; feature: human-associated habitat; material... | reverse complement strand
TCGTCGGCAGCGTCAGATGTGTATAAGAGACAGCATATACTTGCAACGGCATCTATACCACAAAATACAATCAGCAGATCAAATGTCATGACCTTAACGGACATGGCACACAGAACATTGTGCAGGGGTTTGAAAACAGCTGTAATCCGTTTTTTGCACAGCTGGTACAGGATATGCCGTTGGATAACATTATTCAAACATACACACGTATGGGCATTGCGGTAAACGATACAAAAATGCAGAAAATCCAATTTGACGGGTTATCTTCTTTTAGTGCTTCTACAAAGCTGACAGATACCAGTGACTTCGACACCATGTGGAGTTGCATGGGACAGAGCGAAGCACTTGCAAGCCCACTGCAAATGATGCTGTGGGAGAGTGCCATTGCCAATGCCAGCGGAAAAGTGACAGAGCCCTATCTCATTGACCATACTACTAGCGTGACTGGGAGCACAAAATATGAAGCAAAAACCACCTATGGAGAGAACAACATTTTTTCCGCAGAAGTAGCCAGTCAGATAAAACAGATCATGCGACAAAATGGACAGGAACGCTACAGTTCTATTGGCTATCCCGTTGGTGTAAAAAGCGGTACAGCACAGGTACAGAACGGGGCATCGGAAAATTCTTTGTTGGTTGGATTCAATGATGATCCCAATTTACCGATTGCATTTTGCGTAGTAATTGAAGACCGTGTTTCTGGTGAAATCTCTACTTCGGATATTGTTTCAACAATGCTGAATGCACTGAATCAAAACTAATTTGCATCAGCACAATAAACAAAAAAGCGTTTTGCAGGCAGAATATAATCTGCCTTGCAAAACGCTTTTTTGTTATGCATAAAATGCCTTAAAGCAAATTGATTTTTTTGAACATGTCCTGCATCTTCTGATCGATTCCTGAAATAGTTTCGGAACACTCTTTCAGTTCGCCAGTCAGGGAAGCGGCAATTTTAGGATCGCCAGTAGACTTGTAATGCAGCTGATGCTCCAGACTTGCCCAGAAGTCCATGGCAATGGTGCGAATCTGAATCTCTACAGGAGCAATTTCTTTGCCGTTGGACATGTAGACCGGTACATCCAGAATCATGTGAAAACTCCGGTAACCATTCGGTTTTGGATTTTTGATATAGTCCTTGATTTTTCGCAGCTGAAAAGCACTGTGGTCTGTCAGGAGGTCTGCAATTGCATAAATGTCATCAATATAGCAGCAGATTACCCGAACCCCTGCAATATCTGTTAAATTGTTGCGGGCACTTTCCGGTGTAACCGGCATGCCTTTCCGCTGCAACTTTCCCACAATGCTCTGCGGTGTCTTAATACGGCTTTCGATATTGTGAATTGGGTTTCGCTGAAACCGCATACTGAATTCGTTGTCGAAAATATTCAGCTGTGTCTTTACCAGTTCAATTGCAGAATCGTAAAGATGTTCCAATTCCAAAAACGAATAAAACACATCTTGAATCTGTTCTTCCTTGTGTTCCGGAACCACATCGCGAATGGCATCCAGATAAAATTCCTTGTCGTCCATATAGATGATCCCTCCTATACAGAAAACGCACACAAAGACCGTGCATTTGTGTGCGTTTTACGAAAAATCAGAGTGCATACAATGCTACTCTATACGATTTGCAAATGATAATGCCTATTACGGGAGCAGACGGTTGATGTCACGCGGGAACATGCTTGCCTGACGAACATTTGACAGACCCAGCAGCTTCATAACCAGACGTTCCAGACCAATACCCAGACCGCCGTGCGGAGGCAGACCATATTTGTGGGCTTCCAGATAGTATTTGAAGTCCTCCGGATCCAGACCTTGTGCGTGCATCTTGTCCAGCTGTTCCTGATAATCGTGGATACGCTGACCGCCGCTGGTAATTTCCAGACCGCGGAACAACAAGTCGAACTTGTATGCCAGACGCGGATCTTCTCTGGAATTCATTGCATAGAACGGCGGCTTAGAGGACGGGAAATGCGTAACAAAGATAAAGTCGCTGTCGAATGTTTTCTTTGCGTATTCGCAGATTGCCACTTCGTCTTCTGGTTCCAGATCCAGCTTGTTCTTGGAACCTTTGTTGCCCAGAATTTCCTTTGCTTCCAGCAGGGTAACGCTGGGAATATCCCGAATTACCGGTACATCTGCTTCCAGCAGTTCCAGTTCAAATGCATAATGCTTTTTCAGATATTCCATGACATATCGCAGGCATGCTGTTTCCATTGCCATAACGTCATACATGCTGTCAATGTAACCCATTTCAAAGTCCAGACCAATGTATTCGTTGATATGACGAGATGTTGCGTGCTTTTCTGCACGGTATACCGGTGCAATTTCAAATACGCGGTCAAAGAATGCCACAGCAGTCTGCTTGTAGAACTGCGGGGACTGGTTCAGGAATGCCGGTTTGTCAAAGTATTCCAGATGGAAGATATTCGCACCACCCTCGGCACCTTGTGCAACGATCTTCGGGGTATGGATCTCTGTGAAGCCCTGTCCAATGAGGAATTCGCGGAATCCACCGACAACGCCTTCCTGAATCTTGAAAATGGCACGTTCATAAATGTTACGCAGGGCAACAGAACGGTTGTCCAGATTGATGTCCAGTGCACAGCCCAGTTTTTTGTTGGAAACTTTCAACGGGTATTCCTCGTTGCAGTTTGCAATGACTTCCAGTGCAGACAGCTGCAACTCTACGCCGCCGACAGCCTTTTCATTCTTTGTAACCTTACCGCGAACCCAGACAAAGTTGCCTTCCCGAAGTCCGGTGATAGAATCCTTGCACTGTTCCGGTACGTACAGCGACTGAATCAGGTAACGACCGGTACGCAAAATCAGGAATGCAAAACCACTCATCTGGCGGATCTTATGTACGCAGGCACGCAGAGAGATTTCTTCTCCTACATGATCTGCTGCATCAGAGAAATCAAATTCGTGCAGCAGATGATCAGTATTGATCTGTGTGATGCCGTCTTTTTTCTCCGGAATATACTGATTCGGATTAGTGAATTTAGTGCATTCTACTGATTTAACTTCTTCTGCCGCATTTGCCTTGTCAGCAGATTCTTCCGCAGTAACTGTCGGTTTTGCTTTTGCCAGTTTGGTTTCCTGTAATTCCTTGATTGTACTGGGGGTGCAAACGCCGCGAAGGGATTTGGTGCACTGTCCCATCAGGAAGCCGAATACTTTCTTTTCACCAGACTGATACTGTGAAACAGCTTCTGCATTCTCTGACAGAATCTTGTCGATAACTTCTTCTGCCTTTTTGGTATCGTTGACAATCAGCATGCCGGATTCTTCTGCAATGACCTTTGCCGTTTTTCCGGTTTCGATCATCTGACGGAGAATCTTCTTGGCATCGTTCTTGGATACCTGTTCGGTATCTGCCATTTTCACCAGTTCTGCAAATTCAGCAGGGGAGAACGGCAGTGCTTCCATAGAAACTTCGCCCAGATTTACACGGCGAAGCAGTTCTACAATGATAAAGTTCGCAATGCTCTTAGGTGCGTTATAAACTGCAACGGCATTGTCGTAGAAATCGGAAACGCTCTTTTGGCTGATCAGAATTTGAGCATCTGTCTTGGACAGACCATAGTCTTTCATATAACGTTCCATACGCTTATACGGCAGTTCCGGCAGCATATCCCGAATGGAATCCAGCATTTCATCTGTAAAGTTGACCTGCAAAATATCCGGTTCCGGGAAATACCGATAGTCATGTGCGTTTTCCTTGCTTCTCATGGAAGAAGTTTCGCCCTTGTTTTCGTTGAAACGACGGGTTTCCTGCACAACTTTTTTGCCGGCATCCAGCAGTCTGGACTGCCGCTTGATCTCATAATTGATGGCACGGGTAATCGATTTCAGAGAGTTCATGTTTTTGATCTCTGCACGAGTACCCAGTTCCTTATCCTCCGGACGCATAATAGAAACATTGACATCGCAGCGGAGAGAACCTTCTTCCATTTTACAGTCACTGACACCAGCGTACTGCAACAGGAGCATAACCTTTTCAATGAAAGCCTTCGCTTCTTCTGCGGAAGAAATATCCGGCTCTGTAACGATTTCTACCAGCGGGATACCACAACGGTTGTAGTCTGCCAGAGAAACGGCGTTGAAGTCATCGTGCACCAGTTTTCCGGCATCTTCTTCCAAGTGGATATGGTTGATTCGGATATACTTCTGTCCGTTCGGGGTGTCAATGGCAACCTTGCCTTCCAGACAAAGCGGATAATACAACTGGGAAATCTGATATGCCTTCGGCAAGTCCGGATAGAAGTAGTTCTTTCGGTCAAAAACAGAAAACTTGCTGATGTCGCAGCCCAGTGCCATACCAGCCTTTACCGCATATTCTACAGCAGTCTGGTTGATGACCGGCAGTGTGCCCGGCATACCGGTGCAGACCGGACAGCAGCGGGAGTTCTGGCTTCCGCCGAATTCTGCACTACAGGTACAAAAAACTTTGGATTTGGTCAGGAGCTCCGCATGGATTTCCAGACCAATAACAGGAATATATGATGACATGATAAAACTGCTCCTCCTTACTTCAATACCGGAACAGCGGTTTCAAACTGCTGTTCAAAGGCATCTGCAACCTGTAGAATGGTTGCTTCATCGAACTGCTTGCCCACAATGGACATACCGATCGGCATGCCTGCTGCATTATAGCCGCAGGGGGTAGAAATTGCCGGCAGGGAAGCAATATTTACGGTTACCGTACAAATATCCGCCTGATACATCTTTACCGGATCAGAAATGTTTTCATGTACGCCATAGGCAACAGACGGGGTTGTCGGTGTCAGAATTACATCACAGGTTTCGAAAATGTGTGCATATTCTGCGGAGATTCGCTGCTTGAGTGCCATAGCCTTTCCGTAATATGCATCATAGTAACCGCTGGACAGAGCATAGTTTCCGAGCAAAATACGGCGTTTTACTTCGCTGCCGAAGCCTTCGCTTCTGGAGTTGCAGATCAGTTCTTGGAATGTGTCGCCGACCTTGCTGCGGTGACCATATTTGATGCCGTCGTAGCGGGACAGGTTGGAAGAAGCCTCTGCGGAAGCAATCAGATAATATGCCGCAACAGCGTATTTCAGACTGGGCATGCTGCATTCCACCAGTTCTGCTCCCATTTTTTCATAAGTTCTTGCAGCCTGCATCACTGCATTTCGAACTTCATCGTCAATACCCTCTGCATAGAATTCCTTCGGGATTGCGATTTTCAGTCCCTTGATGTCTTTTCCCAGTTTTGCGGTATAGTCTTCCGGATTGCGTTTGGAAGATGTACCATCGTGCGGGTCAAATCCTGCAATGGCATTCAAAATCCATGCACAGTCCTGTGCGTTTTTGGCAATCGGTCCGATCTGATCCAGAGAGGAAGCGAATGCCACCAGGCCATAACGGGAAACTCTGCCGTAGGTCGGCTTCAGTCCGGTAACGCCGCAGAACGCTGCCGGCTGACGAATGGAACCGCCGGTGTCCGAACCCAGTGCAGCCGCAGCCAGAGAAGCAGATACGCTTGCTGCGGAACCGCCGGAAGAACCACCCGGCACACATTCAGTGTTAAACGGATTGCGGGTTTTTGCAAAAGCAGAAGTCTGTGTGGAACCACCCATTGCAAATTCGTCCATGCTTGCTTTTCCCAGCATGACAATGTCCTGTGCAGCCAGTTTTTCCATTACAGTTGCATTATACGGCGGAATGAAATCTTCCAGCATTTTTGAAGCACAAGTGGTCTTGATGCCATCTGTGCAAATATTGTCCTTGATTGCCATGGGAATGCCGCAAAGCACGCCTGCATTTCCCGCATCAATTTTTTTCTGTGCAGCAGCGGCATCTGTCAGAGCACGCTCTGCTGTTACTGTAATATAACTCTGAATGGTATCATCATATTTTGCAATGCGATCCAGATAGCTCTGTGTCAGTTCCGGTGCAGAAATTTCTTTGCTGTCCAGCATCTGACGCAGTTTTCCAATGGTTTGTTGCGTAAGATCCATATGTTTTCCTCATTCGTCCGCAGACGAATGCCTCCTTTTCTGATTGTTATCCGGCGAAAAGCACGTACACAACGGGTGTGGCTTATCGCGATTATTCTACAACCTTTGGCACAACGAAACAGTTTTCGTCGTTTACAGCATTTTGCAGAATCTTTTCTGTAGGGAAACTGTCTTCCTTGATGTCTTCCCGCAAGTCGTTCAGATAAACATTTTTATTGTCGGCATATGCATCATACTGAATGTCGATTTCCTTTACGGTATCCATAATTTCAATGATGCTTGTCATTTCAGATGCCATTTGCTCCATTTCTTCTTTTGTAAAATGAAGCTTTCCCAATTCTGCCAGATAGGCAATCATCTGTAAATCCAATCTTGACCCTCATTTCTATTCCTGAAATTGCAGAAATTTATTCCGCGGCAAAGCCGCAGACATCTGCTTAAATTTACACAGGTTTTATTATAACATAATCCCTTGGATTTTGCAAGGCTTTTCTTACGGGAAAGCACAAAAAAACAGAATTTGAAAATTTTTTCCGGATATGCTTGATTTTTTTCCGGTTTTTCAGTATAATAGAATGTGATATTGTTTGGAAACCCTTGTGTCTGTCAAAACATAGAGTTTGGGATTTCCAAGGTAGGGAGGATTCATAATGCTGACTTTTTCAAAAATGCACGGCATTGGCAATGACTACATCTACATCAACTGTTTCAAGGAAACCGTAACGGATCCGGAAAAGCTTTCTGTTTTTTTAAGTGATGTTCGGTTTGGCGTAGGTTCTGACGGTCTGGTTTTGATTCTTCCGTCAGAAGTTGCAGATTTCCGAATGCGGATTTTTAATGCAGACGGCTCTGAAGCAATGATGTGCGGCAATGCCACCAGATGCATCGGCAAGTATGTTTACGACATGGGCATGACTGACAAAACAGAAATTTCGCTGGAAACAAACTCCGGCATCAAGTATCTGACACTGTATCCTGATGCCAACAACAAGATTGAAAGCGTCAAAGTGGATATGGGAAAGGCAATCCTCGTTCCGAGAGAAATTCCGGTCAATTCGGATCTGGAACGGTTTATTGCACAGCCAGTAACAGTGGACGGTAAGGAATACGCAATGACCTGCGTTTCTATGGGAAATCCGCATGCAGTTGTGTTTTTGCCGGAAGTGGATTCTCTGGATCTGGAGAAAATCGGTCCGTCTTTTGAACATCATGAGCTGTTTCCGGATCGAGTGAATACGGAATTTGTCCGCGTGATCGATGACCATACGCTGCAAATGCGTGTATGGGAACGGGGAAGTGGTGAAACCTTTGCCTGCGGTACCGGCACTTGTGCCACTGTAGTGGCAGCAGTTCTCAATGGATTCTGCAAAAAGGAAGAAGAAATTCTGGTACATCTCCGCGGTGGAGATCTGCGTATTATTTATCACGAAGATGATACAGTCACTATGATCGGACCTGCAATCTATGTTTTTGAAGGAAAGATGGAGTATCCGAATCTCTAAAGCAAATGTAGGGTGTGTTGACACGTGTCTTTTAGGGTGGTTTTCCCCGTTCGTCGTTAAAAATCCTTGCCATGCGAAAGCACGCCTGCGAATTTTTGCTTAGAACGGAGAAAAATCACCTCATAAAATTCACATATCATTATATTATAATGATAATGTCAACGCCCCCTAAATCATAATTTTAATTTCATAAAGGAGTATTTCAAATGCCAACGATCAATGAGAATTTTTTGAAGCTGGAAAAGAATTATTTGTTCATCAATATTGCAAAAAAAGTCAATGCGTTCATGGCTGAAAATCCAGATGCACCGCTGATTCGTATGGGCATCGGCGATGTTACACTGCCGATTGCACCGGTTTGCGTAGAGGCAATGAAAAAAGGTGCCGATGAAATGGGCGTAAAAGAAACCTTCCGTGGCTATGAGGACAGCGGCTCCGGCTATGATTTCCTGAAAGAAGCAATTGCAGGATATTACAAGAAGTTTGGCGTTTCTCTGGAACTGGATGAAATTCGTGTCAATGACGGTGCCAAGAGTGACTGCGGCAATATTGTAGACATTTTTGGCGATGACAATATTGTACTGATTACGGATCCGGCATATCCGGTTTATGTAGATTCCAATAAAATGAACGGCAGAACGGTAATTTATGCAGATTCTGATGAATCCAACGGTTTTGCAGCTATGCCAGATTCGTCTGTTCATGCAGATTTGATTTACCTCTGCTCTCCAAACAACCCGACCGGTTCCGCATATACCAGAGAACAGCTGAAAGAATGGATTGCTTACGCTAAGGCAAATAAAGCAATCATTATCTTTGATGCTGCGTATGAAGCGTTCATCACGGATCCGGATGTGCCGCACAGCATTTACGAAGTAGACGGTGCTAAGGAATGTGCCATTGAAATGTGTTCTCTCTCCAAGACAGCAGGCTTTACTGGTATGCGTTGCGGCTATACTGTTATTCCGACCGCACTGCATGTAATCGCTTCTGACGGCACTGATGTCAGCATCGCACAGATTTGGGGCAGACGGCAGGGCAGTAAGTTCAACGGCGTTTCCTATCCGGTACAGTGTGCAGCAGCAGCTGTTTTCACGGAAGAAGGACAGAAACAGATTCGTAAGAACATTGCATACTATCAGGAAAATGCTGCAATTATTGCAAAGACTATGGAAGAACTGGGGATTGAATATACCGGCGGGAAGAATTCTCCGTATATTTGGTTGAAGTGCCCTAAGGGTATGAACAGCTGGGGATTTTTCGATTACCTGCTCCACGAAGCAGCAGTTGTCGGCACACCAGGCGAAGGCTTCGGCAAGAACGGCGAGGGCTGGTTCCGTCTGACTGCATTTGGCGACAGAGAAAAAACCAAGGAAGCAATGGAACGCATGAAGAAGCTGCTTTCTTGAAAAAATTGGCTGCCTGAAATAATATAAAAAAGTCAAAGCCGTTTTCGGCTATGATAGAAATGACAACGGAGGATTATTTATTATGCGTGCTGTAATCACAGTAATTGGTAAGGACAATGTAGGTATTCTGCATCAGGTAAGCGGCGTTTGTGCAAAGTATCAGGCGAATGTGCTGGAAGTGACTCAGAGCGTTTTGCAGGATATGTTCGCCATGATCATGATGGTGGACATCACAGCAATGACAACAGATTTCACACAGCTGAGTGACGAACTGAACAGCTTGGGTGAAACACTGGGCTTGTCCATTCACGCTATGCATGAAGATATTTTCAATGCAATGCACCGTATCTAAGAAAACGCAGGAGAAGATTATATTATGAATAGCACTATGTTTAATGCAGGAGATATTCTGGAAACGATCCGAATGATTCAGGATGAGTGTCTGGACATTCGTACTACCACGATGGGTATTTCTCTGCTGGACTGTATTGACCCCGACATCAATAAGGCTTGTGATAAGGTCTATGACAAGATCACAAGAAAGGCAGAAAAGCTGGTGGAAACCGGTGAAAAGATTGAAAAGGAATACGGTATCCCGATCATCAACAAGCGAATTGCCGTAACACCGATTGCTATGCTGGCAGCTGCATGCCCGAAGGAAAATCCGGTAAAGTTCGCCAAGGCTTTGCAGCGTGCAGCTGAAACCTGTGGTGTCAACTTTGTCGGCGGTTATTCCGCACTGGTTCACAAGGGATTCAGTGCAGGAGATCTGGAACTGATTCGTTCCATTCCGGAAGCACTGGATGTAACTACTCGTCTGTGTTCTTCCGTCAACGTAGGTTCCACCAGAAGCGGTATCAACATGGATGCGGTTCGTATCATGGGTGACATTGTTCTGGAATCTGCAAAGCTGACAGCAGATCGTCAGTGTGTTGGACCGTCCAAGCTGGTCATTTTCTGTAATGCACCGGAAGATAATCCGTTTATGGCTGGTGCGTTCCACGGTGTCGGTGAGCCGGATTGCGTTATCAATGTTGGTGTTTCCGGACCGGGCGTTGTACGTTCTACCGTATCCAAGTATCCGGACGCTTCGATCGATCAGATTGCAGACATCATTAAAAAGACTGCATTCAAGATCACCAGAATGGGTCAGCTGGTAGGTGCAAAGGCATCGCAGATGCTGGGCGTTCCGTTCGGTATTGTAGACCTTTCTCTGGCACCCACACCGGCTGTTGGTGACAGCGTTGCACATATTCTGGAAGCAATGGGTCTGGAAACCTGCGGTACACATGGTACTACAGCTGCTCTGGCTCTGCTGAATGATGCTGTAAAGAAGGGCGGCGTTATGGCTTCTTCCAATGTTGGTGGTCTGTCTGGTGCGTTTATTCCGGTTTCGGAAGATGCCGGCATGATCGATGCAGCAGTAGACGGCACATTGACACTGACAAAGCTGGAAGCAATGACTTCTGTTTGCTCCGTTGGTCTGGATATGATTGCAGTTCCCGGCGATATTGAAGCGTCTACCATTTCCGCAATTATTGCAGATGAAATGGCAATCGGTATGGTCAACAACAAAACAACCGCAGTTCGTTTGATTCCTGCAATTGGTCTGAAGGAAGGCGATATGTTGGAATTCGGCGGTTTGTTCGGCAGTGCACCGGTTATGCCTGTAAAGCGGAAGTCCGCTGCAAAGTTCATTGCACGCGGCGGTCGCATTCCGGCACCGATGCACAGCATCAAGAACTAATGGGAGAACCATGCAGCAGTATACAACAGATATGATGATTATCGGCGGCGGAGCCTCAGGCCTCGCCGCCGCTGTTGCAGCAAAACGTTTTTGTCCGGAGTTATCTGTTACAATTCTGGAGCGTAATTCCAGAGTTGGAAAAAAGATACTGGCTACCGGAAACGGTCGCTGCAACCTTGGGAACATTTCAACAGATTCCCGATATTATTACGGTTCCTGTAAAAAGTACTGGAATACAATTATAGAACAGACGCAGCCAGCAGAAGCATTTTTTCAAAGCATGGGACTGTACTGCCGTCGTGAATCTGATGGCAGGCTGTATCCCTGTTCGAATCAGGCGGCGAGCGTATTAGATGCACTTCGTTTGACAATAGAACAAGAGGGGATTTCTGATGTTTGCGATTGTTTGGTTTCCGATATACAGCAGACGGAATCGGGAATTTTGGCAAAGACCACACAAGGAGATTTCCTTGCAAGTGCGGCAATTGTAACAACAGGTGGATTTGCTGCTCCCAAAACCGGCTCTGACGGGTCAGCATTCTCATGGCTTTTGAATTTGGGGCATCATTGCAATGCACCAAAGCCGGCATTGGTGCATTTTTTAACAAAACCAGTCTTACTGCGACTGTTGAAAGGTATCCGTCTTTCGGCAGAAGTGACTGCAATTTCTGAAAATGGCACTGTTCTTGCGGTAGATACAGGAGAAGTGCAATTTACAGAACGGACTATCTCCGGAATATGCGTGATGAATCTGTCTTCTGCTTGTGTGGGACAGGAACCGGCTGCAATTTGTCTAAGGCTTTTTCCAGAAATTCCAGAACAACGGCTACTTCCTTTGTTGTGGGAATTATATGGCGTTCGGACAAATTGGAAACTGGAGGACTGGTTGACTGGCTTGCTGCCTAAAAAGGCAGGCATACAGCTTTTGCGAAGTGCCGGTATTGCCATGTCAATGGATACGCCTGTTTATGAAATTACGCCGCAGCAATTGGAGCAAGTTGTGAAAACTATTCTTACTTGGAAATTTCCGGTTTTCTCCAGGGGTAGTTGGCAAGAGGCTCAAGTGACTTCTGGCGGCATTCCAGCAGAGGAAATTGATGCGGATTTGCAATCTCATTTGGTAAATGGCTTGTTTTTTGCAGGTGAGATCTTGGATTTTCATGGAAACTGCGGCGGCTATAACCTGAATTGGGCATGGCAATCCGGACAATTTTCCGGAGAAAATGCGGCGAAACAAATTTTGCAGAAAAGAGGTGACACTGTATGATTAAATTAACGAATCTCTCTATGCCTTTGCGGTTCACGGAAGATATTTTGCGGCAGAAGATTGCACAACGGCTTCATATTTCAGCACAGGAAATTCAGTCGGTGTTATATTTGAAACGCTCTGTTGATGCACGAAAAAAACCGAAAATCACTGTGATTTTGACCGTTGCAGTTGCTGTTTTAAATGAGGAAAAAATTTTGCGGCGTGCTGTAAAAGATGCTGACATTCAGTCGTATGTACCTTATTATTATCGTATCCCAAAATGTACAGTTCCCGTAAGCCAAGCAAATCGTCCTGTAATTGTGGGATTTGGTCCGGCGGGCATGTTTGCGGCATTAGTTCTGGCAAAGGCGGGATTGCGTCCAATTGTACTGGAACGTGGAAAATGCGTGGAGCAGCGACAGGAAGATGTGGCAAATTTCCGAAAAACCGGCGTACTCTGTACAGACAGCAATGTGCAGTTTGGCGAAGGCGGTGCAGGAACATTTTCAGACGGCAAGCTGACAACTGGCATTAAGGATCCGCGAATTCGTTTTGTGCTGCAAAGCTTTGTAGAGTGCGGTGCACCGGAAGAAATTCTCTATCTAGCAAAACCGCATATCGGAACGGATAAGCTGGTACATGTCGTGCGAGAAATGCGGAAAATAATTCAACGATACGGCGGAGAGATCCTCTTTCAGGCTCACATGGAAAAGCTGGTACAGAAAAATGGCAAGCTGACAGCTGTACAGTACCAAAAGGACGGAAAAACGACAGAAATCCTTACCTCTCACTGTATTCTTGCTGTGGGGCATAGTGCTCGAGATGTGTTTGAAATGCTGTACAATGCGAACATTTCTATGATGCAAAAAAATTTTGCAGTCGGTATGCGAATCGAGCATTCGCAGGATTGGTTAAATCATGCCATGTACGGCAGGGAAGCCTCTCCGCCGGAACTGCCGGTTGCAGATTATAAGCTGGCTGTGCACTTGCCAAATAAACATAGCTTGTACACATTTTGCATGTGTCCGGGTGGGGAAGTCGTTGCAGCATCTTCAGAACAACATCGACTGGTTGTCAATGGTATGAGTAATTATGCTAGAAATGGCAGAAATGCCAATAGTGCTTTACTGGTCGGTGTTTCCGCGGCAGAGTTGCAGGATTCACACCCATTAGCCGGAATGCGGTTTCAACAGAAACTGGAAGAAACTGCATTTCAAGCTGGCGGCGGCAATTATTATGCACCAGTTTGCTGTGTTGGCGATTTTTTGCAAAAACACGCCGCGACTGGTTGCGGAAAAATTGAACCAACGTATCAGCCGGGTGTCAATTGGATTTCACCAGATGAATATTTACCGGCATTTGTTGCAGAAACTTTGCGACTTGGAATTCCAGCCATGAATCGTAAGATTCATGGATTTGCAGAAACAGATGCAGTATTGACCGGCGTAGAAAGCCGCAGTTCGTCGCCTGTACGCATTGTTCGGAACGAAAACTGTGAGTCAGTGTCGCTGGCTGGTTTGTATCCATGCGGCGAAGGAGCCGGATACGCAGGTGGAATCACATCTGCGGCAGTAGACGGAATTCGTTGTGCAGAACAAGTGCTGCAGGCATATTTGCAATGAGCCGAAATATGACAGGGAAATGCTAATATGTAATTGCACCAAATACAAATTTGGTGCAATTAAGAGGACCCAATTACGAGGGGAGGGCAATTATTTTGGAAATTGATCGCAAACAGTGCCCTGATTTTTTTCTGGATTATATTTTATATATCACTGTAACGAAATCATTGTCCAGCCGTACGGTACAGGAATACTATCTGGACATTCGTTTGTTTCTGAAGTATCTTCGCATGATGCGTGAGCCGCAGTTTCAGGACATCAACGACTTGCAGCAGATTCCGATCAAAGATATGTCCGTATCTGCTTTGCAATCTGTGACATTGCAGGACTTATATAACTATCTGTATTATGTTACAGAAGAACGTGAAAATCATGATCGTGCCCGCGGCCGAAAAGTTTCTGCACTGCGTAGCTTTTTCCGCTATCTCTGCCAACATCAGAAATTGATTTCGCAAGACCCGACTGAGCAATTGGAACTGCCATCGCCGAAAAAAGCTTTGCCGCGATATTTGACATTGGAACAAAGCCAGCAATTGCTGCAATCTTTGAATTCTGCATATCCAGAACGGGATTATTGCATATTGACATTGTTCTTGAATTGCGGAATACGGCTTAGCGAACTGGTGGGTTTGAATCTTTCAGACATCAACTTCAAGGAAGCCAAAATGCGTGTGCTGGGCAAAGGCAATAAGGAACGCATGGTGTACTTAAATGAAGCCTGTATGGACGCACTTCACGCGTACTTACAAGTTCGTGAGTTGCCTGAGGGCTCTGCGGAAACTGCTGTTTTCCTGAGCAAGCGGCATACACGGATCAGCAAACGGCGTGTGCAGCAAGTAGTAGAAACTGCGTTGGCACAGGCAGATCTTGGCGGACAAGGCTTTTCTACCCACAAGTTGCGGCATACTGCGGCAACGCTGATGTATCAGTACGGAAATGTTGATGCATTGACGCTAAAAGAAGTATTGGGACATGCAAGCACCTCTACAACAGAGATCTACACCCATTTGTCCAATCAGATTTTGAAACATGCGACAGACAGTTCGCCTCTGGCACACTTTGAAAGAAACAGTCAAAGTCAAGCTGAGCAGGAAAACAATGAAGATCATGAATCGAAATCAGAGAATACAGATATTACAAATCCAGAGTGAATTACTAATACATAACATTGATATGTATTGCTAAAACAACGGGCAAGTTACAATAATCATGTAACTTGCCCGTTGTTTTTATATCAATTTCAAAGTATTTTATTCCCATGTAAACTGTGTCAGTTCGCCTTCTACAGATAACTCTGGATATTCCCATTGCCGTAATACTTCATATGCTGCAATTGCCACGGAATTGGAAAGGTTCAGACTGCGAAGGGTATTTCGCATAGGAATGCGAACACAGGTGTCCGGATGTTGTACTAGCAGAGATTCGTTCAGTCCTTTGTCTTCTCTGCCGAATACCAGATACACAGGTTTATCTGTTGGATAAGAAACATCACTGTGAATATGTCTGCCCTTTGTTGTGAAGAAATACCTCTCCCCTTCCGGATTCTTGTCGCAAAAGTCCTCCCAGTTCGTGTAATATGTCAAGTCCAGCTTGTCCCAATAGTCCAACCCCGCACGCTTGAGGTGCTTGTCTGTCACCGTAAATCCAAGAGGTTCTACTAAATGCAGCCTTGCACCAGTAACGGCACAGGTTCTGGAAATATTTCCGGTATTCTGCGGAATTTGCGGTTCGACTAAAACGATGTTCAATTGTGATAATTTCATAAAAGCCCTCTCTTTTCCAGTTGTGGAATGGATATACAGGGATAAATGCAGTCTTCTTTTCGCATAATAAGCATGCAGCAGAAATCGCTGAAAAATGAAAATGCGGAAAGGAGTATGCAAAAATGACCGTAAAATCTGTAGTTCGCGGGGTTACAGTTGGCGCAACTGTAGGAACAGTTTGTTATATGATGTCCAAGGCAACCTCTAAACAGAAGCATGACATTCGAAAAAATGCCGGTAAGGCAGTCAAAGCTGCTGGTTGTATTCTGGACGATCTCACTTCTCTGATGTGGTAAATTCAATAGTATCGCTATCGCATAGAAATCACGCAGCTTTTTGAAACTGCGTGATTTTTGCTTTTTAGATTTGACTTAGAATATGTTTTTATTTCAGCTGGTTGCCGTCAGAAAATGCGGTGCCAACTTTTTCACCCAGTTTGCGATAGGTGTGAGCAACGCTGTCGAAAACAATCGGATTTACCTTGTCAGTATCAATCTTTCCATTTTCGTCCAGCACACGCTCATCAGCACAAGCATTGACAATTTCGCCGACAACAATGCGGTCTTCATTGAACTTTACCAGCTTGCACTCCAATGCCATCGGGAATTCCTGAAACAGCGGAGCATCAACTGTAGCACTCTTTTCTGCGTGTAGACCGGACTTTTCCATTTTATCCGGTGTGTTATTTCCGGAAACCAAACCCACATAATCAGCCGGAACAGCCGTATCCGCAGTTGCAAAGCTGACTGTGAAAGAACCCTTTGCTCGAATATTCTTTGTCGTCTTGTGGTTTTCACTCAAGCAAAGCATGATCTGATTGGTTTCATAAATGCCGCCCCAAGCTGCATTCATGGCATCGGGCCTTCCGTTTTCATCATAGGTGCCAACGATGAGAACCGGCACCGGATACATCCATGTCTGTGCTCCAAAATTTTTTCTCATTTGTAAGACTCCCTTTTCGATAAAATCCGGCAGGACAAATCCCGCCTTTTTTATTATAGCACAATTTTTGGGGATTGTCCAGCTGTTCAAAATACATTTTCAGAAAAACAGCAAATTTGCAAACTTGCTAAAATTATGGTATACTGGGGATTATGATATAGAGTATATTCACATAAAAAATGAATAGCACCGTTGAAATACATTCTGATATGTCATAGAATTTTATAGTTCAAAAAATATTTACAAATTTAAACGCACATTTTTCCAGTTCAAACGTTAATGCCAATGAGAGGGGTGAGATGCAGTGCCTATGAATCTGTCGCAGCAATATGACAAGATCTATCGATATTGTTTTTTTCATACCAGATGTCAGGAACTTGCAGATTTTTTCATACCAGATGTCAGGAACTTGCAGAAGATTTGACGCAGGAAACATTTTTGAGATACTATCAGCATCCGCAGTATCAAAGTACCGGAAAAGAATTGCAGTATTTGTATGTAATTGCAAGAAATCTTTGTATTGATACATACCGCAAGCCCTCTGCCGAACCCCTCAGTGAGGAAAATATGCCGGTTGTTTCTGTACAAGATGATGATTTTATCACACATGTAGCACTGCGAAATGCTCTTTCAGAATTGACAGCGGAAGAACGGGAACTGATCCTGCTCCGCTATGTCAATGAAGTGCCTGTCGTGGTGATGAGCCAGCTGTACGGAATATCCCGCTTTGCACTGCATCGAAAATTGAAAGCCATACTGGCAAAACTGCGAAAACATTTTGGAAAGGAGGCAGACGGGTATGAAACGGAAATATAAAAAGGCACTGCAAGACTGTTTTGAACCGCCTGCTCCTCAAAGAAAAGCACAGTTTCTACAGCAAATACAGGCTGAACAATCACAAGATACCGCCACTCCCCTCTTTTTTCAGCGGTATCCGAAGTGGATTCGACAGTCTGCAATGGTGTTCTGTGCAGCTGCGGTACTGGGTATCGGGTATGGTGCGTATCAAGAGTTTTTCGATTCCAGAGATCAACTCGAGGTTGTTCCGCCGCAGGAAACCACAACAACAGCCTGGATAGATCCGGCAACAACGACTGTGACTTCACAATCAATGACATCATTTACGGCAGAAACAACACGAACAACAGTTACTACCGGTGAAAAAAATTCTGCTGAAACAGTTTTAGCAACCGCAGAAAATACTCTGTCAAGTTCAACCAGTACAGTATCCAAACATACCACCTCTCACCAAGTACCGGAAAAATCGACTTCGGATTCCAAGCAAACTACAATGGCGGTTTCAACTGTAAGAAGATCTGATATGACAACAGCAAAAGCAGTTGTGACTTCTGTTGCATATACTACCACACGGAAAAGAACAACGACTGGCACAAAGCAGATGACCACTCCCCTTGCATCAACAGCAGTTGCATCAGAGCATACGACTGCTGCACAGACAACAACACGCTATATAGATGGCAAAAATGATATACAGACCGTCACAACGCGTGCTGATTCCTGTGAACCCATGCAAACAAAAGATTATACGGTACAGCCGCCATGCAGTTATACAGTTGCAAAACACGTTTGGGAAGTTGCCTCAGTAGGTATAACAT
>ENA-OUOW01001251-OUOW01001251.1-human-gut-metagenome-genome-assembly--contig:-NODE-1251-length-17880-cov-3.702665_pt1 | contig 17880 bp, 18 predicted proteins | sample MGYA00237938_ERZ548769 | MGnify/ENA primary metagenome ERZ548769 (study PRJEB26490, sample SAMN05356870) | human gut metagenome | biome: terrestrial biome; feature: human-associated habitat; material... | reverse complement strand
GGTTGGCGCGCCCTAACCGTTCGGAAAATTCCCAAACGGCGAAATCGCGCGGCATTGCAGCGCGGGTGACGGCAGCCCGCCTCCCGGCGCCACTCCGGCAACGGTGCCCAGTCCCTCTCCTCCCCAGCTTGTCCAACCCCCAGAGCCTTTGGCGCCCAACAGGTGTCTGGCATGCGACCAAGCTCATCCAAACGGGTAGAATGTCGGCGTACGTGTGGTGCGTCGTGCCCCAGGCTTTCCCGAGGGACGTCGCAAGAGAAGGGACACAAGATGAGTCCTCTGGACATCGCCCTCGTCGTGCTTGTCATCGTGGCCATCTGGGCCGTGGTCGAGCTCGCGCTCACCATCCGCAAGGCGCGCGCCTCTGTAGACGAGGTCACTACCTCGGCAAACGAGACCATCGCGCAGGTGCAGCCCATCATCGCCAAGGTCGACGGCATGGTTGACGACCTCGACCCCGCCATGAAGCAGGTCAACCCGCTTCTCATCAAGGCCGGCGAGACCATCGACGGCGCCACCCAGAGCCTCGACAGCCTCAACAACATTTTGGGCGACGTCTCTACGGTCACGGGCACGGCCTCTGTCGTGACGGACACCGTGAGCAAGGGCGTTGCCGGTGCTGCTGGTGCCGTTGCCGGCGCAGTCTCCAAGCTCGTTGGCAAGGGCGAGGCGCCCCAGGCTCGTCTGGAGGATGCCGCAGGCAAGGACGGCGAGAAGGGCGAGGGGAACCCTGCATCCGCACAGCAGCGCACCACCGCGTACGTGACCTATGCGCCGGTTGAGGCTGAGAAGCCCGCGCCCGCCACAGACCCTGCGCCCTCCGCGGAATCTGATTCCGCTGCGGAGAAGCAGCCCCACAAGCCCAAGCACGCCGCGCCCGTCTCCACCCCAGAGACCGCGGCAGATGACGAGGAGAACAATGCCTAGCACCAGTATCGTCAAGCTCAGCGTGCCCGCGGAGGCGCGCTTCGCCCGGGCGGTCCGCATGACCGCCTCCAACCTCGCCGTCTGCTGCGACATGAGCGTGGATGACGTCGAGGACGTACGCATGGCCGCCGAGGAGGGCTTTGTCTACGCCTGTGCGACGAGGCCCACCACCTGCGACATCGTCTTTGGCCTTGCGCCAGATGGCATGACCGCAGACTTCTCCCTGGGTGACGAGGACCCCGACGAGGCCACTGACCCCTCCGGCGAGCCCCAGCCTATCGACCTCGTTGAGGTGCTTCTCGGCGCCGTATGCGACGACTTTAGCATCTCGGAGGATGGCCGTACGCTGCACCTCTCCAAGCGAATGGACGTGCAGAATGCCTAGCGCTAGCACCACGAACGCGCAGGAGACCGCGAACACACCAAACGTCGCAACCCAAGAGACCGAGGAGGAGCGCACTGCGCGCGAGGCCTCTGAGGCGCGTGCCGAGAGGGCCCGCCACCGCTCGCTCCACCGTACGCCAAAGGGCAAGGCGGCCTGGGACAAGGACCGCACGCGCGAGCTCTTCCGCCAGTACAAGGCTACGGGAGACCCCGAGGTCCGCGACCAACTCATCGTGAGCCACCTCAACCTGGTTCGCTTCCTCGCTTCCAAGTTCAAGAACAGGGGAGAACCCCTGGACGACCTCATTCAGGTGGGCACGATTGGCCTCATCAAGGCCATCGATCGCTTCGACCCGTCGCGAGGCCTTGAGTTCACCACGTATGCCACACCCACCATCCTGGGAGAGATCAAGCGTCACTTCCGCGACAAGGGCTGGTCGGTCCGCGTGCCCAGGCGTCTGCAGGAACTCTCGGCCAAGGTCAACCAGGCAAACGACGAGCTCACCAACGAGCTTTCGCGCAGCCCCTCCGTCGAGGAGATCGCCAAGCGCGTGGGCGCGAGCGTCGACGACGTCCTCGAGGCCATGGAGTCCTCAAGCGCGTACAGCTCCGTGCCGCTCGAGGGCGGCGGCTCCTCGGATGACGATGACGCTCCCTCGGTCATCGACCACTACGCCACCGAGGACGAGAACCTTGCCGCCTCGGACGACCGCATCGTTCTCGAGGACGCCATCAGGGACTTCTCGCCGCGCGAGAAGGACGTCATCCGCATGCGCTTCTTCGAGGGCATGACGCAGGTCGAGATCGCCGAGCGCCTGGGCATCTCTCAGGTGCAGGTCTCTCGACTCCTGCGCCGCACGCTACGCCGCGTGCAGGACAAGATCGACCCAGAGGGTCTCATGAGCAAGTAGCGCCACAGGCGGCGCCGGGGCTGCGACTCCGGCGCCGCCTTTGTGTGCGGGAGGCGCAACTGCCGCACGTCCCCTGCCGCCAACGGCCAATGCCCCCGCCTTGCTACAATGAGGTGCTTTTCAACGAGGGGAGTTGCCGGTGGGGAACAAGGACGCTGACGAGAAGTACGTCATCTGGCGCAGGCGCCTGGTGGTCGCCTGGGCAATCGTGGGCGCCATTGCGGTCTTCGTCCTTGCGGTGCGGGGCCTCTCGATGATTGGTGCTGCCGTCGAGCTGCTGCTCATGGGTATCATCATCGGCTTCATCTGCAGCCCCATCACCAACGCGCTCGAGGACCGCCGCGTTCCCCGTGCGCTTGCCGCGCTTGTCTCGCTACTTGTGGTGCTTGCGGTGCTCGCCGCCGTCATCGTGGTTCTCGGTGGCACCTTTGTGCAGCAGTCTGTCGAGGTGCTTCGCCAGGTGCCCACCTACGTGCGCAGCGTGCAGGACGCCCTCTCCAGCTTCTGGGAGAGCTACGGCACCTCTGATAACGAGCAGCTGCAGAACATGGTCAACTCTGTTGTCCAGACCGTCTCGTCTGCCGGCAGCTCCATGGCCTCAGACACCGTGCGCCAGCTCTCGAACGGCGCCGTCTCGGGGCTCTTCGACACCGTTGACAACCTCGTAAACTTCTTCCTGGCGCTCATCCTTGCGTACTGGTTTGCCAAGGACTATCCCGTGATTGTGCGCGAGCTTGCCACGATTGCCGGTCCTACTCGGAAGGACGACATTACGCTGCTCCTCGCCGTCATGAGCCGCTCCATGGGCGGCTACATGCGCGGGCAGCTCATCTGCTCGTTCATCAATGGCATTGCCGTGTGGCTGGGACTGGCGCTTCTCGGCCACCCCTACGCGGGCCTCATTGCCATCATCACGTTCTTCATGCACTTTGTGCCTGTGATTGGCCCCTTTGTCTCGGCGGCGCTCGCCACGCTGCTCGCCCTCTTCGAGAGCCCCTGGCTCGCGCTCTGGTCGCTCGTGGTGATGGTGGTTGCGGCCAACGTGACGGATAACGTCATTTCGCCGCTCATCATGCGCTCCGCCGTCAAGATCCATCCCGTCCTCTCCATTGTGGGCATCGTTATTGGCAACTGCCTGGGCGGGATCGTGGGCATGGTCCTCGCCATTCCGCTCACGGCGGCCATCCGCGGCGTCTTTGTCTACTACTTCGAGACGCGCACCAAGCGCCAATTGGTCTCCGAGGACGGCGCGCTCTTCCAGAGCACACCGCACCAAGACGCCCAGGGCAATGCGGAGGCCGTCTATGACGCCCTGGATGACGAGAAGTTCTTCGAGAGCACGCGCCTTGTGACCTCCTCTGTGTGGTCTCGTGCGCGCAAGGCCACAAATACCGCAAGTAATGACGATGAAAACGCTGTGTACACGGCCGATATGAGTAAAAATAGGAACGTTGCAACCAACAAGCAGGACGGCGACGACACTAGCCCGGCGGCCAAGGCTTCGGCGTCGTCCACAGACGAGGAGAGACATGAGCGCGTCTGACTACAAGACCATGACCACGGCAGAGATTCGTGAGGACTTCCTCAAGTTCTTCGAGGGCAAGGGCTGCAAGCTCTACCCGTCCTCCTCGCTCGTGCCGGATGACCCGTCGCTGCTTCTTGCCAACGCCGGCATGAACCAGTTCAAGGAGTACTACCAGGGCACCAAGACCATGAAGGAGATTGGCGCCTGCTCCTGCCAGAAGTGCCTGCGTACCAACGACATCGACAACATCGGCGACGCTCGCCACCTCTCGTTCTTCGAGATGCTCGGCAACTTCTCGTTTGGCGGCTACACCAAGGCCAACGCCATCGAGTGGGCCTATGAGTTCATTACCTCTCCCGAGCACCTGGGCCTGCCCAAGGACCGCCTCTATATGACCGTCTTCAAGGACGACGAGGAGGCCATCGAGCTTTGGCACGAGCAGGGTGTTCCCTACGACCACATCTCGCGCCTGGGCGAGGAGGACAACTTCTGGGCCGCCGGCCCCACCGGTCCTTGCGGTCCCTGCTCCGAGATCTACTTTGACCAGGGTCCCGAGTTCGAGGGCGAGAAGCCCGGCGATGACGGTGACCGCTACCTCGAGTTCTGGAACCTCGTCTTCACGCAGTACGATCGCCAGGAGGACGGCTCCATGCCGGAGCTGCCTCACCGCAACATCGACACTGGCATGGGGCTCGAGCGCATCGCGGCCATCATGCAACACGAGGGCTCCAACTACGAGGGCGACATCCTGCGCACCCTCATCGGCGTGGGCGAGGGCCTCGCGGGCGTGCGCTACCACGACTCTGCCACTACCGACAAGAGCCTGCGCATCGTGGCCGATCACTCCCGTGCCGTCACGTTCATGATCGGCGACGGCATCCTGCCCTCCAACGAGGGCCGCGGCTACGTGCTGCGCCGCCTGCTTCGCCGTGCCGTCTACCACGGTCGCCTCATGGGCATCAAGGGCCAGTTCCTCACCACCTACGCCCACGAGGTCACGCGCCTTCTTGGTGACACCTACCCTGAGCTCGTCGAGCAGCAGGCACTGATCGACGGCATCATCAACGCCGAGGAGGAGCGCTTTGGCGCAACCCTCGACAACGGCGAGGAGCAGCTCAAGGCTGAGCTCTCGCGCCTGGGCGAGGGCGAGCCCCTCTCGGGCGACGTCGCCTTCACCCTGCACGACACCTACGGCTTCCCCATCGACCTCACCCGTGAGATTGCCGGTGCCGCTGGCCACTCTGTCGACATGGACGCCTTCGACGCCGCCATGGAGGCCCAGCGCGAGCGTGCCCGCGCCACGGCCAACCGCGACGCCTGGGGCAAGGCCAACAACGTCTGGGTTGCTCTCTCCGACAGCCTCCCCGCGACCGAGTTCGACGGCTATGACCACGACGAGCTCTCTGGCTGCGAGGTGGTGGCCATTGTGCGCGACGGCGAGTCCGTCAAGGAGGCAGCGACGGGCGACCAGGTTGAGCTTGTGCTTGACCGCACGCCGTTCTACGGCGAGATGGGCGGCCAGGTGGGCGACACCGGCATCGTGGGCCCCGCACGCGTCACCAACACACTGCACCACGAGGGCGGCCTCGTGGGCCACGTGGCCGAGGTCACCGATGGCGCCATCTCTGTTGGCGACCGCGTGACCGCTGTGGTCGATCACGGGCGCCGCGAGCTCATCCGTCGCAACCACACCGCGACGCACCTGCTTGACGCCGCCCTCAAGAAGGTCCTCGGTGACCACGTGAGCCAGGCGGGCTCGCTCGTTGCCCCAGATCGCCTGCGCTTTGACTTCACGCACTTCGAGGCCATGACAAAGGACGAGCTCGACCGTGTCGAGGGCATGGTCAACGCCGAGATCTTCGCGGCCGAGCCCATCGTGACCGAGGTCATGGGCATCGACGAGGCAAAGGCATCGGGTGCCGTGGCGCTCTTTGGCGAGAAGTACGGCGAGCGCGTGCGCGTGGTCTCCACGGGCAGCTCCGACAAGCCCTTCTCCCGCGAGCTCTGCGGCGGCACCCACGCCCGCAACACCGCGGACCTGGGCCTCTTCAAGATCGTCTCCGAGAGCTCCGTGGGCTCCAACGCCCGTCGCATCGAGGCCGTGACCTCGATGGGCGCCATCGAGTACGTGGACGAGAGGCTCGCCCTCATGGACCAGGCGGCGGCAACGCTCAAGTGCCGCCCCGCCGACCTCCCCGAGCGCGTCTCCCAGATGCGCGACGAGCTTCGTGAGGCCAAGCGCAACATTGGCGTGGCCAAGGGATCTGCCTCGGGCGACGTCGTGGCTGCCGAGCTGCGCAACGCCAAGGACCTGGGCGCATACCGCTGCGTCTTCACCAAGCTCAACGGCATCTCGGGCAAGGACCTGCGCTCCGTCTGGGACTCCATCCGCGACGGCGCCAAGGGCGAGCCCGTCGCCTGCGTCGTGGCCTCCACCACGTCTGATGGCAAGGTGGCGCTTCTCGCCGCCGGCACCGAGTCCGCGGTGGCTGCGGGCTTCTCGGCTGGCGACATCATCAAGCAGATTGCCGGCTTCGTTGGCGGCCGCGGCGGCGGCAGGCCCAACATGGCACAGGCAGGCGGCTCTGACGCCTCGGGCATCACCGCTGCCCTGGATGCGGCCAAGGCTGCCCTGGGGGCATAGGTGCGGGCCCTCGCGCTCGATATTGGCGAGACACGCGTCGGCGTGGCGGTGAGCGACCCGCAGGGCCGCATCGCCACGCCGGTGTGCGTACTTCCGGCGGCCGAGGTCTCCTCGGTCGCGTGCAGCTTCCGCAGGGTGCTTGAGGACTGGGAGCCCGAGGTCCTCGTCTGCGGACGCCCACTTACCATGGCGGGGGAGGAGGGCCCTCAGGCCGAGCGCGTCCGCGCGGTGGCCGAGCGCATTGCCGCGGCCACGGGCCTTCCCCTCGAGTTTGAGGACGAGAGGCTCTCCTCGGTGGAAGCCAAGCGCATCCTGCGCGAGCAGGGGCTCTCCGAGAAGTCCATGCGCGGCAAGGTAGACATGGTTGCCGCATCGCTCTTCCTGCAGGCCTGGCTTGATGCACGGCAGGCGTGACTCACGGTCTGAGAGGCAAACGACATGCCCACGAACAACCAGAACAACGAGAGGCCCCATCGTCGCGCGGCACACTTCCGCACGCCCGATGCGACTCAGCAGGGAACGGACGGTGCCCCGCGCACCCAGGCGCAGGCCGCCTCGGTTCAGGGACGTCCCACGGGTCATGCGGGTGCTTCGTCGCACTTGGCCTCGGCGCGCCATGCCGGTCCTGCGGCTGGGCATCGCATGGGCTCTCCTACGCCGGGGTCTACCGGTGCCATTGGGGGCACGACGAGCCATCTCTCTGCGCGTACCGCCGCGGCGACTAGGCGCGCCCGGAACCAGAGCCCCCAGCGACGGGGCTCCAGCGGCGGCCGCGGTAATGGCCCCAAGGGCATCGCCGTGGTTGTGGCCGTTCTCGCTGGCGTCGCTGTGTTTGTCGTGCTCGTCCTTCCCCGGCTCACCCAGGGCTCCAGCTCCAACGAGCCGCAGGTTGCTGCCGGACAGGAGGTCGAGGTCACCATCCCCGATGGCTCGAGCACCGCGAGCATCGCCTCTATCCTCCAGCAGGCGGGCGTCATCTCTGATACCTCGGGCTTTGTCCAGGAGGTTCAGAAGCAAAACGCCGAGCAGAAGCTCAAGAGCGGTACGTACTCGCTGCTCACGGGCTCGACCACAACCAACGTGATCGACCAGCTCGTGGCAGGCCCCAACTCCACGGCTTCTACCCTGCAGGTGCCCGAAGGCTACACGGTGGCGCAGGTGGCCTCGCTTGTGGAGGAGAAGTTTGGCATCTCTTCCAGTGACTTTATCGCCCAGGCCAAGGCATCCAACTACGTGGCGGACTACCCCTTCCTCTCCGAGGCGGCAAACGACTCGCTTGAGGGCTTCCTCTTCCCCAAGACCTATGACTTTGCGGGTCAGACCGTCACTGCAGACTCGATCATCCGCGCGATGCTCAGCCAGTACCAGGCCGAGGTTTCCACCCTCGGTCTCGACGCCGCGCGCCAGACGCTCCAGTCGCGCTATGGCGTGTCGTTCACCAACTACGACATCCTCACCATGGCCTCCATCATCGAGAAGGAGGCCCTGACGGATGACGACCGCTCGCTCATCTCGTCGGTGTTCTACAACCGCATTGCAACCAGCATGCCGCTCCAGAGTGACGCGACACTTGCATACACGCTTGGCCGAGAGGTCACCGCGGACGACCTCACGCAGGACGACCCCTACAACACCTACACCAACATGGGGCTCACGCCCACGCCCATCTGCAACCCCGGCCTGGCCTCGCTCACTGCGGCCGCCAACCCGCAGGACACCGGTTACTACTACTTCTACATCACGAGCTCGGTGCACGCCTTCTCTGAGACCTACGAGCAGCACCAGCAGGTCATAGCCCAGAACTCCGGGGCGTGAGTGCCATGCCGCTTGGGTCCTTCTCGCCCTTCCGCGCCACACGCTACGTTTCCTCGGTCGACCTCATCGACGTCGATGCGTTGGTGGCGGCCGGGGTGCGCCTGGTCCTTCTCGACCGTGACAACACCTGCATTCCCAGGGACACTCACGTGGCGCCCCCAGCCGTGAAGGCGTGGCTCGATCGCCTGCGTGGCGCGGGCATAGCCTCGTGCCTGCTCTCGAACAACTTCCACTCGACGGAGGTCGCCGCCTCAGCGTGCGAGCTGGGGTGCCCCGTGGTGGATCACGCAATGAAGCCTGCGCCCTTCTCGGCATGGGTTGCCATGGCACGCATGGGCGTGGGTCCCGAGCAGACGGTCATTGTGGGCGACCAGGTCTTCACCGACATCTTGGCTGGCAACCTTGCGGGCGCGCGTACCGTCCTGGTGCGGCCGCAGTCGCGCCGCGACCTCTGGTACACGCAGGTATTCCGGCTGGGGGAGGCGCTCGTGCTGCGCGGTGTCGAGTTTGAGGGCGAGGCCAGCGGTCCGACTGGCCGCAGCGACGGGTGATAGAATCTAGCCCGTCGGATATGCACGGGAGCAAGGAAGAGCGAGTTTTGGGCGAGGGTTACGTCATCCACGAGGGCTGCGACCACATCTTTTTCGTGGGGTTTCTTGGCGCAGGAAAGTCCACCCTCGCACGCAACCTGGGCAAGCTCTTCTGCCGGCCCTACGTAGATACAGACCAGCTGGTCGAGCGCGCTCTGGGCATGAGCGTGTGCGACGTGTTTGCCTCCCGCGGCGAGGAGGGCTTTCGTGACGAGGAGACCAAGGTCCTGGAGGGCCTTGCGTCTCGCAAGTCGCTGCTCGTGAGCTGTGGTGGGGGAGTGGTCGAGAGGCCCGAGAACTGCGAGCTCATGCATCGCATGGGCGTGGTTGTCTACCTCGACGGCGACCTCTCGGATTCGCTGCGTCAGATGCGCTGCCCGGAGCGTCGCCCAGACCTGGGCGACGTCTCGCATGCGCGTGCGCTCTTTCGGCATCGCCGCCCGCTCTACCAGCAGACGGCCGACATCACCATCGACATTCGAAACAGGACCTTCGAGCAGGTGGCCAGCGAGTCTGGCCAGTTGCTCTGGGAGAGGGGGCTTTTGTGAGCGAGAACACCCAGGCCGGGCAGGCGGCTGGCGCCGAGAAGGACGCAGAGGAGCTCGCGGCCGAGACCGAGGTCGTGGCCAAGGCCGAATCCGCAACGGCCGAGCCCGAGGATGACGCTCCACTGCGCATCCGTGCGAAGCGCCAGTGGGTCAACCTCCGCGGCAACTCCCTCGACGCCCGCGTTGGTGACGATCTTGTGGGCACCATGGGCAACGACCTGCGTGCCTACGTGGGAAAGCCACGCGCAGCCGTGCTTGCCTCCGTTCCCGAGGCGCCCGCAGACGTCGTCGAGGCAATACGCCGTGACCTTGTGGACGTTGGCTTCCGCGTTCACCAGCTCGGCCTTCCGTCCGGCTCCGAGGCATCTTCGACTGCGGCCCTCGAGGCCGTGTACGAGGGGCTTGCGAAGACTGGCGTGACCGGCGATGACGTGGCTGTTGCCGTGGGCGGCGTGCGGTCGCTCTCCACCGCGTCGTTTGCCTGCCGAACCTGGTGCGGCGGTCTGACGCTCGCGCAGGTTCCCCTCGACCCCACCACCGCGCTTCTTGCCGGCGTGACCCCGCTCGCGCTCGACCTTCCCGGGGCAGACCAGATGGTCACGCAGGACGGGAGCGCGCGCTATGTCTACTGCGACCTCGACGTTGTTGATGTCACGCGCACCGACGAGGCGGCCCTTCTCGCCCGCGCGCTCTTTGTGACCAGCGCCATGGCAGACTCCGACAAGTCCTTTGGCCGGCTCTTCGACCGCGCCAACGATATCGCGGCGCTCGGCCGCGCCGCCATCTGCGACCAGATGGTCGATTGCATGAAGAGCCGCGGCAAGGTCATCTCGTCTACTTCGGTTGCCGTGCGCCAGTCCATTGGCTACGGCACCACGTTCGTGCGTGCGCTTCGTCCCCTGGTGGGGGAGGGCGTGCCCTCCTCGACCCTGCTTGCCGAGGCCATGCGCTTCTCGGCGCGCCTTTCTGTGGCGCAGGGTGGTCTCTCGGTCGACGACATGCTCACGCAGGACGAGCTTCTCGACCGCCTGGGCCTGGGCTACGTGGAGTGCGCGGTCGACCCCACGGCCATGGCTTCCGCGCTCAAGGCCGAGCGCTTCCGCCGTTCGAACAAGTTCATGCTGGAGCTCCCACGCTCGCTCGGTCGCGTGCGTCTCGCTGCCATCGAGGATGACCAGCTTGCCGAGCACACCGCCGCGTGGTGCTCCTCGCGTTAGATCGGTTCCACATGCGTCGCCAGTCTATGGGCGGCGTAACCCGTCACTACCGTCCGCACTGCAAGGGAGAAGAGAGAAACATGGCAGATGCACACGCCTGCGCCGCACGCGTCGAGAGGTTCCGCGCGCTCATGGCCGAGAGGGGCTACGACGCGGTGATCCTTCGCAACAACCCCGACCTGCGCTGGCTTACCGGTGCCGAGCGCACCTTTGACGACGAGGTGGCCCATACCGCCTTTGTGACCGCCGACGGGCTTTGGCTCCACACCGACTCTCGCTACTTTGGCACCTTCCAGAGCTGCCTTGGGGCAGACACCCCCTGGAAGCTCGACATGGACATCGTGACCCCCGCCTGGTGGGCGGCACAGCGCATCCGCGAGACGCGCTCGCGCGTGGTTGCTGTCGAGGACACCTGCGACCTGGCCTTCTTTGATGCGCTGGGCGAGGAGTGCGCCAAGGTGTCCGTTGCTGTCCTCACGCCGCGCCTCCATGGCGACATCGCCAACCTGCGCATCGTGAAGGACGCCGAGGAGGTCGAGCTCATGCGCCACGCGCAGTCGATCACCGACGCGGCGTTCGAGCACATCTGCGGCTACATCAAGCCCGGCCTCACCGAGCAGCAGGTGCGCGCCGAGCTTGAGGGCTGGATGCTCTCCAACGGTGCCGACTCGCTCTCCTTCGACTCGATCATCGCGTCCGGCCCCAACGGCGCAAACCCCCACGCACAGCCCGGCGAGCGCGTAATCCAGCGCGGTGACATGATCGTAATGGACTACGGCGCCGGCTACCACGACTACCACTCCGACATGACGCGCACCGTCTGCGTGGGCGAGCCCAGCGACCTCCAGCGCAAGGTCTACGAGGCCACGCGTGCGGCGAACGAGGCCTGCGAGGCCGCCATCCATGCGGGCGTCATTGGTCGCGAGATTCACGAGCTTGCGCATAAGGTCATCTGCGAGGCTGGCTTCCCCGAGTACTGCTTCGTGCACGGCCTTGGCCACGGCGTGGGCCTGGAGATTCACGAGCAGCCCATGTTCAACATGAGGAACGACAAGCCCATCCCCGCCGGCTCGGTGATTACCGTGGAGCCGGGAACGTACCTGCCCGGGCAGTTTGGCGTGCGCGTGGAGGACTTTGGCATTGTGACCAAGAACGGCTACGAGGTCTTTACCCAGACGCCGCACGAGCTGGTGTGCATCCCCTGCTAGCAGGGGAGCATTCGCGCTCGCCTGCACCATTTGGCCCTCCGGCGGTGGCGTGCTGTCGCCGGAGGGCCGTTTTTGTCGCCATTTGCAACTCAGGCGCCCTTCCGGAGACAAATAGTCGCCGGAAGGGCGATTTTTATGCAAACAGGGAACGCCATATGCCTCCCTGGCGCCAAAATGATGTCCGGGTAATAGCCTTTCGCATCGCTTGCGTTTCTCACCATTCTCCGTTCGCGGCACGCAAATCGGTGAACGGCGTTAGGAGATATTTCTACGCTGACCTTGGGATTCTCGTTAGTTTCCTTTCAAGAGACCAAGTGACGGATACCGTTCACCAACTTGTATGAACGACTTTTGCCTTCAGGTCTTAGTATTCTGGCTGGTAAGTGGCATGACACACGGAGTTGCTCGACCAAGTCAATTTTTCCAAACAACGATATTTCTCACATACGAAAGCCTTCTATGTCCTATAATGTGGAGCCGGTGTGAACGAGGCATGAAGGATGGGAGAAGAAAGCATGAACGCCTCTTCACATTTGACGCGTTATCTGTTGGCGGTACGAGATATGCGTAAGGAGGAAGAATGGTCAGTATCGTTCTAGCCAGCCACGGCAAGTTCGCCGAGGGGATCATGGAATCCGGCCAGATGATCTTTGGGCCGCAGAAGGATGTCGCAGCTGTGACCCTGACCCCTGACATGGGTCCCGATGACCTCAAGGCGAAGCTGAAGGATGCCGTCGCATCGTTCGATGAGCAGGAGCACGTGCTCTTTTTCGTCGACCTTTGGGGCGCCACTCCATTCAACCAGGTCAACGGCCTGCTTGCGAGCGAGGGCCACGAGGACTGGGTCATGGTGACGGGTCTCAACCTGCCCATGCTCATCCAGGCCTATGGCGATCGCATGAGTGAGGAAACCGCGGCTGCCATCGCCAAGGATGTCTTCACCGAGGCAAAGAACGGCATTCGCATCAAGCCCGAGGAGCTCGAGCCCAAGGAGGCTGCTCCCGCAGCCGCCGCAGCGGCTGCTGCTGCGGCGCCCGCAGGCGCCATTCCGGAGGGAACGGTCATCGGCGACGGGCACATCAAGATCGTGTTCGCGCGCATCGACACCCGTCTGCTCCACGGCCAGGTTGCAACCACCTGGACCAAGGCGGCCAACCCCGACCGCATCATTGTCTGCTCCGACGGCGTTGCCTCGGACCAGCTCCGCAAGACCATGATTATCCAGGCGGCTCCTCCGGGAGTCCACGTGCACGTGGTTCCCATCAAGAAGATCTGCGAGATCGCGAAGGACCCCCGCTTTGGCAACACGCATGCCATGCTCCTCTTCGAGACCCCGCAGGATGCCCTCCGAGCTATCGAGGGCGGCGTGCCCGTCAAGAAGCTCAACCTTGGCTCGATGGCTCACTCCGTGGGCAAGGTCGTTGTGACCAACGCCCTCGCCATGGACCAGGACGACGTTGACACCTTCGAGAAGATCAAGTCCAAGGGCGTCGAGTTCGACATCCGCAAGGTCCCGGCCGACAAGGCGGAGTCCTACGACGCCGTCATTAAGAAGGCTAAGGACGAGCTTGCCGCGCAGGCAGCCAACAAGTAGGGATAAGGAGGGGTTATGTCACCAATATCAGTCTTGCTCGTAATTATTGTTGCCTTCCTGGCAGGCATGGAGGGCATCCTCGACGAGTGGGAATTCCACCAGCCTCTGGTCGCATGCACGCTTATTGGTCTTGTGACCGGTCACCCCACGGAGGGAATCCTCCTGGGCGGCTCGCTTCAGATGATTGCCCTTGGTTGGGCCAACATCGGCGCTGCCGTCGCTCCTGATGCGGCTCTCGCCTCCGTCGCCTCCGCCATCCTGATGGTTATCGCCATCAACGGCGGCTCCGACCCCACCGAGGCCATGACCACCTCCATCGCCGTCGCCGTGCCTCTGTCCGTCGCTGGCCTCTTCCTCACCATGGTCTGCCGCACCATCGCAACGGCTATGGTCCACGGCATGGACAAGTGCGCCGAGAATGACGACATGGCCGGCATCGAGCGTTGGCAGATCGTCGCAATTTGCATGCAGGGTGCCCGTATCGCCATCCCGGCCGCAGCCCTCTGCTTCATCCCCGGCGACGCCGTGACCGCGGCCCTCAACGCTATGCCCACTTGGCTCTCTGGCGGCATGGCAGTTGGCGGCGGCATGGTCTGCTGCGTGGGCTACGCCATGGTCATCAACATGATGGCTACCAAGGAGGTCTGGCCCTTCTTCGCGCTCGGCTTCGTTCTCGCTGCCATTTCCCAGCTCACCCTTATCGCCCTTGGCGTTATTGGTCTCTCCCTGGCCTTCATCTACCTTGGCCTCAAGGAGTACGCCAAGCAGAACGGCGGCTCCGGTGCCGTGGGCTCCGGCGACCCGCTGGGCGACATCATCGACAACTACTAGGCTAGCAAGGGAGTGTGATTAGCAATGGCAGAAGAGATTCAGGAGAAGGGCATCCACCTTACCAAGCAGGATCGCCTTGCGGTCTTCAACCGTCACCAGTATCTGCAGGGCTCGTGGAACTACGAGCGTATGCAGAACGGCGGCTGGTGCTACGCCATGATCCCTGCGATCAAGAAGCTCTATCCCAACAGGGACGACCAGATCGCGGCCCTGAAGCGTCACCTCGAGTTCTACAACACGCACCCGTACGTCTCCGCCCCCGTCATCGGCGTCACCCTCGCCCTCGAGGAGGGCCGCGCCAACGGCGAGCCCATCGACGACGTCACCATCCAGGGCGTCAAGGTTGGTATGATGGGTCCTCTCGCCGGCGTCGGCGACCCTGTCTTCTGGTATACGGTGCGCCCGCTGCTGGGTGCTCTTGGTGCCTCCCTGGCACTGGGCGGCTCTCCGCTTGGCCCCATCCTGTTCTTCGTGCTCTGGAACGTCATCCGCCTTGCATTCCTCTGGTACACCCAGGAGGCTGGCTACAGGGCCGGTGCCGACATCTCGAAGGACCTCTCGGGCGGCAAGCTTGGCAAGATCACCGAGGGCGCTTCCATCCTTGGTATGTTCGTCATTGGTGCTCTGGTCGAGCGCTGGGTCACCATCAGCTTCAAGCCGGTTGTCTCCACGATTCAGCAGCAGGCTGGTGCCTATATTGACTGGTCGACCATCACCGGCGATGCCGAGGGCATCAAGAGCGCGCTCACGCAGTACGCCTCGCTCGGTGCGAACGGCCTTGACCAGATGAAGGTCACCACCCTCCAGCAGAACCTCGACTCCCTGATTCCCGGCCTCGCAGCCGTGGCCCTCACGCTGTTCGTGTGCAAGCTGCTGAAGAAGAACGTCTCGCCGATCGTCATCATCCTCGCCCTCTTTGGCGTGGGCATCGTCGGCCGCCTCATCGGCCTGCTCTAGGCTTCTGCTCCGGGCATCCGGACGTCGCGTCGACGAGAATGGCGCATACTGTGGGCCGCACCCTGCTACGCTGGTGGGGTGCGGCCCCGTTATTTTGTTGGGGGAGGGTTGCGGCGGCTGTTATCGCCGTTGCCTGTAGTACGGAATCGAGGAGGGTGCCACCACATGGCGCAGTCTCAGAACACGAAGGTCGACTACACGGACCGTGCGACTAACCTCGACGGGCTCACTTCCGGCGGAAACGTGATGCTGGGCGACGTGGCCTTCGAGTACTACAACGAGAAGAACGTCGAGGACTACATCCAGATTCCCTGGGACGAGGTCGATTACGTCTCGGCGTCGGTTATTGCGAAGAAGACGATTCCCCGCTTTGCCATCTTCGTGAAGGACGGCCGTCACTTTACCTTCTCGACCGGCGACAACAAGGCGTGTCTGCGTGCCATCCGCGAGCACGTTCCCGCCGAGCGTCTCCTGCGCTCACCCTCGTTCTTCCAGGTGGTTGGCGCGGGTGCCAAGGGCCTGTGGAACAACACCGTCGGTCGACTGGGGCACTAGCATGGTCGCGCCTCGCACCTCTCGTGCGCTTAACGCGCAGACAGAGCTCACGACCCGTGGCAACCTGCTGCAGGGGCCGCTTCCCAGGCCCGGGACGTGGGATCTGGGCGAGACGGGCATCGACTTTGTCCCAGAGGACCCCGCACGCGGCAGAAACCAGGTGAGGTGGGAAGACGTCGACGAAGTGCGCTGCGACATCGTGCGTGAGCACGTGCGCAGCCTTACCGTCGAGACTGTGACGGGGGAGCGCGTAGTGATGATTGCGGCTGATTCCCTCGGTGTCCTGCGGACGATTGCGGCACACGTGGGACGCGATCGTCTCGTCGACGTGAACGCCGGAGGGTAGTCGCGTTGGGCATGGCGCTGCGCTGGGGAGACGGCAATCTTTAGGCCGCGTGATTTCGCCGTTTAAGTGGGGCTAAACGTTCGGAAAATTCCTAACTGGCGGGAGTGCGCGGCATTGTCCCCGGTTCGTCGGGTGCATGCCGACCGCCCGTCCCGGCGTCCTTCTCGTCTTCCTTTTTGCACGTTTTTGGAAGACGCCTTGAGCGGGTCGCACCACCGTCTCAAGGCGTCTATACTGTACCGCCGTACGAAAATGCCCGGTGTGCCCGGGCAAGGGAGAAGGAGACCTTTTCGTGGCTACACTTTCCATCACCGATCTCAAGGCAGGCCTTGGCGTCAACATTAAGGGCAAGGACTGCGTCATTCTCGAGGCTCAGCACGTCAAGCCGGGCAAGGGCAACACCTACGTTCGCACCAAGTACCGCGACATCCGCACTGGCCGCGTGAACGAGGAGAACTTCCAGCAGTCCGCCAAGTTCGAGAGCGTTGACATGCGCACCCGCGAGATGCAGTACCTCTACGATGACGGTACCTCCTTCTGGTTCATGGACACCGAGACCTATGAGCAGATTCCTGTCGACAGGGCGCTCATCGGCGACAACGACAAGTTCCTCAAGGAGAATGACATCTGCCTTCTCCAGTATGCCAACGACGTTCTCTATGCGGTGCAGCCGCCCACCTTCATCGAGGTCGAGATCACCCAGACCGATCCCGGCTTCAAGGGCGACACCGTCCAGGGCGGCACCAAGCCTGCCGTCATCGAGACCGGCGCAACCATTCAGGTCCCCATGTACCTCAACCAGGGCGAGAAGATCAAGGTCGACACCCGCGACGGCAAGTTCGTCGCGCGCGTCTAGCATCTAGCGCAGGCGCTGCCGGCGCCATCGTAACCGCACACGCGCCCGCGTGGCCACTGCCGCGCGGGCGTCTGCGTCCCAAGGGCCGGCAACGTCTATACTGGCAGTGTTTGGGGTCTGCGGCGGACAAGCACGTCCGTCGCGTGGCGGCAACGAACCGAGCACAAGGAGGGCCACCTATGGCCGAAAGCGAGCTTTACGTTTCTGGCATCGGCATTTCCAAGCGAGTCATCTCCACCGTCGTCTCTCTCGCCGCCAAGCGCGTCGAGGGCGTTGCCTCCGTGGGTGGCAACGACATCACCTCGAGCCTCATCAATGTCTTCACTAGCAACTCTGTTGCGCCCGAGTCCGCGGTCGAGTCCTCCGTCGAGGATGGCGGCCTGCGCCTTTGCGTGCATCTTGCCGTCTTCTACGGCTATCCGTTCACCAAGCTTGCGGCCGATGTTCGCAGCGAGGTCGCGAACGCCATCACCGAGCAGGTGGGCGTCGGCGTGACCGCCGTGGACGTCTGCATTGACAGCCTCGTCTTCCCCAAGGAGTAACGTGTCCGGTCGCTTTGGAGGGCGCACCCTTGCTCGCGCCCAAGCCCTACAGCTCCTCTTCCAGGCCGATGTCAACAATCGCACGGTGGAGGAGGTGCTCTCTGGAGACTACGCGATAAGCGATGGTCCGCTCGATCCGTACGGTCAGGAGCTTGCCCTGGGGGTTGACTCGCGCCGCTATGCCATCGACGCCGTCATTCGTGCCAGCTCTGCTAGCTGGAGCCTCTCTCGCATGCCCATCGTGGACCGCAACATCCTGCGCCTTGCCCTCTACGAGATGGTCGAGGAGGACGACATCACGGTGGCCGTGGCTATCGATGAGGCCGTGGAGCTTGCCAAGGCCTTTGGCACCGACGAGTCCCCGCGTTTCATCAACGGTGTGCTGGGCAGCATCGCCGCCGACGTGAACGCAGGGGTCGACGTGTACGAG
>ENA-OUOW01001249-OUOW01001249.1-human-gut-metagenome-genome-assembly--contig:-NODE-1249-length-17883-cov-4.652232_pt1 | contig 17883 bp, 24 predicted proteins | sample MGYA00237938_ERZ548769 | MGnify/ENA primary metagenome ERZ548769 (study PRJEB26490, sample SAMN05356870) | human gut metagenome | biome: terrestrial biome; feature: human-associated habitat; material... | reverse complement strand
AACTGCATCGGTGCCTTTGATGTGCCGGATCGCCGGAAGATCCCGGAGGCCGACATGATCATGGAAACAAGAAAAGGCGTAGCACTCAGCTACGCCCCGGAACAGGTTGCGGTATGAACTTTGTGGGAAATAAAAAAGCAGAGTGTCCCTTACAGGATACTCAGATCCTATAAGGACACTCTGCATGGTCGGAGTGGGGGGACTTGAACCCCCGGCCTCTTGGTCCCGAACCAAGCGCGCTACCAGCTGCGCTACACCCCGTCAGCCTAACTATTATACGGTGCAGAAACGTTTCTGTCAAGAGGGAAATTTCCCTCCGCCCCGGAGGTTCTGCCCTGCCCGAAGGGCGCATACACTAAGCGCAAAAGGAGGGGATGGCATGACCGAGACAAAGCACCGCCGGCCCGCCCGCCGCACACTGGCACACGGGCAGCCTCTGCGCCGCCCGATGGCCCGCCGCACACCGCAGCGCAGGCCCACCGCAGGCCGGAGGCCCCGCCCCGCCGTGGGCCGCCTGTGGCAACTGGTGGTGTGCGGAGCGCTGCTGCTGGGGGTGGTGGCCATAAAGCTGACGGCCCCGGACACGCTGGAGCCTTACCGTCAGAGACTCTTGACACTGATGGGCGGCGACACAGATTTTACGGCGGCCTTTTCGGCCGTAGGTCACGCCTTTGACGGCTCTCTGACCGGAGCACTGGACGACGCCTATACGGCGGTGTTCGGCCCCCGGCAGGCGCAGCCCGCCGCAGCCACCTACACGGCGGAGAACACCCCGGAGGACGTGTGCCTGACCCAGCAGGTGCTGGGCTTTGCCTACGCCGCCCCGGTGCAGGGGACCGTCACCGATGGCTTCGGATGGCGGGAGAACGCCTTCCACTACGGCACGGACATCGCCGCCGATGCCGGGACCGTCATCTCCAGCTTCGCTGACGGCACTGTCACGGCGGTGGGGGACAGCAGCCAACTGGGCAACTATGTGACCGTGTCCCACGCCGGGGGCTTTACCACCCTGTATGCCCATTGCAGCCGCATTACTGCCTCCTCCGGCCAGCAGGTGGCGCTGGGCGATCCCATTGCCGAGGTGGGGGAGACCGGCAACGCCACTGGCCCGCACCTCCACTTTGCCATCCAGAAGGACACCGTCTATCTGGATCCCGCCTACTATGGCATTGGCTGAGCGCCTGCGGATCTCGCCGGGGGTGCCGCTGCTGCTGGCGGCCTTCGTGTGGCTGGCCTCCCCACTGCTGCTGGGGGCTATCCTGTCGGCGGCGGTGTGCCATGAGCTGGGCCACTGGCTGGTGCTGCGAAGGGTAGGAGGCCGGATCCAAAGACTGCATATCACCGTGTTCGGCGCCGAGATGCAGGTGGATGACCGCCGCATCTCCTACGGCGGCGAGCTGCTGGCCGCCGCCGCAGGCCCATTGAGCAATCTGCTGCTGGCGGCGGCGATTGGCCTTCTGGGCCGGTGGTGGGAGCCGATGTATCTCTTTGCCGGGGCGCAGCTGGTACTGGGGGCCTTCAACCTGCTGCCTGCCCTGCCGCTGGATGGCGGCCGTATCCTGTGGCTGGCGCTGGCGTGGCTGACAGAACCCTATACCGCCCAGCGGGTACTGTCGGCGGTGAGCCTTGCGGTGTCGCTGGCTCTGCTGTTGGGGGGAGGAGGGCTCATCTGGCGGCTGGGGGGCAGCCCCTTTTTGCTGGTGGGGGCCGTGGGGCTGACCGGATGGAATCTGCGGGAAATAAAGCTTGCCAAAGGGGGATAAAACGGGTAAAATAAGATGTTAAACCAAAGAATACAGGAGAGATACCGTGGATAAACGATTGGAACGTATTCTGCCGCAAGTGCAGAAGCCTGCCCGCTACGTGGGCGGGGAATATAACGCCGTGAAGAAGGACCCGGCGCAGGTGGATACCCGCATTGCCTTCTGCTTCCCGGACACCTATGAGATCGGGATGTCCAATCTGGGAATGCGGATCCTCTACGGCGTCATGAACAACATGGACGGCGTGTGGTGCCAGCGGGTCTTTGCCCCTTGGGGCGACATGGAAGAGGAGATGCGCCGGGCCGGGATGCCCCTGTTTGCTCTGGAGTCCGGAGAGCCTATCACGGACTTTGACATCGTGGCCTTCTCCGTGGGCTATGAGATGGCCTTTCCCGCCATTCTGAATATGCTGGATCTGGCGGGCATCCCCATCCACAGCGCAGAGCGCACCGGCCTGACGCCGCTGGTCATCGCCGGCGGTACCGCCATGTATAACGCCGAGCCCATTGCCGACTTCATCGATCTGGTGAGCCTGGGGGAGGGGGAGGACATCACCGTGGAGTTGGTGGAGCTGCACCGCAAGGCCCGCCGGGAGGGCTGGAGCAAGATGCAGTTTCTCCGTGCGGCGGCCCAGCTGCCGGGCATCTACGTCCCCAGCCTGTACGAGGTGACGTATCATGACGACGGCACCGTGGCGGAGATCACGCCGCTGGAGGGCGCTCCGACGGTGGTCACCAAGCGTATCGTCCACGATATGGACAAGTCCTTTTTCCCCACTCAGACCATCGTCCCCTCCACGGAGATCGTGCAGGATCGGGTGATGCTGGAGCTGTTCCGGGGCTGCATCCGGGGCTGCCGGTTCTGTCAGGCGGGGTATGTGTACCGCCCAGTCCGCAACCGCAGCGAGGCCCTGTGCGCCCGGTACGCCGTGGAGAGCTGCGACGGTTCCGGGTATCAGGAGGTGACGCTGTCCAGCCTCTCCACCAGCGACTACCCGCCCCTGACCCAGCTGTGCGACCAGCTGGAGGATTTCTGTCAGCAGCGCCATGTGAATCTGTCCCTGCCCAGTCTGCGGGCGGACAACTTCTCCATGAACCTGATGGAGCGGCTGGCCAAGGGCCGCAAGAGCGGCCTGACCTTCGCCCCGGAGGCCGGTACCCAGCGGCTGCGGGATGTCATCAACAAAAATGTCACCCAGGAGGATCTGCTTCAGTCCTGCCGCACGGCCTTTGCCGGGGGCTACAACGCCGTGAAGCTGTACTTCATGCTGGGCCTGCCCACGGAGACCGACGAGGACGTGCTGGGCATTGCCGATCTGGCGGCCCGTGTCATGCATACATGGCGGGAGAGTGCCAGCAATAAAAACCGGGGCGTCCGCATCACCGTCTCCACCTCGTGGTTCGTTCCCAAGCCCCATACGGCCTTTCAGTGGGAGCCGCAGATCTCCAAGGAGGAGTATGAGCGGCGGGTGGCCTTGCTGCGGGAGGCCATCAAGACCAAAACCGTCACCTATAACTGGCACGACTCCGACACCAGCTTTCTGGAGGCTGTGCTGGCCCGTGGCGACCGCCGGATGTGCAAGGTGCTGGAGACGGCGTGGCGCAAGGGCTCCAAGCTGGATGCGTGGGAGGAGTATTTCTCGCTGGACCGCTGGCTGGAGGCCTTTGAGGAGTGCGGGCTGGATCCCCACTTCTACGCCAACCGCACCCGTTCGCTGGATGAAAAGATGCCCTGGGACATGATCTCCAGCGGCGTCACCACGGCATACCTCCGCCGGGAGCGGGAGCGTGCCTTTGCCGGGGTCACCACCCCGGATTGCCGCACCCACTGCAACGGCTGCGGCGCCAATCGACTGGTAGGGGGGAAGTGCGATGTCTAAGCTGCGGCTTCTATTCGTGAAGGAGGGGACGGCGGCCTATATCTCCCATTTGGATCTGCTGCGGACGGTGCAGCGGGCCTTTCCCCGGACGGAACTGGAGATCAAGCACTCTCAGGGCTTCCACCCCCATCCCATCATCTCCATTGTGCTGCCCCTGCCGGTGGCCCAGTCCAGCGACTGCGAACTGCTGGACTTCGAGGTGACGCAGGATACCGACGGCAGCGGCATTGCCGAAAAGCTCAACGAGGGCCTGCCGGAGGGGCTGCGGGTGCTGGATTGCTACGAGGCCAAGCGCCCGGTGCGGGAGCTGGCGTATTTGCAGGCGGATATGGAGCTGGAGTACGACCACGGTGTGCCGGAGGGCGCCGCAGAGGCGCTGACGGAGCTGTTTCACCGCCCGGAGCTGCTGATCGAAAAGCGCACCAAGCGCAAGCAGCTGGCGGAGGTGGATATCGCCCCCATGATCCGGAGCATCGCCTTTGCGGAGGAGGAGGATCTTCTCCGGGCGGCGGTAACGGTCCGGGCGCAGAACCCCGGCCTGAACCCCCAGCTGCTGGAAAAGGCTATCGCCCGCTACCGGCCGGACCTGTCCCCGGACTTTGTTCGGGTCCGCCGCCGGGAGCTGCTGGACGAGGCAGGGGAAATTTTCCGGTAGAAAAGCTGTACCACCCGGAGGGATGCTTTTTCCCTCCGGGCGTGATTTTGCCCGTAAAAATGGACGGATTGCGGACATATAACGGACGCATCAGTGGACGTTTTGATGGACGGCTCCGGTACTTTTTGGTACAATGGGGACAGAGGAACAAAGGAGGATGCCCTGATGAAGCGACTGCCCTTCGTTTTGCTGTCCCTGACGACGTTGGCCACCGTTGTGTTCTGTCTCCTGTGGCAAGGAGCACGGCGGGACCATTCAGACCTTGTGACGCTGGCCCGCTCCGGAGCGGCGGAGACCTGTACCCGCTTTTCGGACGATCAGGTCCACGGGGATGATGGCGATTACTGGGGCGGCGTGGCTGCTTTCCGAACCTTCCAGCAGGCCTGCGCCCTTTTGCCGGAGCAGGGGAGCGATGCCGTATGCAGCGCCGTTTACGGGCAGCTGCTGCTGCACCCGGAGGGAGCCAAGGCCCATCTGCCGGAGCTCATCGCCGTGATGGAGCCTCTGGCCCAAGACCCCACGGACGCATCCGCCCGGCTGCGGCTGTATGAGCTGCGGGATCTTTTGCAGGAGGATGAATGATTTTCGACCGTATCATGCTGGCGTACATGGATGAACAAGGGGAAATGGGATTGTTGGAGCCTATTTCGATACTTTTTTGTCAAAACAGGAAATAATGCTTGCATTTGGCGGACATCTGTGATATTCTACTATGGCATGAAAAGGGCGGTCCTCTGTCGCCGGTGTCCCGAAAAAGGTGGGGCGCCACGGAAATGACGGCATGAACGCCTATAATTTAGGAGGAAAAATCCATGGATCTCATCAAAGCACTGAATGAAAAGCAGCTGCAGAATGACGTGCCTCAGGTGGAAGTGGGCGATACTGTCCGTGTCCACGTGAAGGTCAAGGAAGGCGCCCGTGAGCGTGTTCAGGTGTTCGAGGGTACCGTCATTGCCAAGAAGCACGGCGGCATCGAGGAGACCTTCACCGTCCGTCGTATCTCCTACGGCGTGGGCGTGGAGAAGGTGTTCCCCGTTCACTCTCCCTCTATCGTGAAGGTGGAGACCGTGCGCCACGGCTATGTCCGTCGTGCCAAGCTCTACTACCTGCGTGACCGTGTCGGCAAGGCCGCCAAGGTTCGGGAGAAGCTGTAAGCCATTTTGTGATCCAAGGCCGGGGCATCCCGGCGTGAAAAAGAGACGCACCTGCGGGTGCGTCTCTTTTTTATGCAGTTACGTTTTTGCGCCGACACACTTCTATGCCGTCATATTTTTATGCAGTTACGCATTTATACCGCTTATGCGGCCATGTTTTTATGCAGTACGCCTCTGTACCGCTTATGCGGCCACTCTTTTGTGCAGTCCTTTCATGCGGTCGTGCTTTTGCGCTGTCATGCTTTTCTATGCGGACGAAGCCTTTACACGGTCACGCTTTTACGCAGCTGAACCCTTTACGCAGGCGCATTTTACGCAGCTGCGTCCTTTACACGGCGATATTCTTATACGGCCACATTCTTATGCGGCTGCGCTTTTTATGCAGCCATGCTTTTACGCTGTACTGGATGGAAATGGTTCTCAGGGGAACGGATCTGAGGTTGGGAGCCTTGGGGATGGCCCTGCCCCTGTGCGGCGCTATGGGTCAGTCGTCCCAACCGGCCCGCTCCTCTCCCGGCAGGCCGAAGGAGATGGAACCCCGGCCGTATTTTCCACGGATGGCGTCCATGGTGCGCTCCAGCTTCTCCTGCTTTTCCTGCTGCTGGGTGACTACCGGGGCCTCCAACAGATCCAGCTGCTGGAAGGAGTCGGCGCTGTCGGTGATATACAGGGCGGTGACGGTGAGCATCCGTACCGGCTCCGGGGCCTTCCACAGCCGCCGGGTCAGCTCCATGGCCGCCTGCCAGATGTCCTTCATCAGGTGGGTGGGGGCCGGGAGCCGCATCTGCCGGGACACGGTGCGGAACTGGGCGTTCCGCAGGGACACGGACACGCCGCCGCAGTACAGCCCCTGCTGCCGCAGCCGCATGGCCACGCTGTCGGACAGCACCGCCAGACCACGCTGCACCTCCTCCCACCGGGTGAGGTTTTTGGGGAAGGTGGTGCCGTTTCCCACGGATTTCACCGGCTCCTGCTGGCCCGCCGGGCGGACGGGACTGCCGTCCAGTCCGTTGGCGTACTCGTGGAGTTGAAGACCCAGCTTTCCCAGCAGCGTCTCCAGCATCTGGGGGGAGCAGGCCGCCAGCTGGCCGATGGTCTCCACGCCGTATTGGTGCAGCACCCGTCCGGCGGCCCGGCCCACGAACAGCAGGTCCCCCACCGGCAGGGGCCAGACGATATCCTGCCAGTTTTCCCGGCTGATGACGGTGGTGGCGTCGGGCTTTTTATAGTCGCTGCCAAGCTTGGCGAACACCTTGTTGAAGGACACGCCCACGGAGATGGTCAGCCCCAACTCCTGCCGCAGCCGCCGGCGCAGGGCGTCGGCAATGGCCTTGGGGTCGCCGCCGAAGAGGTGCATACTGCCGGTGATGTCCAGCCAACTCTCGTCAATGCCGAAGGGCTCCACCAGATCGGTATACTGCTCATAGATGGTGTTGACCCGCCGGGAGTACTCCCGGTACAGGCCGTGGTGGGGCGGCAGCAGCACCAGGCCGGGACACTTCTTCTTGGCCTGCCAGATGGTCTCCGCCGTCTGGATGCCCAGCCGCTTGGCGGGCTCGTTCTTGGCCAGAATGATGCCGTGGCGGGAGGCGGGGTCGCCGCAGACAGCGGTGGGGATGTCCCGCAGATCGGGGTGGCTCAGCAGCTCCACCGAGGCAAAAAAGCAGTTCAGGTCACAGTGCAAAATCACCCGGTCGCCCATGGCGGCACACCTCCTCGAAGTCAATCATATGTTCTATTATACCACGGCCTGCGCCGCTGCACAAGAGAAAAACGCAGTCCCCTGAGAGAACGGAGGACTGCGTTTCGGGCTTACGGATGTTATTTGTGCAGCAGGGGGGACAGGGGCTTGTAGATGAGGAAGCAGATGCCCACATCCAGCAGGCCCTTGAACAGGGTAAAGGGGACGTTGAACACCAGCAGGCAGTTGAAGAGGGAATTGCCGGTGGGGACATGGGCGATGGAGCCCATGATGGCCTCATACATCCCGATGATGCCCGCCATGGGCAGACCGTAGAGGACCTCGTAGGCCGGGTACACCACGAAATAGTTGGAAGGCAGGCTCACCAGCGCCATCAGCACGGCGCCCAGCAGGGAGCCCCACAGGGCCGATTTGCGGCTCTTATGCCGCCGGTACACAAGGCCCGCCACCAGCACGAACACGCTGCCCAGCAGGAAGTTGCTGAGCTCACCTACGCCGGCGCTGGAGCCGAAGGGCAGGTGCAGCAGATTCTTCACCAACTGGATCACCACGCCGTACACAGGTCCCAGCGAGAAGGTACCCAGCAGGGCAGGCAGATCCGACAGATCCAGCTTCACGAAGGAGGGGATCAGGGGGATGGAGAACTCGATGAACTGGAGGACGAAGGCCACGGCGCACAGCATGGCGGCCACGGCAATGTGATGGGTCTTTTGCTTCTGAGTCATAAAAAAATACTCCCTTTTAATGTAGTAAACCCCCGGAAAGGCTTGCCTTCCAAGGTGTACGCATCAAAAAAGAGCATCACGAAAATGCCATACACGCCTTCTCTCATCCAGACTATACTGTCGGTACCGGGATCGCACCGGTTCATGCAGCTTGCGCCGCTTGCGGACTATACCGCCGGTGGGGAATCACACCCCGCCTCGAAGACAGCTATTCGGTTGTTTCTAAAGGATAGTATACGACATCCTGCGCCAAAATGCAACCCCCTGATTTGCAGATTAGATAAACAGAAAATATTTATCGTAAAACAATAAAAAATAGTTGACAAACAGAAATTATGCTGCTATGATAGGCACAACAAGGAAAGGAGTGAGCCTTATGAATACCAAAACCATGACCACCCTGCTGCGGGTGGTGCTGCTGGCGGCAGCGGTGCTGTGCGGGATATTTTTCCTCTGGTTCCTGCCCTCCTACGGGCAGGAGGTGCAGCAGGCGGACCCGGAATTCACCTGGGCCTACTGGCCCTGCCTCATCTGGGCGTGGCTGTTCGCCCTGCCCATCTTCGGGGCTATGCTCCCCTGCTGGCGCATCTTCGGCAGCATCAGCGCCCCGGAGGGGGCCTTCACCCGGCGGAATGCACGGGATATGCGGAGCATCTCCCGTCTGGCCTTTGCCGATGCGCTGATCTTTCCGGCGGGGATGTTCGTGCTGGCCTTTATGGGGGCCGGCAGCGCTCCGCTGACCATTGTCATCACCCCCATGGTCATCTTCTGCTGCGCGGCGGTGGGGATCGTGTGCTATGTGCTCAGCCGTCTCATCGGTGACGCCGCCGCTCTCCGTGAGGAGAACGACATGACCATTTAAGGAGGGCGGAGCATGATCGTATTCAACATTGACGTAATGCTGGCCCGGCGGAAAATGAGTCTGACGGAGCTGTCGGAGCGGGTGGGCATCACCATGGCCAATCTCTCCATTCTGAAAACCGGCAAGGCCAAGGCGGTGCGGGTGGAGACGCTGAACAAGCTCTGCCACGCTTTGGACTGTCAGCCCGGCGATCTGTTGGAGTACCGGCCGGACGAGGAAGCCTGAAGAAAGTGAAAAGGGACAGGCGCTGCTGTGCAGCGCCTGTCCCTTTTTTGGCGGAATGAGGATCATTTTCCCAACAAATGCTGCTCCACGCCGCCATAGAGATATTGGTAATTCATGTGCATCATATTCTTGAAGAACGGCACCAGCAGCGCCAGATCCGCCGCCAGCCACGCCAGAGGATCGGCGGCGCACAGGGCGTAGAAGGCCAGCTCAGGGGACTGGGCGCTGACCACGCCGCCGGACAGCAGGGCCGGGAGGGTCAGGCAGATGGCCACACGGGCGATCAGCTCGGATGCTCCGGCCCACAGCACGAAGGGGGCTCGCTGGATGCCCTGCACGCAGTTGCGGATCACGAACAGGAAGCACAGCAGCAGGTACATGGAGAAGTCCACATACAGGAAGTGGTTGCCGAAGCGGATGGTGTCGGCGGTGACCTTGTCGGCGCTGAGGAAGATGTGGAGATATGCGCCGTCGATGGTCAGGAGCAGACCCAGCCCTACGGAGCAGACGCCGATGATGGCGGCCATGACCAGACCCTGCAGGATGCCCTTGCGGATGCGGTGGGTGTACCCGGCACCCAGATTCTGGGCGGTGAAGCTGGTCATGGCGGTGCCAAGGCCGTTCACCGGGGTCATGATGAGGCTATTGAGCTTGTTGGCGGCGCCGAAGCCGTTCTGGGCGGCGTGGGACACCATCTGGCCGTCGATCATATCGAACTTCACCACCACGCTCTGCATGACGATGATGCCGATGGCCAGCACGGAGAACTGGAGGCCCAGCGGCACGCCCTGAACAATATGACGCTTCAGGTCCAGTCCGGTGATGCGCCAGTCCTCCTTGTGGAGCCGCAGGTCCGGGTACTTGGAAAAGGCATAGGCGAAGCAGGCCACGGTGCTGATGAGCTGGGCAGTGACGGTGGCTCCGGCGGCTCCGGCCACGCCCCAGTGCAGCACCAGAATGAACAGCAGATCCAGCGCCACATTCAGCACCGTGGAGCCCAGCAGGAACAGAAGCGGCGTTACGGAGTCGCCCATGCTCCGCAGGAAGGAACAGATGAAGTTATAAAACAGCTGGGCGCCGATGCCGGCGAAGATGATGCCGCAGTAGGTGTAGGCGGCCCGGTATACCTCCGGGTTCTCCGGCGTCACGTTGATCCAGGCCAGCATGGGGTTCAGCAGCACCAGCGCCAGAGCTGTCAGCAGCACCGTCAGCCCCGCCGACAGCACCAGCTGGGCGGCCATGGAGCGGCGCACACCGGCCTGATCCCGGCAGCCCACGCAGCAGGAGGTGATGACGCAGAACCCGGCGCTGACGCCGAAGGCGAATTGCAGGAAGATGAACACCAACGAGGAGGTGTCGTTGACGCCGGCCACCTCCTGCGCCGTCAGGGTTTGGCCCACGATGGCGGCGTCGCTGATGGTATACACCTGCTGCAGCAGGTACGACAGGATCACCGGCAGGGAGAACTGCAAAATGGTGCGCCAGCAGGTGCCGTGGGTCAGATCCACCGGGTGGAACAGGTCACGAAGGGCCTGAAAAGGTTTTCTATTCTGAGATTTTTCCATAGTTTACGCTCTTTTCTCTCACTTTTTCTACGACGGCAAATTATAGCCTGTTGGGCGGCGGAAGTCAAGTGGAGAAGGGATTGAAAACTTCACAAACTTCGTCATTTTAACCTAAAAATAGGTATACAAATTGACGGAATGCACAAATAAGACGGGCGGCATACTTGGGTCGGGACGAGCATATAGTGGAGCATCACAGAGGAAAGGGCGTGGAGCGTGTGGACGAGGCATACGCCATCCGGCGGTATCAGCAGGCGGCGGCTCTGCTGCCGCTGCGATGGCAGCGGCTGTGCCGTCAGGTGCCGGAGGAGCAGCAGGCGGAGGCGGAGGAGCTGCGGCTGCGGGCCGGGCAGACGTTGACGCTGCTGCTGCGGGGAGGGGAGGTGCCGGCGGCACGGGAGCGGCCCTACCCGGTGGTGACTCAAACGGAGCTGGAGCAGCTGTGCGACGGGGTGACGGACTACTCCCGATATGCGGCGGCGGATACCCTGAGCCGGGGGTATCTCACGGCACGGGGCGGCTTCCGCATCGGCGTGTGCGGTACGGCGGTGCTGCGGGACGGGGTCAACACCAATCTGCGGGATATCTCCTCCGTCACCATCCGTATCGCACGGGAGCAGCCGGGGCTTTCGACGGAGGTGCTGCCCCAGCTGTTCCGGGAGGGCAGCTTTTGCAGCACCCTTCTTCTGGCCCCACCGGGACTGGGCAAGACCACCCTGCTGCGGGATCTGATCCGGGGACTGTCCGACGGTGCAGAGGGCGTGTCGCCCCATCGGGTGGCGGTGGTGGACGAGCGGGGGGAGATCGCCGTCATGTTTCAGGGCATCCCCCAGATGGCGCTGGGCAGCCACACCGATGTGCTGGACGCCTGTCCCAAGGCGCTGGGCATCCCCATTCTGCTGCGGTCGGCCAACCCGCAGGTCATTGCCGTGGACGAGATCACCGTTCGGGAGGATCTGATGGCCATGTCCGCTGCCGCCAACTGCGGGGTGCGGTTTCTGGCCACCATCCATGCGGCTGACCGGCGGGAGCTGGGGCGAAGGCCACTGTTTTCCCATCTGCTGAAGGAGAAGGTCTTTGAAAAGCTGGTGACCATCCGGCGGGAGGAGGGGCAGCGGCAGTATCTGGTGGAGGAGCTGTGGTAAGGGACGTGCTGGGGAGCCTTCTGCTGCTGGGAGGCGCCCTGTGGCTGTGGCTGGGACTGGTACAGGCCCAGCGGCGGCAGCTGCGGCTGCTGGAGGAACTGGCGGCGTCGCTGGAGCAGATGGCCTCCGCCATTCGCTTCCGGCGGGAGACGCTGCTGCGGCTGCTGGCGGCTCAGCGGCAGCGCCCATTGGCGGGACCGTACTATGGAGCGGTGCTGGCGGCGCTGGAGGAGGGCATCTCTTTTCCGGCGGCATGGCGGCAGGGCTTTGCGGCTCTCTCCGGGGAGGGTGGTCGTATCCTGCGGCGGCTGGAGCCGGAGGGGGACGAGCAGAGGATATTGGGTGAGCTGACATGGGCCGCCGGGGAGCTGACGGAACTGCGGAGAGGACTGGAGCAGGAGAGCCGCCAGCGGGAAAAGCTCTGGTTTGCGGGGCTGTTTTCCGGGGCGGGCCTGCTGCTGATCCTGCTGATTTGAGGACGAGCAATGGATGTGGACCTGATTTTCAAGATCGCAGCGGTGGGGATCCTGGTGGCGGTGCTGAACCTGCTGTTGGTACGCAGCGGCCGGGAGGAGCAGGCTATGATGACCACGCTGGCCGGTCTGGTGGTGGTACTGATGATGCTGGTGCAGCAGATCAGCGACCTGTTCCAGCTGGTCAAGACGCTGTTTGGGTTATAAGAGATGGAGGCTGTATGGCAGATCGTGGCGTTGGGACTGCTGGGCGCCGTGCTGGCCGCTTTGCTGAAAAAGCATACGCCGGAGCTGGCGCTGCTGCTGGCCGTGGCGGTATGCGGGGCGGCGGCGCTGGCAGCCGTCCGTGGTGTGCGGGAGGTATGGGCCTTTCTGGAGGACCTGCTGGCGGCGGTGGAGATCTCCTCCACGCTGTTTCTCCCCCTGCTGAAAACGGCGGGCATCGCCGTGGTGACCCGCATCGGCGCAGATCTGTGCCGGGATGCCGGGGAGAGCGCCGTGGCCTCGGCGGTGGAGATGGCCGGGGCCATGGGGGCGCTGCTGGCGGTGCTGCCCCTGATGCAGGCAGCGTGGGAGGTGCTGCGGTCGCTGCTGTAAGGGCGGTGTGGCTGGCGTGCCTGCTGCTTCTGGCGATGGTACCTGCGTGGGCGGCGGACCTGCCGCAGGAGGTGACGGACGCCGCTCCCCCGGCGGCGGAGGAGCTGGAGGGAAAGGACTTCTCCGGCGGCGTCACCGCTCTGCTGGAGCAGGGGACGACTCTTCTGGGGGAGGCTCTGCGGGGGAACCTGCGGGGAGCGGTGCTGATCTTAGGGGTGGTGCTGCTGTGCGGGGCGGCGGATGCCGTGCTTCGCACCCCGGAGAGCCCCATGCGCCGTTTTTTGCCCATGGCCGGGGCGGCGGCTATTGCGGTGCTGTCGCTGGGCAGCATGAAGAGCCTGCTGGGGCTGGGGACCCAGACCATCGAGGAATTGGACGTGTTTTCCAAGGCGCTGCTGCCGACGCTGGCCGCCGCTGTGGCCGCCGGAGGGGGCACCGTTACCGCCGGAACGGGACAGGTCATCGCCGTGTGCTTTGCCGATGCCCTCATTACCCTCATCCGGGGACTACTGCTGCCTATGACGTACTTTTTGGCGGCGGCGGCCACGGCGGATGCCATGCTGCCCCGGCACGGGCTGGGGACCGTCGCCAAGGCGGCCAGTCGGGTGGTGACGTGGCTTTTGACGGGCTCACTGGTGCTGTTTACCGGCTACCTGACACTGTCCGGGGCCGTCAGTACCTCGGCGGACGCACTGACGGTGCAGGTGACCCGCTCCGCCGTAGGGGCCATGCCGGTGGTGGGACGCATCCTCTCCGATGCGGCGGGCAGTGTGCTGGCCGGGGCGGGCGTGGTGAAAAACGCCATCGGTGTATTCGGCCTGCTGGGAGTGCTGGCGGCGTGTCTGGGACCCTTTGTACGTCTGGGGGTGCAGTATCTTTTGTACAAGCTGACGGCGTTTCTGGCGGGGATGACCGCCGCTCCGGAGCTGGCGAAGCTCATCGATGCGCTGGGTGGCGTGTTCGGCCTGATGCTGGGTATGACCGGCAGCTGCGCCCTGCTGCTGCTCATCTCCATCTCCTCGGCCATTCTGGTGGTGACGCCATGATGGAGATGCTTCAAGGGTGGCTGCTGGGCCTGACCGCTGCGGCGCTGGCGGTGTCCCTGCTGACGGCGATGCTGCCCAAGGGGGAGACCATCCGCCGCATCGCCGGGCTGGCGGGAGGACTGATCCTGCTGCTGGCGGTGGTGCAGCCACTGCTGCGGGTGCGGTGGGAGGAGCTGACGTGGCGGTACGAGACGTATCAGCGGGAGATGGACCGGCAGACGGAGGCGTATCAGGCGGCCTACGCCGACAGTCTGTCCGGGGACATAGCCGACCGCACCGCCGCATATATATCGGAAAAAGCGGCGTCGCTGGGCATCGACTGCCGGGTGCAGGTGGAGGTTCGCACGGAGGATGGCCTGCCCCTGCCCTATGGGGCGTCGCTGGACGTGGAAAGGGATCAGGTGCTGTCGGACTACATGGCGCAGGAGCTGGGTATCCCGGCCTCCCGCCAGAGCTGGCAGCCGGAGGAGTGAGGAATGGACAGGGAAAAGCTGAGGGATATCTTCCGGAAATACCGGGCCGTGGGGCTGGTGCTGCTGGCGGGCCTTTTGCTGCTGCTTCTGCCCACGGGCAAGAGCAGCGGACAGGAGCGGCAGACGAGCGACGATACCCAGCTCTATTCGCTGGAGGAGACGGAGCGGCGCATGGCCCAGCTGCTGGGCAGAATGAGCGGCGTGGGCCGGGTACAGGTGATGCTGAGCTTAAAGACCGGCCCCACCCTCCAGCTGGCCCAGGACATGGATCTGGAGCAGGAGGAGGGCAGTCTGCGGCAGCGGAGCCAGCCGGTGACGGTGAACCGGGGCAGCGGCTGGCAGGAGGCGCTGGTGACCCGGCAGGACTACCCGGTGTATCAGGGAGCGGTGGTGGTGTGTCAGGGGGCCGGCAGCAGTGCCGTGCGTCTGGCGGTGACGGAGGCCGTGGCGGCGCTGACGGGGCTGTCCACGGAGAAGATCACAGTGGTGCAATGGGAACAATAACAGGAGGGACGGACATGAAAACGGTGTGGAAACGGCGAGGTGTGGCGGCGGCGGTACTGCTGCTGGTGTGCGGTGCGGTGTACATGAACTGGCGGTACAGCGACAGCGTCAAGGACAACAAGGTGCTGGGCCAGTCGGAGTTGGTCAACGCCAATGAGGAGACGGCAGGGGATCCGGCCCCGGCGGAGGACGATTATTTCGCCACGGCACGGCTCAGCCGCAAGCAGGCACGGGACAACGCCATCCATATGCTGCAGGAGGCGGAGAGCGACGAAAACGCCGAGGAGAGTGTTCTCAACGAGGCATCCCGGACCTTGCAGGTGCTGGCATCGTACACGGTGGCCGAGTCCCAGATCGAGAGTCTGGTGACGGCCAAGGGCTACGCCGACTGCGTGGTGTTCATGGGGGAGGACAGCGTCAGCGTGGTGGTGGCGGCTCCGGAGACGGGACTGAACACGGCGGACGTGGCTCGCATCAAGGACATTGTGGTCAACGAGACGGACTACACCCCGGAGCAGATCAAGATCATGGAGGCAAATTAGTGGTTGTATTTTCCCGCTGCCGATGGTATAATACCAATGATTCGAATATACCAAAAGAACGGGAGTAAGATTGCTATGGCTGAAAATAAAGAGTATATCACCCGTCAGGAGAGCATGGGTACCATCCAGATCTCCGAGGATGTGGTGGCGTCCATCTCCAGCTCTGTGGCGCTGGAGACGGAGGGCGTGGGCGGCCTGCTCAACGCCAATATGGCGGATCTGGTGGGCGGCAAGAAGATGACCGCCAAGGGCGTCCGGGTGGAGATGGCCGAGGACGGCGTGGTGGTGAACCTGTTTCTCATGATCCGCTACGGTTTTGCCATCGCTGAGGTGGCTCAGAAGGTCCAGAACGCCGTCTATTCGGCGCTGGAGGGCATGACCGGCTTCCCGGTGAAGGCGGTCAACGTCCATGTGGGCGGCATCAGCTTCGACTGAGCAGACATAGGATACGAGAGAAAAGGACGAAACGGGTATGACACGCAACACGGCACGGGAGATCGCCGCCCATCTGGCGTATGAATGGAATTTTACGGACCTCCCGGTGGGGGAGTTTCTGGACCGGCGGCTGGCGCCGGAGTGCTTTGCGGAGCTGGCGCCGGAGTGCGGGCTGTACGCCGATGCCCCCAACGCCAAGCAGGAGCAGTATATCCGCCGTCTGGTGGCGGGCGTGGCGGACCATGCGGCGGAGTTGGACGACTACATCGCCCGGTACGCACAGGGGTGGCGTTTCGAGCGCATCCCTCTGATGGCCTCTGCTGTCATGCGGGTGGCCATGTATGAGATCCTGTATATGCCGGATATCCCCCACGGTGTGGCCATCAGCGAGGCGGTGCAGATCGCCGGCAAGTACGAGTCCGCCGAGGTGGTGAAATTCATCAACGGCATTCTGGCCAGCTTCCTGCGGGAAGAGGTCAAGGACTGACACATCACAGGCAGAGCAGGTGCGCTTGCTCTGCCTGCACTGTATTCTGCGAAAGGAGGAAGCGATGGAAGGCCAGATCTATACCGTATCGGAGGTCAACGGCTTCATCAAAAACGTCATCGACGGCATCCCTCAGCTCTCCGGCATCTACATCCGGGGGGAGCTGTCCAACTATAAGATATACCCCTCCGGGCATCACTACTTCACCCTGAAGGACGGGGAGGGCGCTCTGCGGTGCGTCATGTTCAAGGGCAGCGCCATGAAGCTGCGGTTCCGGCCGGAGAACGGGATGCAGGTCATCGCCTATGGCCGCATCAGCGTGTTCCCACGGGACGGGGCCTATCAGCTCTACTGCTCCCAGCTGTCGCCGGACGGCGTGGGGGATCTGTATGTGGCCTTTGAACAGCTGAAGGACAAGCTGTACCGGGAGGGACTGTTCGACGAGGGACACAAGAAGCCTCTGCCCCGATATCCCCAGCGCATCGCCATCGTCACCAGCTCCGCCGGGGCGGCGATCCACGACATGATCCGCATCCTGCGGCGGCGCTACCCCATTGCCAGGGTGCTGCTGCTGCCGGTGCGGGTACAGGGCGTGGAGGCTCCGCCGGAGATCGTAGGGGCCATCCGCTACGCCAACCGCTGGAAGCTGGCGGACGTGCTCATCACCGGACGGGGCGGCGGCTCCATGGAGGATCTGTGGGCCTTCAACGACGAGCGGGTGGCATGGGCCATCTACGCATCAGAGATCCCGGTGATCTCCGCCGTAGGCCATGAGCCGGATGTGACCATTGCCGACTTCGTGGCGGACCGCCGGGCCTCCACCCCCAGCAACGCCGCTGAGATCGCCGTGCCGGACATGGCGGAGCTGCTGCAGCGGCTGGACAGCTTCCGCAGTCGTATGGCACAGGGGACGCTGAACGGGCTGGAGCGGCAGGAGCGGCGGCTGAAGGCACTGGCGGAGAAGCGGGTGCTGACAGACCCGCTGGCCTTTGTGCAGGATAAGCGGCTCCAGCTGGACTATGTGCAGCAGAAGCTGCTGACGGCGGCCAATGCCCAGTGGCAGGAGGAGCAGCGGCGCTTTGCGGCACTGGCGGCCAAGCTGGATGCCCTGAGCCCCCTGAAGGTGCTGGGCCGGGGCTACGCCATGGCCCGGACGGAGGACGGCGCAGTGCTGCGGACGGCGGCGCAGGTGCAGTCCGGGGATACCATTCATTTGCGGCTGGCGCAGGGCGGCCTGCGCTGCACGGTAACGGAAAAGGAGGAAGCGTGATGGCAGACAAGACCTTTGAAGAGAATATGACCCGGCTGGAGGAGATCGTCACCCGGCTGGAAAAGGGGGACGTGCCTCTGAGCCAGTCTCTGTCCCTGTTCGAGGAGGGGACCAGGCTGGCGGCGGCCTGCCGCACGGAGCTGGACAAGGCCGAGCAGCAGGTGGTGCGGCTGATGAAGGGCCCCGACGGCGCTCCGGTGGAAACGGAATTTGCAAGCGAGGAATGACCATGGATTTTCACACCCGATATGCCGCCTATCAGGCGGCCATTGAGCAGTATCTGGAGGGACTTTTCTCCACAGACAAGCCCTATGGAAGATTGCAGGAGGCCATGCGGTACAGCCTTCTGGGCGGCGGCAAGCGCATCCGCCCGGTGCTGAC
>ENA-OUOW01001243-OUOW01001243.1-human-gut-metagenome-genome-assembly--contig:-NODE-1243-length-17931-cov-9.004867_pt1 | contig 17931 bp, 20 predicted proteins | sample MGYA00237938_ERZ548769 | MGnify/ENA primary metagenome ERZ548769 (study PRJEB26490, sample SAMN05356870) | human gut metagenome | biome: terrestrial biome; feature: human-associated habitat; material... | reverse complement strand
TTTGTGGTGGTCTATGCCCCCCACGCCCCCCTATTACCGTTCGGAGAAAGGCGCGACGCGTTGCTCCACCACCCGTGCCCCAGCGCCCTGCCCAGGTTCAAGCCAGACAGGCCATAGGTGGCAACGCCCCAGTCCAGGGCGCCAAAACAAATAAATTCGCGCGTTTGGCCATCGGCGTCATGGTTGAGCGCCACTTGGTCGCATGTATACGTTGACGATGATCCATCTACTTGCGTCGGGAAATACATGCCATTTTTGTACTCGTTGTATTTGATGTAGCTCCACTTGTCGCTGCCAGTTGGCTGCTGAATGGAACTACCAGCGATATAGTCGTCAGTTATGCTAGTAGACTGCTTTGTTGCCGTATTTACGGTATAACACGTATAATAGTACGTGCCGTCCGTATCTTTCCACAGCTTGTTGATTACGTCTGATAAGACTTCCCACTGGCCGTTGGCAAATTCGATGCCCTGCAATTTAATCGGATGTTTTCCGTCTGTACAGTTAAGCGAGCCCGTGTTGCCTAGTACGTCATCTGTGCTCCCCGATGTCCAAGGGACCGTAAAAATGGTGGTCGGTACTACTGCGCTATCGGTGGTGTTTTCTGCCACGGTGTCAAATGGCGTTTTAGCGTCTACGTAAATAGCAGCGCATCCCGTCGTGCCGATTGTAACGTCTTCGATGTCCAAAATTTTGTAGCGATTCGTCGTGTTGTCCTGGCACGTTTGCCGCATATCATCACCGTTTACAAATTTTTGTGTGATAATAATGACATTGGACCCCACGACATACGCGTTTTTTGCGCTGGCGTCTACGATAATGCGATTGACGCCTGTTTCTGATACTTTAGCTGTATCACTTAAGTAGTAGCCATAGCAGCCGTTTAAAATGCCGTCTATTGTCAAAGACCCTAGCATAATACGGCACATTAAAATCAAGAATGACCGGTCGCACGAACATGTGCCGCTATAATCCGTGCCATTGGCTTTGGCCATGTCGTGAGAACCATTATGGCTAACGTTTCCTTTTGGAATCTGTCCGCTGCAGCATGTCATCTTGCCGTTATGGACACCGGCAATGTAGGCTGCATGGATAACCCATGGCCGGACAGTCTTATCCGGTCTAACAGCTTCGGGAAGTGGTTCGATGTGCGACTTTGTCGGTAACCATGTCGCGCTGTACCCCTCATCATAATACTGACTCGATTCGGCCAGCGTAGTGTACCAGTGGTACCCGGTCATTTGCACTACGCCGACGAGCTTATCCGGGTTGTCAATCTCAAAATCAGGCGAAATCCCCTCAATGGCGGTAATCACCGGCTGGCTGTTCGCCATGGTCCAGTTGACTTTCGTGACGGCAAAAAGCGGGTTGCCCGCGAAATCGTCCTGCCCGGCCACGGTATCCGTAGACGGTACTAAGGTCGTCCCCTTTAAATCGCCCATTTTTTCACCCGTTGTAACGGACAACACGTCGATATTTGAAAATCTGGTCCAGCCGTTCCATGGCTTCCGTGTAATAGTGTACCAGCGGTCCATTAATGACGTCAGCGTCGTGCTATCTGCTGTCTCTGCGCCATTTTGGATAAACCAGGCCTTTTGTACGGTTTTATACTTCTCTTTGGTCCCGTCCAGTAGCGTTACGATGTAGTTATCCAGACTGCCACTGTCTTTCCATGCCGATTGTGCAATTTTATCAAGCGAATTGGCCATGACTTGCATATACTCTGTCTGCTTTTTCTGCTCAGATAAGACAGGAACGCGCTGAGAATCAGTTAATGTTATTGTTGCCATTATTCAGTCACCTCTACAAATATTTTTTCGCACAAACACCCGTCGCTATCTAGATAGTAAACAGGACGAGACGATACATCCGTATTAAGGTTGTCAATAGCCGTCTTCATCGTCGGGATGATTTCTTTCACGGTTTTAGTCAAATCTATTACAACATTACTCATTTCTTTTAATCACCTCGTGTTCTTAACGTGCTCTTTACAGTCAATGATAAAGAGCCGGTAAGCGGCTAGGTTACGCCATGCATCGCTGTTCTTAATGTGTTCTTTATGCTAAATACCATGAAAATGGCTTAACCATGCCGTTCGTTATGTCATGTACGGTGCGAGTTCTTTTTCATCTTTGCAATTATTAATGGCATCGCGGATGCTCATGAACCATTCATAAGCCGCAAGCTGTTGCGCTCTAGCGGCCTTCCCGGCTTTCATCAGTTGTTCCTTTGTTACATCTGCTAACACAAGGCTATTGGATGAGTCACGGACTTTATACGGCCCTTTATCTTCAATCAAGGTAAGAGCAATCTGCCATTCGCGCTGGCTGTTTTCGTCGGTGCTGAATTGCAGGTCGTCTACCGTGACAGGGGCTTCCTTCTTTGCAATATACTTGCTGTACTGAACGTTAAGCGCCTGCGCCTTTAATTCACTGAGCGTAGGCGGTACGTATTCACGGCTTGCCTTTGCTTCGATGTAGGCCGTTACGTTATCAATATAGCTGTCATAGTTAGCGTTTGGATATTCTTCATAATTATCATCTACAAGGCACTGCTTCTGGGTATCGTCGTAGATGACTTTAATAGGCAGGTCAGCAAGGCCACTGTCTGCCTTAAAGTGTTCGGCAGTATCGCTATACTGCTCATTGTCTTTAATGATAAGCACATCATTATTCAAAATCTGAAAAACTCTCATAAATTCTCCTTTCTCTGTTGATGAAATGGCTAGACATTCGCATAGCGTATCAATTAGTAGTGATAGCCATGCACATAATATTAGGCGGCGTTTAGGTTATACGAATAATAGTAGTGAGGCCAGCTCTTGGGGCGTCGGTGTTGCATATTATTGTCTTAATGAGGTTGCACAAGTTACAACGGAATACGCAAGCCATTCTCATACTGCAATCGCTTCTGCAACAGGTGGCGGTGCATCTCACGAAAACCGTCAACCTTTTACCGTCGTCAACCGTTGGCGCAGGACTGCTTAAGCGGTTCTTTTCCAGCGATTAACCACCTGGTACGGTTGTCTGTTTTCATGCGCCGAATTACCGCCGGTATTACCGATAGTGATGTTGTGCGAATGGGCGCCGTTGGTGCTGGTCTTGTAGCCTGGTGAGTAAGATTGAGCTTCATCGAGTAAGCGGATAGCCATACCGTTGCCGCCGTTTGAAATCGGCAAATCATGGTTGTGGTTCCCTTCCGTAGAGCAACTTACACTATGCTCGTGACTAGCCATTTCATCAACAGTGATTGTGTGCTTCGCTTCGCCACCCTTATCGCCAAGGTTATAAGTATACGTCGTGCCATTTTCCGTATACGTGCCAGCCGATACTAATACACGTCCTGCGTCCATCTTGACCCACGTAGTACCAGCCCATAAGGAATTGGGGTCGTCGGTCGTCGTGGTTTCCCAGATACTGCCGACAGGATGGACGATGTCGATGACTTCTTTAACAGTACGTTGCTGTACCTTCTTCCATGTGCCATCTGCCGACAGGTAGTAGTCGGTCTGCGTCCCTTTGTCCGGGGCCGGGACAAGGCCAGCCGCACCGGCGGCGGTCGAGGTAGCTCCCTTGAAGTTTACAACACTCTTCACGCCGGTAGTGACGGCGTTATCGACGTAAGATTTAGACGGTACTAATTCCCACGTTACGGGCGATACAGACGTCAATTTATAGATATTGTTGCTGTCGTCGGTACGCATACACTGCATCCCGACAGCAAGGTTCGTCGTTGGGAACGCCGTGCCGGAGAACGTACTGGCTACGGATTGAATGTTCTTGTCCACTTTCTCCAGATACGTATTACAGGCGTCCGTCGTGACCAGTTCATTATATTCCTGCATATTACCATCCTTTCGCAACCCACGAGACAATGCCCGTCGTACGGTTGCCAGAACTATTCAGTAATTCGATTTCAAAGTACCGCCCTTTATCATCCTGCCCGTCTGTCGTTAGGATGTTAGGGACGGGCGTTGTGTCCCCCGTACCGCCTTTGACCATGGCGTTGACCTCCGGGGCGTTATAGTAATGCTTGTTGTAATAGACTTTCGTGGCCGCTGTCGTATCCTTGATTTCAAGCTGCCCCTTATCATCGGTATCGTCGATATCAACGTGCGGCGATACGTCGTACAGCAAAGGCTGTGCCTGCGTTGCCTTACTGACCACCCGGAGCCGCAAGAGAGCTTTTTCGTATTCGTAATCCCCTACATTGAAGTCCGTGAACTGCTCATACATAGGTGGCGTATCTGCCATGGCCGCAAAGTCATCCATTTCTTTGAAGGATGAAACAACTTGGACGGATTCGATATAGGAGTTGCTAGCTCTTACATAAGCGTCGTACAAAGCAATATCTTCGGCCGGGTTCTTCCCGATATCCCGTGTGAGTCCATCACCGATACGGGCCAATTCAGCCAGTCCACGGACGAACGCCACGTTGCGGTTGAATGATTCATCGGTTTCCACGGCTTCGTGCAGGGTACGTTCGAGTTTCACCAGCCGTTTGTCGGCGATAGCGATACGATCATCACGGACGGCGTAGATATTCCGGTACACCTTATCGAGTGTTTTCAGCTCTTCCCGGAAGGTTTGTACGGTCTGCCATATCTTTTTATAGCCGTCCCGCACATGGAACACATCGAACTGCGCCGACGTGGCATGTTTGGCGATGTAGTCCATGGCCTTTACCTGTTCACGCGCCAATGTGCGCATATCATTCCGCCATTCGTCCATGATATGCAGTCCGTCATACAGCTCATGTTCTATAGCCTGCCGTTTCTCCTCGATAATAGCCAGGTCCTCCACTTTGTTTAATCGGGATGCTCTACGCAATGAATCCATCAGCCAGACGGTTTCCTTATTCGTCGCGCTGTACGCCGTCTTGCCAAAATCATCAAGGAGCTTGCTGGCACGGCTGTCAGATAGGGTGAACGTGGTATCATCGAGCTTGTACAGCGTGCACGTTTTGGCAATATCCATCGGCGTTACGACAAGGTGAACTGGAAGGTCGTTGTCATGGTATCGTCAGCGGCTTTGTTGATGACGTCGAATACGACGCGGTCGAGGAACGTGCCACCACTTGCGGCGTTGCAGATACCGGCTTCCGTGATGGCACCGGTAGCTTCCCCGGCGTCAAAGGTCGTCGTCAGCGTGAAGAGTTTCGTGCCGGAACTATGAGCGTAGCTGGCCGCTTTCCGCTTGATTTCCGTAACCAATGAAGTCTGTGTAGCGCCAACGGCGGTCGTGCCTGTGCCAACTGCCGTATACCCCATGACGTTCGGGCGCGTCGGGTTGGCCATAGCGGCGCAGATATAGTCAAACCCGCCGTTCAAGATGAGGTTATCTTTGTGGCGTGTTTCTACATCCCCATTAGCGTGGTGAATGACAACGTTCAAAGAACCTTTGATTTTCATTTCGTCTTTATTCATGTGCTTTTACTCCTTTGGGTTAAAGAAAATACGGCCAAATGCACTGCATGGCGGAATGAACGCCTTGATGTATTTGGTCGTATCAAGGTCGAATTCGCGGATGAAGAAAAGCCGCTTGTCGGCACTCTGTGCAAGTCCGAAAAACAGCCAGTCTCTATCTGCGGTATCAATTTGTAAGCCGAGTATCCGTTCGTTGACGGTATCCCGTACATAGAACGAGTCTGTGCGCTTGTCATAGCCGATATACAGCGTAATATCGCGCCATATGCCGTCAGCACCTAAATGCCGTGCTTCGTAGCTGTCGACGGTGAAGGTTATGTCCTTGACGGCGATGTAGTCCGTTAGGTTCGGCTTGTTTCCGCGCATCTCCGCAATGAAGCAGTCCGTGAGCGGAGCCGTCTTCTTGAACCAGAATCCGATTGAGAACGTTTGGGGGATACTGCATGAGTATTCCAGCTGGCCTACATCGGTGATGAGTGCGCCGTCGTTCCAGCGTACCGGGGCATAACTTGTGTTCTTCTCCGTCAGCAGTGTGCCGCCCGTGGCCGTGCTTGTGCCGTCGATAACAGCATCAAAGGTATCATCCGTCTTGCCAGTATACCGGGCTATCTTCTTTTTCAGCTCTACGCCGTCCAGGTCGCCAAGGATACCGCATACCAGGATATGCGACGCCTCGTAGCTGTCGACGGTAAAGGTCATGTCACATACCCTTAACGTCTGCTCCGTAACGGCATTGATTTTACAGTCAATCCAGTTTCTAGCCTTTATCTTCTGCGGCAATGATACTTTCATGAGGTATTCGCCGTTGAATGATTCCTTCTCCAGCCGCAAACCTTCCATGGCCGCGTTATAGTACATATTCGTCTTTATCCCGCTATAGCCCAGCTTGTATTGGTTATAGTCGAGGATGACGTTCTTATTGATTTCCGGGTCGCTGGAGAGGTAATACCAGGCCGCGTCGGCGGAATAGTTGCCGTGGTCGTCGACGGCCTTGGCCATGAAGTAATAGTTCCCTTCGTTCGGCCGGATATAGCGGTATTTGTTGACCTTCGAGCGGAAGATTTCCGTGCCTTGTTCCCATTCCCGCGTCTGCCCGACTTTCACGACGTACTTGATATTGTAAATAGATAAAGCATCCCAGTAGAAATACAGGTTGGCCCCGTTCTTTTCTACCCAGAAGCCTGTGACGTTCGGGACAAAACAGGATAGGTAAGCACGTTCCCCTTCGCCGAATTGGTCGTAATAGGCTATATACAGCTCTTTGATATCCGGGTTCGGATACAGGAAGACGTTATCCACGGTCTGATACTTCACGCCGTCTATGTACAGATTGGCACCGATACAGTTAGACGGTATCTCCAGGAAGGTAATGAGTGTCCCTTCATTGTTTTTGGTAAAGGATATGTCAGACGGTGCGGACGGCCTTCGCTTGTTATACGTGATGGTCCGGCCGTTTGATACCTTGCCGCGCTTGCTGATGGCAAACAGGTATATCTTGCCGCTGGCCGTTGTAGGAATAGACAGGCTGGATGTAGCCACGGTCTTTTCCAGCAGGCCATAGGCGTTGCCGACGTCGGCATTGGTACGGACTTCGTAGTAAGCCAGGTCGGCGTCGTCGACGGCGTCCCAGTTGAGTACCCCGCCCAGCCGGTCGAACGTCAGCGTGAAGTTACGCGGTATGGGGAAGTCGCCTTTATTCGAGGCGTCTACATCGTCTGCCGTGAATCCATTGGCTACGTTGACCTGCTCATTAACGGATTTCAGGTACTTCCGCAAGAGGGATATAAGCTGTCTTCCGTCGCCCTGGATAGCGGTCGGAAGGTTTGGGAATGTCAGTGCTTGTTTCTTGTATTCTGCCATAGCATCAACTCATTCCTGTGCTGATTGCCTGCTGTAAGGCATTGACGATATTCGTATCCTGGCTTATGTCGTACTCATTTTCGTTGAGTGCCAGGAGAACTGCCGACTTGACGATGATATCGTTGATGGTATCGTGGTTGAACGGCAGCTCTTCCGTCGTGCTTTCGATAAGGGCAGGCGTTGCAAAATACCTGAATTTGATGGCTGTTACGTCGGGGTCGGTGATATGTACGGTCCCGGCTGTCATGGACAGAGGATACGTCCCGCAAGCACTCATGTAGTTTTTCGGGATGGAATCGCCGTCCCTCATGGTCGTTTCTTCTACGAGTACCGGCCATTTAGCCCCAATGAGCAGGCTTGCCACCTGTTGCGTGGCGGTATTGAGGAATTGTAGGCAACGTTCGTCACTGTATTCCTTGCTAATGTCATGCGTTTCCTGCCGAATACGGGTAATGGCGTCTTCTACTTTCATTCAGTCACCCCCTAGCAGATGAACGGCATACGCTTTTCTGTGTTGGCGTATTTCCGCATGGGTACGACATTGGCCAGGGCCGCTTCCACGGCCTGTTGCATGGTATCGCCGTCCGGTGTCTGTGTGAGGACCATACAGGCCAGCTTACACAAGGAATCAAGGAAGACGGCTGGCAGGTCGATTTTCCCGGTATCGAGGTCAGTGATACTAAGGAACGCGGCGTTATAGAGCATATCCACGTCTTTCACACCGGCATAAAGCTTATTGCGGAAAATCTTGTATTCATCCCAGCGCGGCGGCCGGATAGCGTCTCCTGGATGAAGGTCGCGCCCGTGGCCGTCAACGATACGAGCGAGAGTGAGGAAGTCGTCGGGTAGGTCTACACCGGTAATCGGCATGTCGATATGCTCTTTCGGCGTCGGTTTCTCTGCCGTTTCGTCGGACGGGTCCGCCGATAGACTGGCATTGTACTCGTCGATTTCCCGGTTCATGTCGTCCTGCCGGTAGTGCTGGACCTTTTCGAGGAAGTCGCTGTTGATGTAGTACTGATTGACGTAACGCAATACTTCGTTTATGGCCTGGATAATGTCATAGTCGCTGTACTGGACTTCGTTGTTATCCCCCAGTTTATAGCGGATGAGCTGTTTGAGTGATTCCGCGGTAATCATCCCAGCAACACCGCCCCACGCCACGTACGTTTCTTGTGGTTGACGGCGAACTGCTTCCATACACTAAAGAATTTCTGGATGTAGTACTGATATTTTGCCTGGTTCCCTTCGAGTTCAGCCCGTTTGGCGCAGATGAGCCACGGGTCGGATCCCCAGAATTCCGGCGGGATGAAGCCCATGAGCTGAATCCGTTCGTTCTTATCGCCAGCCCAGCCGCCGTTGTCAATCTCATTGACGCGCCGGGCCGCATCCACGGCACTCGATACGTCGACAGTGTTTCGCAAACAGATTTCGTCGCCGTTCTGGTAAATCTTCTGTTTCGTTATCATTCAGAGTCACCACCTTTTATATAAAAAGAAGGGGCGTCATGAACCCCTTCTCTTATGGAATTGACTATCGCTTAATGTCAACGATGGAGCAGGACGCTTTCGGCTGTGTGCCTTTGAGGCCCAGGCTGGCTTCGATGACGAATTTTTCGTACGTGCCGTCTTTACTGAGCTTTTCGGGCGGTACTTCGTGCGGTTTGTCGAGGTACTTCATATCCCAGTAAGACAGGTCGAGGATGTCGATACGGTTGTCCGGGTAGATAGGGTGGACGTTGGCGTTGATAAGGCCAAAGGCGCCCTGGTAGGACGTAGCGAATTCCATGGCATCGGCTTTTTCATTGCCTTTGCGCGTAGACGTCATAGTAGCCAGGACGAGCTGGATGAATTCACGGTACTTAGACGAGGACATATACGCCTGTGTAGGATGACCGCCGCGTTTGGACGTCATTTCCATAGCGTTGTTGATGTCGACGAGGGTGTACGTGCGTTTCTTGCCTAAAGAGAGGACGTTGTTCGTTACGATCTTGACGTTCGTGCCAGCGGCCGACAATGTTACCTGGTCGTCTTTGATGTTTTCGATAGCGCCTTTCTGCGTATCAAAGATGGTCAGTTTCTTGCTGTTGGTGCTGTCTACGCGTACGTAGTAGTAGAGGCCGTCTTTAAGGCCCGTCGGCACGGTGTCAGCGATAAAGTAGCAGATATCGCCGGTAGCCAGGTGGGTTTCCGTGGACGACGTGATAGTGTTATCCGTAGTGGAAACAGTGACGTCGATGAGGTTCTGCTGCATGAAGAACGGTACGCCGCCGGAACGGGGCTGTACCGTGGTCGAACCGTCGACTTTATTCGTGGAGTTGACGAGCATGTATTCAATATCCTGTGCCAGGCCCGTATAAGCATCGTAACGGAGGTCCGCAAGTTCGGAGCCGTGTTCATTCTGGTACGCTTTCTGGACTTTATTCTGTGCATCGGATACCATGCCAGTCTTCTGGAAGAACTGGACGTTATTCGACAAGCCTTCGATGGAGCCGCCCGGCTGGAACTTGTAGTCTTCCATTTCGAGGTGGGCGTTATCCTGCGGCGGGAACAAACCTTTCGTCATCCAGGAAAAGTTCATGGCTTTTGCCGGTTCGGAATCACCGAATTTGGAGTAGAATAAGGTAAGTTCCGGGGTAATATTGGTGAGGATAGGGCTGATATCCTCTGCATGGCCGATAGCGTCGTAGGTGTACGACTGGTTGGCCGATTTATTCAAGTTTCTCTGTACATCATATGCCATATTTTTTCATCTCTCCTTTATCTGCCGCTGAGGCCTGCGATGAACGCACGGCGTTCACGGACTGTCATATTTCGCATCTGCGTAAAATTAATGGGTTTGGCCGGTGCTTTCGCGCCCGTGCCAGGCTGTTCGACTTTCGGAACCGGCACTTTCTTCGGCTGCTTCGTCAGATCATTCGCTTTGGCGTAGTATGCCGTGCGGCATTTGTCGTAGTAGCCTTCGAGTACTTTGCACTGTGTGGTGTTGATATTCCCACCCTGGAGGGCTTTGATAGCATCCCCAATGACAGCGGCGTCTTTATACGGCATTGTCTGATAATAACTGTCCATTAACTGATTAATGTCGGCAAAATGAGGTTCTTCGGCCTGTTTCTGCTGCGTAAAATCGGCAATACTCTGATAAATGGCCCGCTGTTCGTTCTGTGCGGCCTGCGTCCGCATCTGCTGCTGCTTGATAGCGCCAATAAGTTGCTCCTTGTAGTAGGATTTGGCAGTATTGAAATGCGCTACCTTCTGTTTCACGGCGTCGTCGTCGGAATATTCGGCGGTATCAATATCGTCCTGCGTAATACCGAGGGCCTTCATGGCCTGGTCAGTTGCAGCTTTATCAATATCGGCGAACATCCGCTTTTGCTGTTCTAACTGCTGTTGCTGGGCCTGCGTCTGCAAGGCCTGCTGCTGTTGCTGGTACTGCTGTTGACGGTGTGCCTGTTCCTGCTGGTACTGTGCATATTGCAGTTGATACTGCTGGGGGATACGGCTTTCATTGACGTTCCCCTGTGCGATAGCTGTATTCAGTTCGTCCAGCGTGTACGGTTCGGTGTGGATGAGCGGTTCGAGCTGTTTTTCGGCAGCTGATTCGGGCTGTTTTTCGGCAGCTGGTTCGGTTGCCGCCGGTTCGGCTGGTTTCGTTTCCGTCGGTTCGGTTGGTTCCGCGGGCTGGGATTCCGGCTCATCCTGTGCAGGCGGTTCCTCTGTCTTTGTTTCTACTGGTTCCGTCGGTTCGGGCTTCGCGGCGGAAATGCTCTTCCTGCCGGTGCGCGGGTCTGTCATGAGATACAAAGACTCCGGCTGTGATTCCTGGGCGGCGCCCGCGACGTTTTTGTTGGTAGTTGTTGCCGTGGATACATCTGTCGTTTCTCCTTCTGCAAACAACTGTAAATTAAAATCAAACACGTCTATTCTCCTTTCTGGTTGCGCTTTTGCTTCGCAATATCAATGATTCCTGTCATGTAGTTGTACAGCCTCATAGCGGCCCGGTAGTCACGTTTTACGTCGTCAGCGGGCTTCGTGGGGCTGTCCAGGTCCTTTAGGGCTGTCTGCTCTTCAATTTTCAGCCAGTCGTCAAGGAAGGCTTTGAGGTCTTCCGCCTGCTGGCCCTTCGTGATGAGGTCCGCTAAATATCGCTTCTGGGCCGCTTCATCGCCGTTCCGCATGGTATCGAGTAAGGTCTTTAGTTTACTGTCCATTCATGGGGCCTCCTTGCTGGGGTACTTGCGGGGCTTGCGGTTCCGGCTGTGCCGGTGGGGCTTGCGGCGTCATCTGTGCCAGCTGGTCCCGTGCGATTTTCTCGATCATGGCCTGTGGGCTGGTGTTGCCTGCCGTCCGGGTGTTGATGATATTCACCTGTGCGTCAAGCGGCAAATCGTTCATGTTCGCCCGGATAGACGGGATGGACGCCACGGCGGCCTTGCCTTCGTAGTCGGCCTGCTTCAAAGTGAGCTGTTTCTGCAAATCCATGGCTTCCTGCGCTTGTGCAGTCTGTACAGCCTGCTGGGCTTGCTGTGCCTGCATCTGCCGGGCTTCCTGCGAATCCGGGTCCAGCAAAATGCCCTGCGTATTCTTGAGGCCCATTTCTTCCAGGAGTGCCGTGCCTGCGGCGTAATAGCTCTTGGGAGTCGCTACGCCTGCCTGTGACAGTACAGGATATACGTTGCTGAGGAGCATCATATAGCTCTGTATACGCGCTTCTTTCGTCCCTGCGCCGTTACCGACGTTGATAATGAGGTCGTAGTCGATGCCAAGGTCTTCGCTCTTAATGGAGACTTCCTCGTCTTTAAAGCGGAAGGTCTGCACCGGTTCGCCGTACTTCTTGTTGAGCAGGATAAGGAAGCGGACCATGGGCACTATCCAATTTTCCGCGAACAGCCTGGCAATCAACCGTATGCGCTTATCTGACTGGCCGAGAATGGCCGTGATACCCGTGGCCGTACTGTTGAGAGAGTTGGCGTCTAAGCCCTGGTTGTACTTCGTACTGCCGGTACGGTTTTCCAGCTCGCTTTCGGCGTAGTTGACAAGGTCCATCGTGAGCGGTGAGATATTCGCCGGCGGCGGGTTCGCAATAGCCGCGTTCGGGTCGCCCTTAATCGGGACGTACTCGTCACCATTGAGAAGTGCATCCATATCCATCACCGACGTATAGTCGATAAACTTCTGCTGGTCGTTGTTTTTCGCAACGTTGATGACAATCTGCTTGATAAGCGCCGTCTTTAAGTCCTGTAAGCCTTCTACTTGCTCTGCCAGGGCCATGTCGGCGAATATCTTGCGGCTTTCGCGTACGCTCCCCATCGCAAAGAAGGGAGCAATGTCGAACTCGTTGGTTTGGATAGATAACGGTGTATCGCCGACACAATGGACAATCAAATGCTCGTAGATGCCGTCGTCGTCATAGTCCACGTCTACATAGCACTCGTACAGCTCGACGTCTTTAGACGCGTTATCGCCGTCGTTCGGCCTCATATGGTCGTCTGACAGCTCTTTGTTGATGTACTCGTCGGCTGAGGTATACTTCGTATCACCTGCCGCTTCCAGTGCTTCGTCGACGTTCTGGTAAGTCCCGTCTTGCTCTTTGCGCTTGAGATAATCGCCCTTTACAATCTTTCGATGTGCCACGAACTTGCACTTTTGGAGTGTGCTGGCTTCCGGCGTGAAGCGTAATTCCGTGGGCGGTACATACTCGACAACCGGGTAGTTGGCCGTGACCTTGACGTGGTCGAACTGCACTTCGTACAGATCCGGCGCGCCTTTCAGCTGCTTGACCTTCTGTATCTCGATTTCGCCCGACAGTGACGCCTGCGTAAGCATCATCGCTTGTTGCATATCGTTCACGTCGAACATGAGCTTGTAACGCGTGCGGTCTTCATCCCGCTTCCACCATACCTTAGCGACGCCTAAATTCGTCCCCAGTGCGTCGTCAATGACGTCATTTACGAGGGACGTATAGTTGTTCTTGCGGGTGAGCTGGTATTCGACAAGGTGCTGTATATTCGTAGCTGTATCGTCATTTTGAATGGTACTGCCCGCGATAGTGACAGGCGATTCGTTGCCGATAAAGACTTCTACAAGGCTGGGCTTCATCCACTCAATGATGTTATTGAAGTCCATGCTGACGAATTTGCTCTTTTTAGACAAGTTCGGCAGCTTCTTTTCGTATAAGTCCTGGTTGCCGTTGCGTAACTTGCGGCGGTGTATCAGTTTCGGTTCGACAGTGCCCTCGTAGTATTTCTTTGCGACGTCGATACCGTCTTTGACGCTCATCATGATCTTCTTGATTTCGTCGTCGTTGAGCGTGTCCAGGGATACCGGCTGTTCTTCCGGCTCTGCCTGCTGTAACAGCCATTCCGTCACGCTCATCTGCTGCGGGGCGTCTCGGCCGAACAATCCGCCCGTGTCCTGTGCGGCGGACAAGCTCTGATTTAAATCCTCCATCTCATCACCTCGATTGATAGCTAAATAAGGCCCCCGGTGGGGCTATGGGGCAATGCGCGGGCTTGAACCGCGATAGCTTATAGCCGGTTTACTTTAACCTACATCGCCATGTGTGGCGGGGTCGTCAGCCCCGCCGATGATAGAAAGGAACATGTTACCGCGGAGTCGCCTTGTCCGGTGTGGCGTCGCCCCACGCGTTACATGTATCCGGTCCGGTGCATCTTGCCACGGGTCATCTGCTTCCACTTGTCTGCCATGGACGTATTATCCCGGTAGAGCTTTGCACAAAGATATGCCAGGCAGTCCATCAAGTGACTGTATTCGTTCTTTTCCGGCTCATCCAGCGTCCGACCGGCTACGACTTTACGATGATAGCCGCCTGTAAACGCTTCGATGAGCATCTGACAGCGTGGGTCCAGCTGTAAGAGCGGTTTCCCGTCGGGCGTAAGTGTCGTGAGATAGTACCGTACCGCTTCACTTCGGCCGGTCTGCGTGAGCTCGCCCGGCTCTACGATAATGCCGTAACGGTCGCGGAGTATCTCGTTCGCGGTCTTCTCGTCGCTCTGTGCGCGCTGGTTGCCCGCCGGGTCGCCGACTGCCGTGTACTCGTACCCGCTGTAAAACGTCTGTAATTCCGCTTGTACGGCACGGCCGTGGGCCAACATCCCGCAATCCCAGGACTGCAGTTCCGACAGGATGAGCAGTTGCCCCTTTGCCGTCGTCTGTGCAATGATGGTAGCCGGGGTAAGCCCATAGTCAAACGACAGGAGCAGCGGCCGCCCGTCAATCGGGTGCAGTTCCTCATTGGCTACGTGGCGATTGTAGTCAAATTCCGGGTAGTATTTCGGTTCAGCCGATACCGTCCAGTTTATTTCATATTCACGTTCCCAGCCCTCGGTTGTCGTGCCCCTTTTTTCGTGCGCTTTCCATTCTTCGCTGCGTTTGTTGGGGTCGGCAGTGTAGTGTATGCGTGCAATGTACACGCCGTTGCGCCGGTACTCATGCACTCCCTCTATGACGTCGTGTGCTTCCTGCTCTTCTTCCGGCTCGTCCTCGTTGAGCTGACCCGTCACAAGCTGGCAGAAAAAGCCAGGATTCGCTGACGAGTCAATGAAGATGCGGCCGCCGCCCTCGATAGTCGGTCTAAGGCTGTTCCAGGTAGCCTGTGCAAAGTCCCAAAATGCCATTTCTGTACAGTACACGACGGATGCGGTGTACTGACGCAGCTGGTCTGCCCCTTCTGCGACGGCTCTCAGCTCAACGCCATTAGAGAATTTGATATAGTCATAGCCTATCTTTGAGCGTGTCTTGCGTTCTACTGCCGGCCATTCGTGCGTTTTCGGCAAATGCTCATAAAGAAACATAAACCGACTGTCTCCCAGCAAATAAGCGCTATCATCGTATTTCTTAGACTGCACGAATATAGACAGGTTTTTCCCAAACATCGCGTAATGCAGAAGATTCGCCAGACACCGCCACGTCATCATCATGCGTCGGCTCTTTGGGAAGGCCGCTACCTGCTCGCCATGGATAATCTGATCTACGCGGGCGAGGTAATCAAGCTTCGGGAAATGCTCGACAGCCCCGTTCTTCGCTTCGTTGACCGTGAAGCAACAGTCATTGATAAAAGCCGTCGGGTCGTTCTTCCAGACTTTCCACTCCATTAGCCGCATCAGCTCGACTTTCTCTTTCAAGCTCTTTTTGCTAGTTTTATTCGTTGTTTTTGTCGACTTCATGCTATCAACCCCGGGCTAAGCCAGCCAAATGTGCATAATTATTACTTATCAAGGCCCTTTAGCTTGCTTTCAAGCTCTTTGATACGGGCGTCTACGTCGGCGTCTGTGAGCGTTTCGACTTTGACTGCCCCGCCATCAGCGCCAGTGATTGCGTTTTCCACGCGGTCACGCCATTCCGCACGTTTCCGGTTCTTCAGCCAGAAAATTTGGGCCGTCGTGTTTGGCTGTACTTCTTTATGTACGACTTTCGTCACGACAAGCATATCGTCGCGCCGTTCTTCTGTGACTTCGTCGTATTTGTATCCCAGTGCCGATTTGAGCAGCGCGTTCTCTACCTGCCTATCAACAACGTCTTTTCCTTCTTTTAGGGCCTCCGAAACATCCGAATACTTCTTTTTCCACTCATAAAACGTTGAGTCGGTGATGCCCATGTTGGCCGCTATCTGCTCATCAGTCAGCCCGTCACGTGCCCATCCTCGCAGTCTAAGCAGGCCTTCTTTTGTTAGCCACTCTTGATACTTACCTTTAGCCACTGTATCACCACCCTTTAACCTTATACTTAAAAAATTAAGGCCCTGTATGCCGTTCTAAGCGACTTTTACAAGGCCTTGCGTATGTTTATATGTCCAATTCCTGTTACTGTGCGTTACGGACTGTCGTGACGTCATGCCACCTCCAGGAGATTTCCAGGCAGTCCGTCCCGTGATACCACTTGACGTAGTACTGCTTTATCCCCAGATAGCATATCAAGTCTTCGACGGCTTCGTCATCATACCCCGTTGGCAATATGATCTGCACACTGGCCGCCCCTCTACGGGTAGCCTCATCTATTTTGCGCTGTGCGATAGCAAAGAGATTCATTGCACTCAGTCGTTGCTGCTCCATTGCTGGCTTGATTTCTTCCATGGCTTCTTCTCCCGTATATGACAAGAGCCGCCAAAGCAGGAAGGCGGCCCAATGTCTATGTGTTTGTGTAAACCTTTTACAGAGGTGTAACAGTGTGTGCGGCGGAGTGCCATATCGCCATCTACTAACACTTCTCGCCGCCTTGTCTGATGAGGAGATTCTAGCTTTACGCTAAAACCTTACACTATTATTATACGTGTTTTTCATGGCAGTTATTCTTAGAATAAGCAAAAATAGCAAAAAAAATAAGGACGGCTCATTTCGAGCTGTCCTTATTGAGTTTCTCCTTAATTTCGTTGGCTTTTTCTTGCCGGTCTGCAAAGTATCTCCTCTCTGCTGCTTTTCTGGCCGCTTTAGCGTCATCAAGCTTGTCAAAGAATCCCAAATGAATTTGTCTTTTGCCTATGCTGATGTACGCGCGATATTGGCCGTTTCTAAAGACGGATACTCCGGGCACTCCGGTACTATTATTCCTATTAATTTCCCGCCCGAATCCGGCGTATTTAAGAGCTACGTGTTCCCGGTGTACTTTAGCCGTCAATTCGCGTCCGTCTTCAAGCACCAGGCTGTCTCCTTCTTTTCTTTTGCATCCACATGAAAGAGATTTGCCCTGGAGCAAATTATAAACGTAAATCACTTTTTCTTTACCGCAAATACAGCGGCATCGTACATAATCATGCTGGGAAACATCTGGTGGCTCGATAACGGTCCAGTAGCCAAATTTAGTCCCAATTCTTATGTCGTCTTTCTTCATAGCCCTAAGCTTTCTACAAGCGTCAACCGCTGCCCCGCTGTCAGTGCTTCGATTTTTCCCGACAGCTGCTTCCGATCATCATCGGATCCGGTGGTTGCATCCAGCACGTCGAGATGTAGTCCGCGGATTTTTCGACGGTCAATGACCGCGCCACAAAGCACCTCTCCCACAATCGCCAGCTCCGTGTCTGTCAGCTCTGGCAGGGTATCTAAATCAAGCATAATCTGATACCTTTCAACAATCTCCCCTAGCCGACGAGAAAAACCGCTTGTGCGGCGGCTGTCTCCGCGTGTTTCATCAGCGAGCCGTTCGAGCGGTTCCGACATATAAATTGTTCTTTTCATAGTTTTTCCTCCTTATGTGAAAGGCGGCCATTTCTGACCGCCTAACTAATTTTTTACCATTCTCTGATTTCGTATTCTTCCACCCATGTACCTGTAAATATTTCTCTTAGGTACGAGAAATCAAGTTCGTCCCACGTCATATCATTTTTTTCGCAGTAATCGTTGACGATGTCTGTGACGTCTTCAGCGATGTTTTCAAAGAGGACATCATCATCTTCTCCGGTTTCTTCGATTTCCTGGAGAGCTGCTAAACGGTGGCTTCCGGTTACAAGGCCCAGATTCGTGTACAGGATTGGTGCTCCCTGCCAACCATTTGCCACGATGGATTTTTTGATTTCTTCTACTTTGTTTTGGTCAACTTTATTGACCGTCGGTAAAGAGCTGATGTCGAAATATGTAGCCATAATTTTCCTCCTTGCGGACTTCCATCTCGTATGCCGTCTTCTGCTTGAAAAAA
>ENA-OUOW01001223-OUOW01001223.1-human-gut-metagenome-genome-assembly--contig:-NODE-1223-length-18214-cov-4.188612_pt1 | contig 18214 bp, 12 predicted proteins | sample MGYA00237938_ERZ548769 | MGnify/ENA primary metagenome ERZ548769 (study PRJEB26490, sample SAMN05356870) | human gut metagenome | biome: terrestrial biome; feature: human-associated habitat; material... | reverse complement strand
TCTCGACAAACTCGGAGCCGGAGATCTGGAAGAACGGCACGCCCGCCTCGCCTGCCACGGCCTTGGCGAGTAGCGTCTTGCCCGTGCCCGGAGGGCCCACGAGGAGCACGCCGTGCGGGATCTTGGCGCCCATCTTCTGGTAGCGCTCGGGCTCGCGCAGGAAGTCGCGGACCTCCTTGAGCTCCTCCACGGCCTCGTCGATGCCCGCCACATCGGAGAACTTGACCTTGGGGCGCTCCTCCTCGGTGGTCTGCGCCTTGGTCTTGGCGAAGTCCATCGTGCGGCCGTTCTGCTCGCTCATGCGGCGCATGTAGTAGACGAAGACGCCCACCAGAAGCAGCGTGGGCACAACGGAGAGCAGGATGGTCTCCCAGGCGCTGCCGTCCGAGGTGTCGATGGTGAACGACGTCTCGGAGTGCTTGGACATGAGCTCTTGCAGCGAGTCTGCGCCCACGTAGTAGCTCTTGAACTTCTGGAGCTTGGACTTGTCGCCCTTGTCGTCCTCGCTCGTCCAGTAGTCACCCGAGATGCTGCCGTCCGAGGTCTTGAACGTCACCGAGCTCACGCGGTCATCCTTGACCGCGGTCACGAACTCGTTGGTTGCCAGCGTGTCCACGGTATCCGAGGCAGAAAGCGGGCTCTGGCCGGTGGAGAAGGCCAAATACGCCACGATCGCCACAATAATGAGCAGCGTTACCAGGAAGCTGCGCTGGTTCTGCGGACCGCGGTTGTCACCTCCCGGTGTGGGGAACTTGTCGAGCGGGTTGTTGTCTGACACGAAAACGTCTCCTTGCGATTGCTTTCCGAGGCCGGGGCGCTACTAGGAGTAGACCTCAGGCTTGAGGATGCCCACGTAGGGCAGGTTGCGGTAGCGCTCGGCGTAGTCGAGGCCGTAGCCCACCACAAAGGCGTCGGGCACGTGCGCGCCCACGTAGCGCGGGGTGACGGCCGGCGTGTGGTTGGGGATGTCCTTGATTGAGAAGGCCGCGATTTCGATGGACGCGGGTTTTCTCGACTGCAGGAGCTTTACCAGGTAGGACAGGGTGAGGCCAGAGTCGAGAATGTCCTCGGCCACAATGATGTGGCGCCCCTCGACCTTGGTGTCGAGGTCCTTCACGATGCGCACCACGCCCGAGCTCTTTACGCCGTCGCCGTAGCTGCTCACGGCCATGAAGTCCACCGAGCACGGCACGGTGATGGCGCGCATGAGGTCCGCGGTAAAGACGAAGGCCCCACGCAGGACGGCCACGATGAGCGGGTTCTTGTCGGCGTAGTCCTCGGAGATCTGGCGCCCCATGCGGGACACGATCCGGTGGATGTCCTCCTCGCTCAGGACGACGCTCTCCACGTCCGGATGCATCTCTGCCATTGCGATCCTCCACTCCCGACGGGCGCTCGCCGCACTTCTCGGCATGCGCGCCGTCTATGCTGTTCGGAGACTCAATTCTAGCAAGTGTGAGGTGCGCGACGTGCAGCGAGCGCGCTCGTCGGCCCTGATTCCTGCAACCCACACCACGGGGCCGGTGGGCGAGGTGCGCACCACGGGCACCAGCGGGCGCTCGGCCGCCGGGATGCGGGCCTCGTTGAGAAGGTCCGACACTTTCTTTGACTGGCCGTGCATGCCCAAGGGGCACAGGACGTCGCCCGGGTGCGGGGAGTCGACCCAGAGTCTGCCGCCCATACTGGCGTCGATCCCGCAGGCGGAGGCATCGAGAAGGACCGAGGTGCCGGCCCACTCGCGGCCGTGCGAGAGGGCAAGCGCCGGGATGTCTGCGCCGTCCGGCGCCGGAAGGAGGCGCGCCGAGAGGTGCGCGGAGGTGCGTCCCGGGCGGGGATCGCCGAGCGGGAGCTCGCCGGGGACCTCGAGCCAGCCGGCAAAGTCGTGGGCCTTTGGCGCGCGGGCGCGCAGGAAGAGCAGGCCGTACTCCACGCGAGCCTCTGCCCCCATGGGGATGGACGCAGACCCCGCGCCCGCCGCGACAAGCGTGAGCACCTGGGCGATGTGGCGCGCCTCGAGACGGGCATCCGGGCAGACCTCGAGGATGGCCGCCCGGACCACGCGGCGGGCGATTGCGACCTCGCAGGCCGAGAGGCGCGCGGCGTCCAGGGCAAGGGCACCTTCGCCGGTGCGTCGCGTGAGGTCGCGCAGGGTGCGCGCGGCGACGGCCGTGAGGTAGGCGTCCTCGTCCGAGAGGATGTCGCAGGTAGTCGAAAGGCTCGCCACTACGCGGGGGTTTCTCCGCTCGAGCACCGGCATGACCTCGTGGCGCACGTAGGCGCGCAGGTAGCGGGTGTCGGCGTTTGTGTCGTCCTCGCGCCACACGATACCGCGCATGCGCAGGAACTCGCAGAGCTCGTCGTGCGTGCGGTCGAGCAGCGGGCGGACCACGCGGTTGCGGCGGCGTGGGATGGACGAGAGGCCCGATGCGCCGGTGCCGCGGATGGCGTTCATCACAAAGGTCTCGGCGCGGTCGTTGGCCGTGTGGGCCGTGAGGATGCGTGCGGCCGAGCGGGGCGTGCCAAGCTGGGCCGAGAGCTCGTTGGCCAGGCGGGTGGCCTCGCTGTAGCGCACCTCTCGGCCGGCGTTCTCCACGTTGCCGTCAGGCGAGGCCGCGGCCAGCGCCGCCACGTCCACGCGACGGATGGTGCAGGGGATGCCGTAGCGGGCGGCAAGGTCGCGGACGAACTCCTCGTCCTCGTCGGCGTCGATGCCGCGCAGGCGATGGTTTACGTGGAGCACGTGAAGGCGCTCGCGGGCGATGTGGGCGCGGCCGCGGCCGTCCTCGATGTCGAGCGCGGAGGTTGCCGCCAGCACCAGGAGGGCCGTGGAGTCCGCGCCGCCGGAGACCATGAGCACCACGGGGGCACGCAGGGCGTCGTCGGTGCTGCGGGACGGGCGCTCGAAGGGGCCGGCGGCGTCTCCCGAGCCGTATCTGCGAGCAACGCTTGGCATGTGCGGTTTCCTCCCCCCGGGTGCGTGCGGCGCCGGCGCGCGGCGTGGCGTGCGGCGCGCGGTTACGCGCACGATTCTACCCCGCTGCGAGCCGCGCTCGAAATCCCGTGCACCGTTCCGTAGCCCCCCGGGCAAGCAGAGCCACACGATTCGCCGCCCGGCCGGCCTCGAACGCCAACGGCCACCGGGCCTCACAGGCCGCGCCCCCTCGAAAGTGAACACGTTTTCAATCGCAACTCCGACGGACTTACCGCCAACTGGGGTTATGGCCGTCTCGTCTCGACCGGATTGAATTCGTGTTCACTTTTGACCGGGTGGAGCGGGTCGGCAGGGCAATGGAGCAGCGTCGGCAAGGGTTTGCGGACGGGCATGCCATTGTGGTGGAACGATGTAATTTCTCGCACGATCTCGCGACGTCATTCTCCCGCCCCAGAGAAGCCCCCAGACGAGAAAATCTGGCCGCGCGAACCCGAAATCTGACCAGCTTCTTGCACGAGAAAGCCCTAGAGCCCTTCTCGAGAGCGTTTTCTCTCATCCCAACCGTCAATTTTGGCCTGCCAGGCCCAAGGTCGCTTGCACCAACCTGACACCAGAAAAGCGAGCACGTTTTCAATTGCCATAGTGTACGCACACTGGCCAACTGGGCTTTTACGAAAGCTCGGAGCCGCCAATTGGAATCGTGTTCACTTTCGAAGGCGGGCCCGGGGCGGGAGATGGCGTAACCTCTCGGCACGCGCCTGCGCCCAAGCAGCATCGGCAATCCGTCGTTGAGGGAGGCCAAGATGAGAATCACGTTCGACAAGCTCACGGCCCTGCACATCCTTCGCATCTGGCGGAGCTCGGGACGCTCGCTCACCGCAGATCGGCACGGCCTCGAAACGTCCGTGGTAGCTCCGCGCAGGTACTGGACGCGGCGCCGGATTAACGCGTGCCTGGAATCCGTGGGTACCAGCCTTTCCAACGTGCACGGGCGCGTGCAGGTGATGGTTCCGCGGCCAGGGGCGCGCATTCGCTCGCGATCGGCGAGAAACACTGTTTACGCGCGCGGTCTGCCGGCAAACCCCATCATCGAGCTTGGCGGCCCGGTCCGAATCCCCTGCCCCGAGCTGCTCTTCATTGAGCTCGGAGCCATCATGTCTCCAGCCGCGCAGCTTCTCGTGGGACTCGAGCTTTGTGGGCGATTCTCGCGCGACGCCCGCGACCCGCGCGACGGCACCACCATGTTTGGCATCAAACCAGTAACCACAGCGGATAAGATTCGGTCGTATGTCTCGGCGGCTCGTGACCTAGCGGGACTTGAGCAGAGCCGCAGGGTAGCAGAGTGGCTCATGGACGAGGCGTGGTCTCCGCAGGAAGCGCTTCTCAATGGGCTTGCGCGTATGCCACTGCACGAGCTTGGATACGAACTGGGAGAACTGCAGCTTAATCCCAGGTATATTGCACACGGGCCACTCCTCTCGCTTGTGGACAAGAGAAGTCGCGTTCCTGACTCGCTCGTGAGAGGCACTCACGTTGGTTTCAACTATGATGGCGGGCCCCACTTTGGAGAGGGCGCTCCTGGCACGGCGGGGACCGGGTTTCTCGACAGCAATGCAGCCGACAACATGCGCAAGGCTGTCGTTGCCGACAAGCGCCGCGACCGAGACCTGCTGGTGCAGGGCCTCTCGGTTCTCCCCGTCACCAAGGAAGACTTCTACGAGCGCGGGGGCATCGACCGGGTGATGTTGCAGGCGATGTCGCTTCTCGAGCGCATTGGCCAGCACGACTACTCGAAGCACAGATGCGCGCTGAGAAGGCCGAAGCTTGCAGAGGAGCGCCAGCGGCTCATTTGGTCGCTGCTCCCGGGGCGGCGCGGAAGGGAGCTGAGTCAGGAGCTGGCACGATTCGAGCCGCCCGAGGTCACTATTGAGGATTACGACATCACGTTTGACAACGGCAAGATGGCGATAACGCGCCTTTAGGGAGAGGGGCGCGAGCGCGAGAAGGTCGCTGCATCTCGTTTGCACGAGTGTCCGGTAGCCAGACCGCCAGCTGGGCGGCGGCCCAGGTCCCGGCCCGAGGTCCAGGCTCCGACCCAAGTCCCGGTCCCGGCCCGAGGTCCAGGCTCCTACCCAAGCCCCAGCCTCCTTGCCGCCGCGAAAAAGTGAACACGTTTTCAATCGAGGCGCCTCGGGACTTCTCGGCAACAGGGCTTTTGCTACGGGACATCACGCGGGATTGAATTCGTGTTCACTTTTGGACGAGGGCGGCGAGTAGGTCCGGCAGCGTTTGGCGCCCGCGTGAAGGGCGCCGCCCGCGCATCATTTCCGTCGCGCCTTGCTGCTACGCTTTCCGCTGCGCCATGCGCTCCCCGCCCCCACGGCGGCCGGCGCGAGCAAGTCCAACCGCCGAGAGGAACCGTAGCATGACCCCACAGATTCACCTGCACGTCCTGGCATCGGGCTCGAAGGGCAACGCCGCCGTGGTCGAGGGCCCCGCGGGCAGCGTGCTCATCGACGACGGCATCGCGCGCCGCACGCTCCTGGCGCGCGCCAGCGAGCTGGGCGTCAACATGGACGACGTCCGCGCGGTCCTTCTCACCCACGAGCACACCGACCACGTCTCTGGCCTGCCGGTCTTTGCCAACCACTTTGACGGCCCGCTCTTTGCGACGGCCGGCACCATCGCCGCGCGCGAGCGCCTCTCGCAGCTCCCGTTTGAGGTCATCAATCACACGGACGCGCTCGAGCTGTGCGGCATGCACGTGACCGTCTTCCCCACCAGCCACGACGTGGCGGACCCGGTGGGCTTTCGCTTCGCAACCACGGACGAGAACGGCGAGCTTGCGGACGCCCTGGGCTACTGCACCGACACGGGCATGCTCACCGACGAGGCCGGCCAGGCGCTCACCGGCTGCCGCGTACTCGCGCTCGAGTCCAACCACGACGAGCGCATGCTCGCCACCGGCCCCTACCCCGGCTACCTCAAGCAGCGCATCCACGGCCCCCAGGGCCACCTCTCCAACGCCCAGGCCGCAGACGCGCTGCAGGACCTCGTGTCCAACGAGACCGAGGTCGTTGTGGGTATGCACCTCTCGCACGAGAACAACCGCCCCAGCGTGGCCGTGCGCACCCTAGCCGCCGCCGTGGGTGCCGAGGCCGCCAACGAGACGTTCACCGAGGCGCGCACGCCCGACGGCCACCTGACCGTTTGCGTCTCTGCCCAGGATGCCCCGCTCTCGGTGTGGTAAGTGTTGTTGTAGCGTGACATACGGGCACCGTATGCCACGCAACCACCGCACAACCGGGGAGGCGCCATGCGCATTCTGCTCGTCGAGGACAACGCAGACATAGTTCGCACGCTCACGGAGCTCCTCCGCTCCGAGGGCTACAACGTCGAGGCGACGCCGAGCCAGGACGGCGCCATCGCCCTGGGAACGCGCACCGAGAAGCCCTTTGACCTCGTGCTTCTCGACGTCACGTTGGAGCAGGGCAACGGCTTTGCCGTGTGCGGCGCGCTCAAGGAGGCCCGCCCGCACCTGCCCGTGATCTTTCTCACCGCCTCGGACGACGAGTTCAACACCGTCGCCGGCCTCTCGATGGGCGCCGACGACTACATTGCCAAGCCCTTCCGCCCGCGCGAGCTGCTCGCGCGCATCCGCACCGTGCTGCGGCGCTCGCAGCCCACGCAGCACCTGCTGCACCTGGGAAGCGTCATCGTGGATCCCGCCCGCGCCCGTGCAACGAAGGACGGCCGCGAGCTGGACCTCTCGGCTGTCGAGTACCGCCTGCTGCTGCTCTTCGCAAGCAAGGCAGGTGGCATCGTCACGCGCGACATGATGCGCGAGGCGCTCTGGGAGGACTCCGGCGCCTATGTGGAGGAGAACACCCTCTCGGTCTACATCCGGCGCCTGCGCGACAAGATTGAGGACGATCCGGCAAACCCGCAGCTCATCCGTACCGTTCGCGGCATGGGCTACCGCGCGGCGGAGTAGCGCCATGCCCCGCGATCCCAGGTTCATCGCCCCTCTCGGCATAGGTGCCGCCGCCACCGCGGCCCTCTGCGCCGGCGCCTGGCTGCAGGCTGGCCCAGCCGCGGCAGCATGGGTCGCCGCGTGCGGCATCGTTCTCGTTGCGCTTTTCGCCGTCTCGACCGCCCTGCGCTACCGCTGCATCGTCCAGCTCTCCGAGCGCCTGGACCGCGCGCTCTCCGGAGAGCGCAACGTGAGCTTCAAGGGCATGGGCGAGGGCGAGCTGGCCATTCTCGCCAGCCAGCTCGACAAGACCGTGACGCGCCTGGTCGTGGCCAACGAGGAGCTTGAGGCCGAGAAGCACGCGCTCGCCGACGCCCTGGCCGACATCTCCCACCAGCTGAGAACCCCGCTCACATCGCTTGGCATCGAGCTTGAGCTCATGCGCAAGACGGCCACCACGCCCGAGGACTCCCAACGCGTGCGCGACTGCGGACGCATGCTCGAGCAGCTGCAGTGGCTCGTCTCGTCACTGCTCAGGCTCGCACGCCTGGACGCTGGCGTGGTGCGTCTTGAGCGCCACTGCGTGGATGCGTCCGCGCTGGTCAAGGCGGCGCAAGATCCGCTCGCCGTGGCCGCGGACCTGGCCGGCGTGACCTTCCAGGCGCGTGTGGAGCCCGGCTGCTCGTTCATGGGCGACGCCGCCTGGACTCGCGAGGCACTGACCAACGTGCTCAAGAACTGCGTGGAGCACACACCCGCCGGCGGCACCGTGCGCATTACCGCCCGCGAGGACACCGTGGCCTGCCGCATATGCGTGGAGGACACCGGGCCAGGCATTGCCGAGAAGGACCTGCCCCACGTATTTGAGCGCTTCTACCACGGCGCAGGCAACGCAACCCGTCGCGGCGAGGACGTGTGCAACCCCAGCGGCGTGGGGATTGGCCTCTCGCTCTCGCGGGCACTGCTTGTTGCCCAGGGCGCCCAGATCACGGCCTCAAACGTGAGCCCCACCGGAGGCGCGCGGTTTGACCTGGTCTTTCCCAAGGTGACGGTTTAGTCACGCGCGCGTCATGGCCGCGTGGGAGCGCGGGCGCACCATGGTGGCACAACCACAGGCAATCGAGGGGAGCTCCATGGACATCCTGAGCATCGAGCGTCTCACCAAGGTCTACGGAACCGGGCCCGCCGCCATACGGGCGCTCGACGACGTGAGTCTTTCCATCGCGGCCGGCGAGTTTGTGGCCATCGTGGGCTCATCCGGCTCTGGCAAGTCAACGCTCATGCACCTCATGGGCGGCGTCGACCGTCCCACCTCGGGCACGGTGCGCATGAACGGCGAGGACGTGTACAAGCGCTCGGACGAGCAGCTCGCCGTCTTCCGCCGCCGCGAGGTGGGGCTGGTGTACCAGTTCTACAACCTCATCCCCGTGCTGGATGTGGAGGAGAACATCACGCTTCCGGTGCGCATGGACGGCCGCAAGGTGAACGAGCAGCGCCTGGCCACGCTAGTCTCGTCGCTTGGCCTTAGGGGCTTCGAGCACCACTTGCCCAACCAGCTCTCCGGCGGCCAGCAGCAGCGCGTTGCCATTGGCCGGGCGCTCATGAACTCACCCGCCATCGTGCTTGCGGATGAGCCAACCGGCAACCTCGACTCCAAGAACTCGGCCGAGATCATGCGGCTTCTGCGTGCGTCCAACAAGAACCTGCACCAGACCCTCGTGGTAATCACGCACGATGAGGACGTGGCCCTCATGGCCCAGCGCGTGATTGCCATCGAGGACGGCCGCGTGGTCTCAGACGAGCGCAGGGGGTGAGCGCGATGGGGGTCTTCGCAAGCTACACCCTACGGTCGCTTCGCAAGAACCGCACGCGCACCGTGGTCACCGTGATTGGCGTAATCCTCTCAACGGCCCTGCTCACGGGCGTGGTGGCCACCGCCACGAGCGTCGCCGCAGCCCTTCTCGGCCGCACCATAGAGACCGAGGGCTCCTGGCAGGTTTACGACAGCCTCCAGCCGGCCGAGGCAGACTCGGCCCTTGGCCGGCTGGCGACGGAGACCAACGTGGCGACTGCCATGGATTCCCAGGTGGCGGGCTTTGCCTCGTATGCGAGCGATGCAGACCTAAGCACCACGCTGCTTGCCATCCAGACCGCACCGCGGGTGCTGCGCGGCGGCGCAGACCAGGCGCGCAGCCTCACCGTGATGCCCACGGTGCGCTCCGGCCGCGAGCCCGAGGCGCCAGGCGAAATCATGCTGCCTGTCACGTTCTCCGGCGTCACGCTCGCCGACGACGGCTCGGGCGCCAGCGCCACCAGCGACGGCCCCATCGAGCTGGGTTCCACCGTCACGCTGCCTCTGGGCGCCGCGCTCGGCGACGGCGACTCCCTCGGCACGCCTACGACCACACGCGGCTTCACCGTGGTGGGCTTCTACGTGCCCCAGCACTTCCTGAGAAACGACTTCACCGCCTTTGAGGAGGCCGGCACCACCGCGATCGTCTCGCCAAACGACGTCTCGAACCCCGTCTTCACGCGCGTGTGGGTAAGCACGAGCGGCCTCTCCACGCGGGACGCGCTCAAGGGCTGGGCGGCCCCCATCTTTGGCGAGGAGGACTACTACCTCCACGGCCAGCTGCTGGCGCTCCAGGGCATGGCGAGCGACGAGAGCACCGTCATGGAGTCGCTGAGCGGCATGGTCGCCGTGATTGGTGGGGTCATCGTGGTTGCAGCCATCGGGATGATTGGCAACTCATTCTCGATCTCGGTGGCCGAGCGCACGCGTCAGCTTGGCCTGCTCTCCTCGCTGGGTGCGTCAAAGCGCCAGCTGAGAAGGACGGTGCTCTTGGAGGCTGTGGCGATTGGCATTGTGGGCATACCGGTGGGGCTCGCAGCCGGGCTGGCCGGGGTCGCGGCAATGCTCAGCAGCTCGGCGCGGGCGTTTGACGTCATGTTTCGAAGCTCGCTCTCGGGGACTGCCCAGGGCATCCCCCTGGTGATAAGCCCCGCCGTGGTGGCGGGCATGGCGGCAGCGTCCTTCCTCGTGCTGCTCGCGAGCGCCTGGGCACCGGCGTGGCGCGCCGGCAGGGTCTCGGCGATCGACGCCATCCGCCAGCAGCAAGACGTCAGGCTCTCCAAGCATGCCGAGCGCGCGATCGAGAAGGCACAGACCACGGGCACCACGCCAAGAAAGCCGCTGCTCGAGCGCATCGCGGGGCTACCCGGCCTCCTGGCGAGCAGGAACCTCTCGCGCTCCAGCTCGCGTGGCCGCACCGTCGTGGTGTCGCTCGCGCTCTCGGTTGTGCTCATCGTGCTCTCGGGCGCCATCTCGCTCTACATGGGGCGCTCCATGGACCTTGTCGACGACCTTGGGCCCACCAACCGATCCGACATGTCACTTGCCATCTACAACGGCCAGGAAGCCGATCAAGGCACCGTGTCCAAGGGCACGCTGGGCCTGGCGGGAGACGCGCAGGCCATATCCAACCAGGTGGACGGTCTCACCCCGGGTACGGCCCTCGTGAATGGCACCCTCGAGGCCGCGCTCCCCGCCGGCAGCATCTCTGCAGACGGCCGCACGTTTATCGCCGGCTACAGCAGCGTCGACAGAGACAGCGCCACCGGGGACGGCTCGTATGCAGGCCCCATGGTCGTCTCGTTTGTGGATGACGACACCTGGGCCGCGCTCTGCAAGGAGGCGGGCGCAAGCGGCACCACGGCCGCCAACGGCGGCAGCATGCCGGCGCTGGCGCTCAACGTGTTGGCATGGACGGAGTCGGGCAGCGTGAGGACGGTTGCCCCGTACGGCACGCCTACCACCGCTACCGCCTACGAGCTGCGCGACCTGCAGTCTTCCCTGGTACTTGACTCGGATGGCGGCGCCGTAGTTCAGACGTGGGAGCGCTCGGACGATAACACGGGTGGGACGCAGCGTCAGACCAGCATCGAGGACGCGGCCGTGGACTCCGGCACCATCTCCTTTGTGGGAAAGCTCGACTCACTGCCAGCGCAGCTAGGCGACACGAGCCTCACTACCTCCTCGATGCTTGCCATTGTGATGCCCCGCTCCGCGCTCGCGGAGCACCCCAACCTCTTCTCGGCGACGAGCGTCCTTGTGCCCTTCTCGCTTGCCGAGGGCGCCGACCCCTTTGACACCGGAAACGCGCTTGAGGAGGCCGCCAACGCGGCGGTGGGTGCCAATGGGTCGGCGTACGTCATCAACAACGTGGCCGAGAAGGAATCGACCGGCGCCATCGTGGGCCTCTTCAAGCTCCTGGTGACGATCTTCTCGGTGGTGTGCCTGCTCATCGCCGTGGCCAACGTGTTCAACACGCTCTCTACGAGCATCATCCTGCGCACACGCGAGTTTGCCGTGCTACAGAGCGTGGGCCTGGGACCCAAGGGGTTCCGTCGCATGCTCGTGGCCGAGTGCGCAAGCTACGCACTGCGCGGGCTTGGAATTGGCCTGGTCTTCTCGGTGGGCGTGGTTGTGCTCTTCTGGGCGGCACTGCGATCCGCCGTGGGAGTCTCGTTCGAGCTGCCATGGGGCTATGTGGCCGGAGCCATTGCGGGCGTGGTGGCGGTGCTGGGGCTCTCCGTTGCCTACGCACTGCGGCGCAGTCACGCGCTGAACATCGTGGAGGCCCTGCGGGCAGATGCGATCTAGGCGTAACCCAGGTTGCCTTGACACAAAAATGCGCCCCGGCCGAAACCGGGGCGCCGTTCTAAGGGCCTTGGCGAGGGATGGATGCCGGCCCGTCTGTTGGTTGTCAGCTAGTCGATTGCGACCTTGGTGACGTTGGCCTTCTCGGACTGCTTGGGGACGTTCACCGTGAGCACACCGCCGTCCATCCTTGCGGTTAGGCCCTCGGTCGCGGCGTCCTTCAGGTACACGCCACGCGTGGCGCTCCACTCGCCGGTCTCCTTGTGGAGGTAGTTCTTGCCCTTCTCCTCGTCGGACTCCTTCTTGTCCACCGAGATGGAGAGCCTGCCCTCGTTGAGCTCGACGTCGACCTCGTCCTTCTTGACGCCCGGGAGCTCGGCGGTGACCACGTAGCTATTACCCGCGTCCTCGACGTTCATCTTGAAGGCCACGTCACCATCGGTGGTTGCCAGCGGAGCGAAGAAGTCGTCAAACGCGTTGAACGGCCAGCTGGCGAGAGCCCTTGCGTACCTGTCATACGGAATCATGCTTGCCATGATGCTCAACTCCTTGAGACGAGCGGACGCCTCTTTGCGGCGCCCTTGGTGTTCGCTGGTATATGTTCCCGACATCCGATTTATTAAACGCACGAGAAAAGATTTTCTCAGTGTCTACGACTTAGATTTTGTTCCCACGCACGTCACCACACAATGGACACGCTGCAGGTGGTTTGGGAACCATGCGTGCTCTATGATGTTGGTATTGCCGTGCAGACCGCAATCGGAGGCACGAACACATGAACAACTACAACGACCTGGACAACCCAGGCAACGTTTCTTCTCGCCCGCAAGCGGCACCCGAGGGGTCGCACTTCGCCATGCCAGAAAACGCTCAGAACCAGCGTCCCGCATCGCTCGACGAGACAGTCATGGCGGACTACTCTGGCAAGAACTCCCCTGCCGCAGGCTTTGAACAGACGCCAGAACCCGAGCCGCGCGAGACCGCGCCCAGGCCGCAACGCTACACGCGCGCCCGCACGCCGCACAAGACCGTCGCCCCCATCAACGACTTTGACAACCAGGCAAGTGCCGACGGCTTCGAGGGGTTCACGCACGACTCGGACTACGCAAACAGGGGCACGGTGCTCTCTGGTCGCTCCTATCGCAAGTCTCGCTCAGAGATGCCACAGCTGCGCCGCGACCTCCACTATGGCCAGTACCTCGAGATTCCCAAGGGCCGTCGCGACATCTTTGCCTCGCGCGAGCGCAAGATGCGCATCCGCTCGGTGGTCGCGCTTATCGCCGTCATTGTGGTGCTGTGCGTAATCGTGTTCTTCGTATGGCAGTACATGCAGGTCAACTGGGGCGCCACGAGCTAACGGAGGTCTCGCCTCCGACGGCCCCGGGGCCGGGGCCGGGGCCACATGGCCGCGCTAGTCCCACGGGTCGCGCTCAAAGAGCGGCTCGGGGTGGGGCTGGCGGTCCGAGTATGGGTCGTAGCCGTCGTCGTCCTCGTTCTCCGCGCGAATGAAGGGCTGGTCAGCGGGGTCAATTTTCTCGGTAGCCGTCTTTGCCGCAGACACGGGCTTGGCAGCCGCCTTCTTGAACGCGCGCGCGTCCTTGGGCGCGACGTTCTTCTCGTCCATACACGTCACTTCCCGTAGTAGCTCGTGATGGCGATGTAGCTCGCCAAGTCGTTTCCGTAGTCGCTCAGGTCGATGCCGTCGTAATGGCTCTTTGGCGCGATGGCCACAATCGCTTGGGTCGGCGAGCCGTTGAGGCTCCCAATGAGTATGCTCCACACGTAATCGCCCTGCTGGCCATAGCCACAGATGAACGAGAGGCCGGCCTTGTCGATGGCGCGCGTGGTCTGGGCCGTGTCTGCCGTGCAAGAGGAGACCAGGTTGCTCAGGCCGCAGGCGTCCATCACGGCGGAGATGCCGCTCGAGCTGATGGCCGCGCTCGACGAGACCGCCGAGGCAGAGGTCTGGAGTCGCACGCCGCCCACGGCCTTGCCAGCCGCAAGCGAGCTGGTACCCGTACCGGCACCAAGGGCATCGCCGGACTCGGGGTAGTCCGTGATGGTGATGGTCGCCGTGCCGTCGGAGTAGACCGCATAGGCATTGCCGCTGGGGAACACGCCCGTGGACGAGACGGAATAGCCCTGCTTCGTGAGGTACGCGTCCAAGTCTGCGGGATCGATGTCAAAGTACTCGGCAAGGTGGTACGCATCCGTCAGCTTGGGCGACGGCACGTACAGGGTGACCGTGGAGCCCTCGGAGACCTCGGTGCCCGCCTCGGGCGAGGTCGAGACAACGGCATTCTCCTCGCCCTTCTCGTCCGTGTACGAGACGGTGTGAGCGAGACCCGCCGCCTCGATGGCTTTCTCGGCATCAGAGAGCGTGAGACCAAGCACGTCTGGCACCTTGAAGGGCTGCGCCACCGTGAGCGTGATTTGGTCTGACGAGACAAACGCCTTACCCTCGCCGGGATCCACCGCGAGCACCATGCCCTCCGCCTCGCTGGAGTTCTGGTATGCAATGGAGATGTTCTCGGCACCCACGTTGTACAGGGCCGTCTTTGCGTCTGACTGGCTAAGGCCCACAACCGAGGGTACCGTGCGCGCAACCGCCACGGTGATGGTCACCGAGAGGTCGTCGCCCGTGCGCGTGCCTGCCACAGGGTCCATCGAGATGACCTTGCCCACGTTGTCGTCGGAGAGGACCTCGTTGACGTTTACGGAAAAGCCAAGTGGCGAGAGGGTCGAGCGGGCCTCAGTCTCGGTCTTGCCCACTACGTCGGGCAGGGTCTTGCCGCCCCAGTACTCGTTTTCATAGGTGTACTTCACCACGAAGGCCGCTGCGGCGAGAAGCGCGACAACCACGAGGACCACGGCGAGCGGGTGCACGCGGCTGCGGTGCTTGTCGTTCGCCGTTACCGGTGAGTCGATGGCCACGGGCGCATAGGGGGTCACGCGCGTAAAGTCCGCGTCATTGATGGGAGCGTAGGGGTCGTCCATCGCGTCGATGCCGTCGGGACCCTCGCCGGACGAGACAGCATGAGGCACCACGATGGTGGGCATGTCGTCACCTGCGTCGCCACTTGCGTTGTCATTGGCGACCTCAGATGAGGGCGGCGCGGCAATCTGGGTTGCGTTAGGGTCCGTAAGCACCGTGGCTTCGGGGTCCGCAAGCCGTGTGGCGTCCGGGTCCGCAAGCACGGTGGCGTCCGGGTCGTCGCGCTTCGCTCGCGTGGCGTTGCCCTCAAGCTCTGGATCCTCCATGTCGCGACCTCCCCAGACCAACGGTTATCTGCTCAGCATGGTCTCCATTGTGCCCCAACAGGGAAAATCGCGCCGCGCAAACTCCGTTCGCGGAGTCAGCTGCCACGCGCACAAAAAAGCGGTCCCGGAGCGCTGGCTCCGGGACCGCATCAACACCATGCCTGGCACCACCATACGGCGGTGTCCTTCTCGCCCTACTCCACGGAGTCAGGCTCGACGGGCTCGTCGCCCGCGGCGGACTCGGCCGCACCGGCGCTGGCCTCGGCAGCAACCGCCTCGGCCGCGCGACGGCGGCTCTCCTCGCTCGCCGCGTCATCGCGGGCAGCGAAGAGCCTGTCGTCGTCGCCAACGTCCACCTTCACGGTGTCGCCCTCGCCAGCCTTGCCGTCGATGATGAGGTTGGCGACGTTGTCGACAACCTGGCGCTGGATCAGGCGCTTGAGCGGACGCGCGCCGTAGACGGGGTCAAGGCCGTCAAGGGCAAGCGACTGCTTGGCCTCGGGCGTCAGCTCGAGGGTGATGCGCTCGCGCGCCAGGCGAGCACGGACGTCCTTAAGCTGGATGTCCACGATCTTCTCGATGTCGGAGAGGCCCAGCGAGTGGAAGACAACCACGTCGTCGATCCTGTTGAGGAACTCCGGCTTGAAGGTCTGGCGCAGGGCGTCGTTGACCTTGCGCTGCACCTCGTCCGGGTCGCTCTGCGCATTGGCGCCCGCAATGAACTGGCTGCCCACGTTGGACGTCATGATGATAATCGTGTTCTTGAAGCTCACGACGCGCCCCTGGCCGTCGGTGAGGCGCCCGTCATCGAGCACCTGCAGCAGGATGTTGAAGACGTCGGGGTGCGCCTTTTCCATCTCATCGAGCAGGATCACGCTATACGGATGCCTGCGCACGGCCTCGGTAAGCTGGCCGCCCTCGTCGTAGCCCACGTATCCTGGGGGTGCGCCAATGAGGCGCTGGACGCTGAACTTCTCCATGTACTCGGACATGTCGATGCGCACGAGCGCGCGCTCGTCGTCGAAGAGGCACTCGGCCAACGCCTTGGCCAGCTCGGTCTTGCCCACGCCCGTGGGGCCCAGGAAGAAGAAGCTGCCGATGGGCCTGTTGGGGTCCGAGAGACCCGCGCGGCTGCGGCGCACGGCCGCGGCCACCGCCGACACGGCCTCGTCCTGCCCCACGACGCGCTTGTGGAGCTCGGCCTCGAGGTTCTTGAGCTTGTCCATCTCGCCCTGCATCATCTTGGACACGGGCACGCCCGTCCACTCGGAGACCACGTCGGCAATCTCCTCGGACGTGACCTCCTCCTTGAGGATGCCGCCGGACTCCTGCTTCTGCGAGAGTGCCTCGGACGCAGCGTCATACTCGCGCTGAAGCGAGGGGATGGTCGAGTAGCGCAGCTCAGAGGCCTTGGCCAGGTCGCCGTCGCGCGTGGCGCGCTCCATCTCGCCCTTGGCGTCCTCGATCTGGGACTTGAGGTCCTGGACGTGGTCGATGGCCTGCTTCTCGTTCTGCCAGTTGGCCTTCATGCCGTCAAGCTTCTCGCGAGTGGTGGCTATCTCGCCGCGCAGCTTCTTGAGCCGCTCGCGTGACGCCTCGTCCTCCTCCTTCATGAGGGCCTGCTCCTCGATCTGCATCTGGGTGAGCTGGCGGTCGACGGCATCGATGTCTGCCGGCATGGAGTCAAGCTCCATGCGCAGGCGGCTTGCCGCCTCGTCCACGAGGTCGATGGCCTTGTCGGGCAGGAAGCGGTCAGAGATGTAGCGGTTGGAAAGATCTGCTGCCGAGACGAGCGCGGCGTCCGTGATGCGCACGCGGTGGTGCTGCTCGTACTTGTCCTTGATGCCGCGGAGAATTGAGATGGTCTCCTCGACGCTGGGCTCCGACACCATGACCGGCTGGAACCTGCGTGCAAGGGCCTGGTCCTTCTCGATGTACTTGCGGTACTCGTCGAGCGTCGTGGCGCCAATGGCATGCAGCGCGCCGCGGGCCAGCGCAGGCTTCAGGATGTTGCCCGCGTCCATGGAGCCCTCGGTTGCGCCGGCGCCCACGATGGTGTGCAGCTCATCGATGAAGAGGATGATGCGACCGTCGGACTTCTCGACCTCCTTGAGCACGGACTTCAGGCGGTCCTCGAAATCGCCGCGGTACTTGGCACCGGCCACCAGGGCGCTCATATCAAGCTCGATGACGTCCTTGTCGCGGATGGTTGAGGGCACGTCGCCCGAGACGATGCGCTCTGCCAGGCCTTCGACGATGGCAGTCTTGCCTACGCCGGGCTCGCCGATAAGCACGGGGTTGTTCTTTGTACGGCGGCTGAGCACCTGGATGGTGCGGCGAATCTCCTCAACGCGGCCGATGACCGGGTCGAGCTTGCCCTGGCGGGCGAGGTCCGTGATGTTGCGGCCGTACTTGGAGAGAGCCTCAAACTCCGGCTTGGAGTCCTGGCTAGTCACGCGCTCGTCGCCGCGCAGGGCCTCGTAGGCCTCCTGCACGCGCTTGCCCGTTACGCTGGCGGACTTGAGGATGCTGCCGGCCTCGGAGCGGTCGTCCGCGAGGGCGCACAGCAGGTGCTCGCTCGTGACGTACGAGTCTCCCATCTTGGTTGCGAGCTTCTCGGCGGCGTCTGCCACACGCACGAAGTTGGTGCCGGCGCCCATCTGCGAGTTGTCGCCCGTAACCTTGGGCGCGTTGGCGATGGCACGGTCGACCTGCGCCTCTATTGCGGCCGGGTCCGCGCCCACGCGCTCCACAATTGCCTTGATGTTCTGCTCGCCAGAGCTGAGAAGGGCCTTAAGCAGGTGGACTGGCTCCACCTGGCCCGCCTCGGCATCCGTCGCGATGCCGACGGCAGACTGCAGCGCCTCCTGGGCGGTGACTGCCCACTTATCAATTCTCATATGCATCACTCCCTATGGTCCGCACGGCCTGAGGGGCGGCGGAATCTGTTTATCGTGAATGAGTATTCCCCCTTGAGAGGCGATATATACAGAATCTAAGTGTTCTTGTAGCAGATTTTCGTATGTGATGGCACGTAGGATTTGCTGCCGAGAAGAACCGGGGTCTTGCTTGCGGCTCTACCCTCTCGGCAGCCACACCCGCCAGCCCCTCTCGGCGGCCAGCCCTTCTCGGCGGCCAGCCCCTCTCGGCGGCCAAAGCTCAAAAGTGAACACGAAATCAATCCGAGGAAATGCGCAACAACGTTATCCAATATAACGTTTTAGCCCAACCGTTTTCGTGTTCACTTTTCAGGCGACGAGCGCGGCGAGAGACAGTCGCGAGGCCCGGAAGCGCACGGGGGCCTTGGCTCTCGCGAAAGCGTCCACCAAAAGCGAACACGAAATCAATCCGAGGAAATGCGCAACAACGTTATCCAATATAACGTTTT
>ENA-OUOW01001208-OUOW01001208.1-human-gut-metagenome-genome-assembly--contig:-NODE-1208-length-18342-cov-5.179308_pt1 | contig 18342 bp, 17 predicted proteins | sample MGYA00237938_ERZ548769 | MGnify/ENA primary metagenome ERZ548769 (study PRJEB26490, sample SAMN05356870) | human gut metagenome | biome: terrestrial biome; feature: human-associated habitat; material... | reverse complement strand
GCTGAGGGCGGTCGCCATTCTCTCCATTCGGGTTAAAACGCGGGCGATAAGAACGGTCGCTGCTATAAGCACGTTGCGGGCGATCCCCGTTTTCATTATTAAATCGCGGACGATAAGGGCGGTCCCCATTTTCACGATTATAAGACGGACGGTTGTAACCTCCCTCTCTGTTAAATTGGTTACCATCACGGCCGGCGCCTGAATTCTCCTCTGAAGAAGAAGCATCACGCCAAGTTTCATTTTCTGTACTCATTGTTTTTTATTCGAATAAAATTAAACCTACTGGCCTCACGGCCATTCTTTCTTTATCTCTAATTACCTTCTTTTACGTTAGCTTATAAACAATCCCCGGAACAAAAAGTTGAGATTCTTCCGGGCTTCTCTTGTCACTTCTTAAAGTCCCGTATACGTATGGGGAGTAATCGCACGCAATTCCTTCTTTATGTCCTCGCTCACATTCAATTCTTCTATGAATTCCTTGATTGAGCTCTCAGTAATCGCCTGATTGGTACGTGTCAACGCTTTCAGCGCATCATAAGGATGCGGATATGCCTCGCGGCGCAGGATTGTCTGAATGGCCTCGGCCACCACGGTGATCTGGAAATTCTCCAGAGTGGCCAGCTGGTCGTTGGTGACCCACTCGGGCAGGGTCACTTTGTCAAACAGGACAGGCAGGACCACATCACCGTCGGGGGCGGCAACGGTATCGGTGTAATAGAAATAGTAGGTCAGGGTGTCGGCTTTTGCATCGTAGGCGAAGTACTTGGCATCGGCCAGCATCTCCTCTGTCTCCACCATGTTATCGGGGATGATGCCGTCCCACTTGGCGGCATTGGCTTCCACGAACTTCACCATGCGGATCAGGGGATAGGCGTTCTCCACGCCGGTGGGGCCGTCCTCGGCAAACTCGGGGTCAGTACACAGGGCGATGATGTCCGTGGCGTTGTTGAAGGTGACCTTCATGCGGACGTAGCTCAGGTCGCTGCCCTCCTCAACGGTGACGGTGGGGTCCTTGGTGTAGGTGTGGCCGGGGAGCAGATGGTACTCGTTGGCCTTCACACGGTCAGCGCCCTCCACAGGCGTGCCGTCGGTGGTCACCTTGGCCTCGTCCAGCGTGATCTTCACGTTGCCGACGGTGAAGGTGTTGTTGACCGTGTCTGTGCCGGTGAGGTAGGCCAGCGTACCGAACACGCCGGCGGCTACCAGCAGCAGGGCGCAGCACAGGGTCAACAGGGGTTTGATGCGGTTCCTTGCTTTCATGGTTTTTCCTCCTGCATAAAATGATAACAAATGATATGGTGAGCCTTGCGGCAGGACCGACGGATCTATGCCTTTTGACTGTCCTGACGGATGCGCTTGCCCTGCTCCTTGCCGGAGCCGCCGGAGAGCAGGTCCGGCAGGAAGGTCAGCAGCAGCAGGACGGCCCCGGCGGAGATGGCCACGTACAGGCCGGGGGGGTGCTGGATGTAATTGGCTGCGTAGCCCAGCTTGGGAATGGTAAACACCGGGGTGCCGATGACGTTTTTATAATGGACGAGGCTGCCGTCCTCGGCGTCGTTGGCGTCGCCCTTGGTGCGGAAGCGCAGAGTGGAGGGATCGTCCTCGTCGGGGACCACCTCCACCACCCGGTGGGTGGCTACGGTGTTCTCATCCAGCATGAAGGTGATGACCTGCCCCGGCCGGATGGTGGTGGGGTCTACTTTTTTCACGTAGATGAGGGAGCCTACATGGTAGGTGGGCTCCATGGACCCGGACAGGACGGTGAAGGTGCGGATGCCGGCCAGTCGGACGCCGACCAGCGCCACGGCCAGAAGTACTACCAGCGCCACCAGAATGGTGCTGATGATCTGTAAGAGCTTTTTTGCGGTCATAGGGGGTTCCTCCCGGAGATAGCTTGGAGCACTTGGTGGGTGCAGGACTATTAAAGCATCTTTTGCTCGTGAAGAACGTCGAAACAGAGCAATTGTCCTGAAATTTCCAGTCATATTGCGTGGAGAATGTCAAACAATGACGGGGATGGGGGCAGAACGAACAAACAAATATGGGACATATATGTCTATACATATTATAAGTGACATATATGTCCAAAGTCAAGACTTATATGTCGTTGCAAGTGTAAAATTTCCGACATAATTCGACAAAAGGTCGATGGGACACAATGGGCCGTAAGGAGGTCGCACATGAAGCAATATCCAAACATTGACGCCATTATCGAGGACAGCGACACCAAGGTGCAGGATCTGGCGAAGGTCATCGGCGTCAGCACAAAGCAGATTCGGCGCTGGCGGGACGGTACCAGCGAAATGGGCATCGAAAAGCTGGAGAAGCTGTGCCGGTACTACCACGTCAGCGCCGACTACATTCTGGGGCTGCCCAGGGATCTGGAGTGGCCCAGAGGGTGACGAGGATCCGGGACAGCTCTCCATCCTGTGAGGATGTGGGCCTCCCGCAGCCTTGGCGAGTAGGTGAGGCGTCAAAAAACAGGACAGGGTCCGGTTCCCAAGGGAACCGGACCCTGTCCTGTTTATAAAAGAGGGAAGAGGTCAGGTTTTTTTCTGCTTCCGCAGGACCACCACGACCATGGCGGCGGCTGCGCCCAGCACCGCCACGATACCCAGTATGATATACAGGTCGGTGTGGCTGTCGGAGGTCTGGGGGGTGTCCGCCGTGTCGGCGGAGGTGTCGGGGGTGGTGACGGCGGCAGTACCGGTGCCGCCTGCGGTGGCGGTAGCCAGCTCCGTGCCGCCGGAGGTGAGGGTGTAGGTCTCGCCGGAGGTCATGACCGCCGAGGAGAAGAACACGAACCGGGCGTCGTACACGGCTTCGCCGGTGTAGACGGCGGTACCGTCGGAGGGCCGGATGGTGAGGGTGCTGCCCTTGGAAATGCTGATGCTGCTGCCGGACTGGCCATCCATCTGACCGGGCATCTGGCCGCCGGGCTGGCTGGAGTCTTGGCCGGGTGTCTGGCCGTCGGGGAGCTCCGGAGGCGTGGTGCCGCCGTTGCCGTCGGGAGGCGTAGGCTGGCTGCCGTTACTGCCGCTGGGAGGCGTGGGGCGGGAGTCACTGCTGCTGTCGGAGCCGCTGGGCAGCTGGGGAGGCGTGGTGCCGTCGGAGGAGCCGCCGGGCTGACCGCTTATGCTGACGGGCCGACCGCCGCCCATGCCGGTGGAGCCGAACATGACGTAGGGCTGGGAGTCGCCGGAGAGGGTGATGCCCATGCCGGCGCTGCCGCCGGCGGCCAGCACGGTGCCGCCTGTGATGGAGAGGGTGCCGTCGGCGTCCAGCGGCTGGTTATCGGCGGTGCTGTTGGCCCAGACCACCACAGTGCCGCCGGAGATGGAGAGGGTGCCGTTGGAGTCGATGCCGTCGCCGGAGGTGGTGTCCATCACCAGCGTACCGCCGGAGATGGAGAGGGTGAAGGCGTAGCCGGTGAGGTCGGAGTTGGCGGCATTGAGGCAGTCGTCACCGGCGTGGATGGTGATATTGCCGCCGGCGATGCTGAGGTCTGCCGCCTCCAGTCCCTCGTTGCAGCTGTTGACGGTGATGGTGGGGCCGTCGGTGCCGGCGGCGCCTACGGTAAGGTAGTAGTCGCTGTGGACGGCGTCATCCCCGGCGTCAATGGTCAGGTCACCGCTGAGAATGGTCAGGGACGCCTCGGCGTTGATGGCGTCGTTGACGGGGGCGCTGATGGTGAGGGTCAGATCACGGATCACCAGCCACGCCTCCCCCTCCTCATCGGTGGTGGCGCCGGACTTGATGCCGTTTTTGCCGTTGGCGTTCACCGTCAGGCTGCCGCTGCCGCACAGGGTCACCTGAGAGCCGTCCTTGCACTTGATGACGGCGTTTTCGGCGTTGGTGTTATCGGGATAGCTGTCGTCGTTGTTGGTCTCGGTGTCGCTGAGGATATTGGTGGTGCCGTCCTGGGCCACGATGGTGACGCCGGAGGACTTATTGCAGGCGATGGCGGCGGTGCCGTCGGCGGTGAGGGTCAGGCCGCTGAGCACCAGCGTGACACCGGTGACACCCTTCTTCACGGTGATGGAACCGTTCTGGCAGCTGCCGGATGCGATATAGGTACCGGCGGCTTCAATGGTCAGGGCCGTGCCGTCGATGTTGTAGCCGGTGTAGTCGCCGTCCTTGGCGGTGATGGCGATGTCGGTGAAGGTGAAGGCGGTGGCCCCGTCGGTATCATATGCGGTACTCTCCGCCGCCCACACACGGGCGGGCAGCAGGGCCAGCAGCATCAGCGCCGCCATGGTGGCCGCCAACCAACGGGAGAGAAAATTTGCTTTGGTCATACAGAGCATCCTTTCTTCAAAAGCGTTCCCGCCGGTTCCCCCGGCGGATAAGCAGAGTATAGCCGCCGTGGCTAAAGCCCGGCTAAAGGAAAAGAGGAAATTTTCTTTAGGTAGGCTTTAGCGTCCCACGCTATCATAGGGCCATCCAAACAAAAAGGAGGTGCCGGTATGGGGACCCAATACAGCTTCCGGCGGTATGAGAAGAAGTATTTCCTGTCGCCCCGCCAGCAGGAGCAGCTGCTGCGGCGCATCGCCCCCTACATGAAAGAGGACGCCTTCGGCAGCTACACCATATGCAACATCTATTATGACACGCCGGACTGGCGGCTGATCCGGGCCTCGCTGGAAAAGCCCGCCTATAAAGAGAAACTCCGGGTCCGCAGCTACGGTGTTCCCACGGAGACGGATCGGGTGTTCGTGGAGCTGAAGAAGAAGTTCGATGGCGTGGTGTATAAGCGCCGCATCACCACGGAGGTGCCGCAGGTGGAGCCGCTGCTGTGCGGATCGACGGAGGCCAAGTGCCAGATCGGCCGGGAGATCCAGTGGTTTCAGCGGCAGAACCGCACCCGGCCCCGTGTGTTCATCGGCTATGACCGGCTGGCCTTTGCCGGGCAGGAGGATCCGCAGCTGCGGCTGACCTTCGACACGGATCTCCGCTGGCGGGACACGCAGCTGGATCTGTGCATGGGGGACTGGGGCGCACCCATCCTGCAGGGGGAGGATATCCTCATGGAGCTGAAGCTGCCGGAGGCGTGCCCCCTGTGGCTGACCCACGCACTGACGGAGGTGGGGGCTTTCCCCACGTCCTTCTCCAAATACGGGACCTGTTACAAAGAACATATTTTGAAAAAGGAGGCGCTTTTCAGTGCTTGATTCTATCCTCACTTCGGGCTTGACCCTTCCGACCTTCCTCATTTGTACGGCGGCATCGCTGATTTTGGGCCTGCTGACGGCGCTGGTGTGTATGTACCGCCAGCGGTGCAGCCGGGGCTTTGCGGTGACGCTGGCCATCCTGCCGGCGATGGTGCAGATGGTGATCCTGCTGGTCAACGGCAACATCGGCGCCGGTGTGGCGGTGGCGGGAGCCTTCAGTCTGGTGCGGTTCCGCTCCGTTCCCGGCACGGCCCGTGAGATCGGGGCCATCTTCCTGGCCATGGCCATCGGCCTTGCCACAGGTATGGGCTATGTGGCGCTGGCGGCCATCTTCTTCGTCATCGTGGCGGCGGCGCTGCTGGCGCTGACGGCCATGAGCTTCGGGGATCGCAGTCCCCGTGAGCGGCTGCTGAAGATCACCATTCCGGAGAATCTGGACTACGACGGATTGTTTGACGACATCTTCCGGCAGTACACCTCCAGCCACACGCTGGCGCGGGTGAAAACCACCAATATGGGGACCCTCTATGAGCTGCAGTACCACATCACCCTGAAGGAGGCGCAGGTACCCAAGGCGTTTCTGGATGCCCTGCGGTGCCGCAACGGGAACCTGAACATTCTTTGCTCCCGTGAAATGCAGAAGGAGACACTTTGACGGCGGGGCGCAGATATTGTATAATCAGGCTGGGTGATCTATATGCGCTTATTGATCGCAGAGGACGAGCTGGATCTGGCGGAGGCCCTCACGGTATTTTTTGAAAAGAATCAGTTTTCCGTGGACACCGTTCACGACGGCTTTGCCGCCTATGACTACGCCTCCACAGGGGAATACGACGCTATTGTGCTGGACGTGATGATGCCTAAGATGGACGGCGTGCAGGTTTTGCAGCGGCTGCGGGAGGAGGGCGTGCGGACGCCGGTGATGATGCTGACGGCCAAGAGCGGCAAGGACGACCGCATCACCGGCTTCAACGCCGGGGCGGACGATTATCTGCCCAAGCCCTTTGAACCGGATGAGCTCATCTGCCGGGTACGGGCCATGCTCCGGCGGGGCGGGACGTACCAGCCCACAGTGCTGGCCTTCGGGGATGTGACGCTGGATCCCGGTTCAGGGGTGCTGTCCTGCTGCGGCCAGTCCGTGCGGCTCAGCGGACGGGAGTTTCAGGTGATGGAGCTGTTCCTGCGCTCGCCGCAGGTGGTGCTGTCGGCGGATCGCATCATGGAGCGGGTCTGGGGCTGGGACAGTGAGGCAGAGATCAACGTGGTGTGGGTCCACATCTCCAACCTGCGAAAGAAGCTGCGCTCCATCGGCTCCCATGTGACCATCCGGGCCAGCCGGGGGCTGGGGTATCTGCTGGAGGTAGAGGTATGATCCGGCGGCTGCGGGGCGAATTCATCCGCATCGCCATGCTGGCGGTGACGCTGGTGCTTCTGCTGCTGACGGTGAGCGTCAATGCGGTGAACTATATCTCCGTCAGCAGGCAGCAGGACAGAACGCTGGAGATGATCGTCTCCCATCAGGGGACTATCCCGGTTATGCCCAAGGAGGCCAAGAGCGGCCCACGGCCGAACGGTCACTTCAGCCCGGAGACTCCCTATGACACCCGGTTTTTCGTCCTCCGCTATACCGACAGCGGGGACCTGACGCAGTCAGACCTGACCCACATCGCCTCCGTCACCGAGGCGGATACGGAGCCGTATTTGCAGGCGGCATTCTCCCATGGGGAGGGGAGCGGCTGGCAGAGCGGCTATCGGTTCCGGGTGGTGCGGACCGGGGCGAACCGTTGGATGGCGGTGTTTCTGGACTGTCGGAAGGAGGTGCGCTCCCTGTACCGGCTGGCGGGGGTCAGCGTGGCGGCCATGGCGGTGTGCGTGGCGCTGGTGTATCTGATCGTGGTGCGGCTGAGCCGACGGGCCATGGAGCCGGTGGTGCAGTCCGTCCAGCGGCAGAAGCAGTTCATCACCGATGCCGGGCATGAGCTCAAGACCCCCATCACCGTCATTGCCACCAGCCTGCGGCTGCTGGAGATGGAGGTGGGGCAGCAGAAGTGGCTGGAGAAGGCACAGAACCAGACGGAACGGCTGAAGGAACTGGTAAATTCGCTGGTGACGCTCTCCCGCATGGACGAGGAGGAATCGCCGCTGAAGCTGTCGGACTTCGCCGTCAGCGAGGCGGTGGAGGAGACGGCGGAGTCCTTCCGGGATTTTGCCCGGTCTCAGGGCCATCCGCTGGAGCTTGCTATCGTGCCGGGGCTTACCTACTGCGGCGACGAGTACGCCGTGCGGCAGCTGGTGTCTATCCTGCTGGATAACGCCGTGAAGTATGCCCTGCCGGAGACACCCATCCGGTTTATGCTGGAGAAGGGAAAACGGGGCGTCGTCCTGCGGTGCAGCAATGCCTGTATACCGCTGGCCGAGGGGGAGACAGAGAAGCTCTTTGACCGGTTCTATCGGTCGGATCAGGCCCGCTCCGCCGACGGCAGCTTCGGTGTGGGGCTCTCCATCGCCCGGAGCATTGCCGAGGGACACCACGGCTTCATCCGGGCCCAATGCCCTCAGCCGGGGGAGATCGTGTTCACGGCGCAGCTGCGGTAATGGCAGCGAAGTTCCCAGAAAAATAAGGGCCTTGCGGCGAGGAGCAAGGCCCTTTTGTCGTGCCGGGGAGTGGGATACAGAAAATTCCAGATAAAATGACAGTTTTTGACAAAAAGGGACTTGCATTGTGTCCATGTAAGTGGTAATATGCCTGCGTAAAAGTGCGCGCCGGGACGCCCATGGGCGTCTATCGTTTCAGAGAAACGATAAGTAGGGGTCAAAGAAGGCGTCATTCTGAGGAGGGGCGCAGCCCCGACGTGGCGATCCGTATTCCCCGCATCCCCCACAAAGCCCAACGGCCAAGACCCGCACACGCAAAAAATAGGAGGCAGATATTATGACAAACCGCAAGAGTACCAAACGGGCCTTGCTGGGCAGCGTCGTGGCCATGGTTCTGTGCCTGGCCATGCTGGTAGGCGCTACCTTTGCATGGTTCACCGACACCGCAAGCACCGGTGTCAACAAGATTCAGGCCGGTAATCTGGATGTTCAGCTCCAGTACGCCACTGCATGGGACGAGAATGGCAACGTCACCAGCTGGGCCGATGCACAGGGCAGGCAGCTGGAATTCAAGAAGGCCGCTGGCGCTGAAAACGAAACCATTCTGTGGGAGCCGGGCTGCACCTATGAGCTGCCGGAGCTGCGTGTGGTGAACAAGGGCAATCTGGCCCTGAAGTACAAGGTGGCCATCACCGGCATCAACGGCAGCGCCAAGCTGAATGATGTCATCGACTGGACCATCAATGATGCGGATATCAACCTGACCGAGATGCAGCTGAAGGCCGGGGAAGAGGGCGCCGCCTTCACCATCAAGGGTCATATGCAGGAGTCCGCCGGCAACGACTACATGAACGAGTCTATTGACGGCGTCGCCATCACCGTGGTGGCCACCCAGAACACCGTGGAGAGCGACAGCTTCAACAACACCTACGATGCCAACGCCACCTATCCCGTGGTGGCTGTGGGCGATGTGAATACCGACGGCGACACGGTGATTCAGGACCGTGAGAAGGACCCCACCGTGATCGCTACCATTCCCGCAGGCAGCACCGATGCCGGAAAGCTGACGCTGGTCAAGACAGAAGGGCAGACTCCGGCCAACATTGAGATCGTCACCGGCACCAACGCCGTTACCACCGAGGTCCGTCTGGAGGACCAGAACGGCAACAAGGTCACGGCAGCGGACGGCAAGTTCTTTACCATCGCCCTGCAGCTGGAGAAAAAGCTGAACGTGATCGGGTTCTATCACTCCGAGACACCGCTGACCAAGGCGGAGAGCGCCGAGGCGGTCAAGGCGGCCAACGACACCTACTATTATGACGCTGCCACCGGCCTGCTGACCTTCAGCACCGATGATTTCTCTCCCTTCACTGTGGTGACCTCCAGCAGTGATTTCAACGGCGGCAAAGGCACCAAGGCGAACCCCTATCTGGTGGCTACCGGTGAGCAGGCGTTGAAGATGGAAAATGCCAAGGGCTACTTCAAGCTGGTGGATGATATCGTGGTCACCGATGAGATCTATCTGTCCGGCAAGACCGTGGTGATGGACCTGAACGGCCACTCCATCCGGCTGGAGTATGCAGCGGGCGTAAAGCCTAATAACGGCAGCGTGTTTTATATCGGCGGCAGGAATGGCAACCTGACCATCAATGACAGCAGCGAGGGCCAGACCGGTGCGGTATACGGCTCGGATAAGACCTACACCAACAAGGTGACCTCTGCGGTTCGTGCAGGCAACTATGGCAAGCTGACCATCAACGGCGGCCATTTCTATGGTACCAGCGAGGGGACCTCCTGTATCTTCGTCTACACCACCATGAGCAGTGGAAGCAAGGCTGCGGTGACCATCAACGGCGGTAAGTTCGAGACGGCCACCCCCAGCAATGGGACGTATTATGTGCTGAACCACCAGGATAATGTTACCGCCGGCTGCACCATTACGGTAAACGGCGGCAGCTTCAAGAATTATAATCCCGGCGTGACAACGGTAGACCCGGTCAATGCCAAAACCGGCAAGATCACTCTGGGTGCCGGCTGCACCACGACTTCCACTGTTGACGGCAGCGACACTTGGTACACGGTGAGCAAGTAAGCACTCTCCCGAAAGTATCTGAGAAAAACAAGGGCCTCCGGCATTGCCGGAGGCCCTTTTGTCGTGCCGGGGAGTGGGATGCAGAAAATTCCAGAAAAAATGACAGTTTTTGACAAAAAGGGACTTGCATTGTGTCCATATAAGTGGTAATATGCCTGCGTAAAAGTGTGCGCCGGGACGCCCATGGGCGTCTATCGTTTCTCTGAAACGATAAGGAGGGGTCAAAGGGAGCGGCGTTCTGAGGAGGGGCGCAGCCCCGACGTGGCGATCCGTATTCCCCGCATCCCCCACAAAGCCCAACGGCCAAGACCCGCACACGCAAAAAATAGGAGGCAGATATTATGACAAACCGCAAGAGTACCAAACGGGCCTTGCTGGGCAGCGTCGTGGCCATGGTTCTGTGCCTGGCCATGCTGGTAGGCGCTACCTTTGCATGGTTCACCGACACCGCAAGCACGGGTGTCAACAAAATTCAGGCCGGTAATCTGGATGTTCAGCTGATGTACAGCACCGATATGAAGACGTGGAAGGAAGCCACGGACGCCACCCAGCTGTTCGATGACCATGCGCTGTGGGAGCCGGGTCACACCGAGGTGGTGTACATGAAGCTCGTCAACAACGGCAATCTGGCCCTGAAGTATGAGACGGAGTTTTCCCACAACTATAACGTGTCCAAGGGCAAGAGCGTGCTGGGCAACTACTACTATGTGGGCGACTATCTGAAGATCGGCACGGCCACAGTCGATTCCGCCTTTGCCACCCGTGAAGAGGCTCAGGCTGCCGTGTCCGGCAATGAGCAGGCCTTGAAGAAGGGCGCTCAGCTGACCAATGGCTGGATCAGCTTGGGTGCCGGTGAGTCCACAGACCCCTTTGCCGTGGTCATCTATATGCCTACCTCTGTGGGCAACGAGGCCAACGCAAAGAGCAAGACTTGGACCTCTAAGATCACCGGTATCGGTCTGGAAGTGCAGGCCACTCAGGACACTGTGGAGTCCGACAGCTTCGGCAGCACCTATGACGAGAACGCCGCCACCACCCTCAACCGTGTGGAGTATACCAGCGGTACCCATGAGGTCACCGGCAACATTCAGACTTCCGGTGAGTGGGGTGCTATCCACATTAAGGGCGGTACCACCACTGTCAGCGCCACCACTGTGTACGCTGTGGAGACCGGGCGCTACGCAATAGCGGTATGGGCTGAGAATAATGGTACCGTTGTCATCAACGGCGGCGAATTTGCCCAGCAGATCACCGGCGATTCCAATCAGTATGACCTGATCTACGCCGACGACAACGCACAGATCATCATTAACGGCGGTACCTTCCAGTGCGCCACCCCCCAGTGGACGCTGAACTGCAAGGACGGCTCCACCGCTCACATCACCGTCAACGGCGGTACCTTCTATAAGTACAATCCCGCTGAATCCACCTCCGGCGCCGGCGAGGTCGTTCTGGGCGAGGGCTGCACGGTCGTGCAGAACGGCGATTGGTACACCGTAGTCAAGAACTAAACGCTGATACTTTCGTATAAAAGGGGATGCTCTAAGGGATGCTCTTCCAGAGGGGGAGCATCCCCTTTTTTCGACCTTCCGGGCGACAGTGAAAGAGGATATCTGCAAAATATTTCGCCTCAAGAAACTTACTTTCCGTAAAGTTTCCTGCAAGTTTGTGAAAACTGTATAAAATGCGGGGCTGCAGGGCAGTAAATTCGACATACCCCCCATTGACTTTTGCATATAAAACCGGTAAACTATGCAACATCAAGCGGCCCACCCGTGTGGGCCAGCCTTTGGAAAGGAGACAGACGTCATGAAGTACACTTCCACCTGTAACCGTACTCATGCTGCCGATGCGTGCTGCGCACCGGCCACTCAGTCTGCCTTCGGCACCGCCTCCTATCTGTTTGCTCTGGACACTGCCATTCTGGCGGTGTCCATTTTGCTGTCCGTTCTGCTGGGGGTACTGGTGGCTCTGGCGATCCTGCTGGTTCTGATCGTACTGGTACGAATTATTCCGCATCCCGCAGTAAGGCGCAGCGTCGAGTGGTTCCCGGCAGAATAGTCCGGGACAGAAACTTGGCTGACGGCTTTGCTGCAAGAGCAAGGCCGTTTTTCTTTTGTATTTTTAAGCCCACCGGCTGAAAATAAAACCTACAAGAATCGAGGAAAGAAACATGAAAAAGGGAATGAAACTTGTATGTATGGTATTGACGCTGGCCATGCTGCTGGGCCTGCTGGCCGGATGCGGCGGCAAGGGCGACGATGACAGCAACGGCGGAAGCGACCAGACTCTGCTGCTGGGTCTCATCGGCCCCATGACCGGTGACTATGCCCACTATGGTACCTCCACCCGTGACGGCGCTCAGGTGGCTGTGGAGGAGATCAATGCCGCCGGCGGCGTCAACGGCTGGCAGCTCAAGCTGCAGACCGAGGACTCTCAGGGCGATCCCGACTCCGCCATTTCCGCCTTTGGTAAGCTGATGGACGACAAGATGAACGTCTCTCTGGGCTGCGTGCTGTCCGGCGAGGCCCAGTCCGTCATCACCGCCGCCAAGAACGACGACGTACTCGTTGTCACCTGTACCTCCTCTGCCGAGAAGTGCATTCAGGGCAACGACAAGGCCTTCCGTGTCTGCTTCAACGACCCGGCACAGGGTACTGCCTCTGCCAACTATATCGCTGACAACAAGCTGGGCAGCAAGATCGCCGTGTTCTATCAGTCCGACATCGACTACTCCGCCGGTCTGGTGGAGACCTTCACCACTCAGGCGGCCCAGCGGGGTCTGACCATCGTCACCCAGCAGGCCTTCACCGAGGGCACCAAGACGGATTTCTCCACTCAGATCAACGCCATCCGTGATTCCGGCTGCGATTTGGTGTTCCTGCCCATCTATGCCGCTGAGGCTTCCGTGTTCCTGACCCAGGCTCAGGGCAAGCTGGACGGCATCAAGGTCTTTGGCTGCGACGGTCTGGACGGCCTGCAGACCAAGGTCTCCGATATGACTATGCTGGAGGGCGTCATGATGCTGACCCCCTTCGCCGTGGACGCTCCCGACACCAAGACCCAGACCTTCGTGGACAAGTTCACCAAGCTCCACGGCTCCGCCCCTGACCAGTTCGCCGCCGACGCCTACGACGCCGTGTACGCCGTGAAGGCGGCCATGGAGGCCTGCGGCAAGACCCCTGCTGACGCCGACTTCACCTCCGCCATGGTGGATGCCATGTACACCATCACCGTGGACGGCCTCACCGGCACCATGCAGTGGGACGCCACCCGTGAGCCCGACAAGAACGCCAAGGCCATGGTGTTCGCCGCCGACGGCACCACCAGCCTGCTTGGCTAAGTGACCGGATGTTCTCCGGGGCTTCGGCCCCGGAGAGCACCCAGTCTACCGAACGGCAGAACAGTGCCTGCCGGTGTATCTCCGGCACGGCAGTATTGTGCCGCCCGGCCCGCCCTCCGGACAGGGAGGGATATCCGGAAGAAAGAGAGGAAACTGATTTATGACCCGATTGATCGAGACCCTTATCAGCGGTCTGAGCCTCGGCAGCATCTATGCGCTGATGGCTCTGGGCTATACCATGGTCTACGGCATCGCCAAGATGCTGAACTTCGCCCACGGCGATATCATCATGGTGGGAGCCTATGCCGTTGTCACCTCCGTGCTGACGCTGGGGATGCCGCCGCTGGTGGCTATCCTCATCAGCATCGCCATCTGCGCCCTGCTGGGCATCACCGTTGAATTTCTGGCCTACCGGCCCCTGCGGCAGGCCCCGCCGTTGGCGGTCCTGATCACCGCTATCGGTGTCAGCTATCTGCTGCAGAATCTGGCGCTGCTGATCTACGGCTCGGAGCAGAAGGCCTTTCCGGTGCTGTTCACCATCCCCAGCGTGGAGCTGGGCGGCGTGTACATCGACGGCATTACCATCGCCACCATGGCGGTGACGGCCATTATCATGGTGGGACTGTCCCTGTTTATCAACCGTACCCGGATGGGCAAGGCCATGCGGGCGGTGTCGGAGGATAAGGAGGCGGCAGAGCTGATGGGCATCAGCGTCAACCGCACCATCACCGTCACCTTTGCCATCGGCTCGGCGCTGGCGGGCGTGGCCGCCATCTTCTACGGAGCGGCCTACACCTACATCCGGCCCACCACCGGCGCCATGCCCGGCATCAAGGCCTTTACCGCAGCCGTGTTTGGCGGCATCGGGTCTATTCCCGGCGCTATGCTGGGCGGTGTGCTGCTGGGTGTTATCGAGCAGCTCTCCAAGACGTATATTTCCACCCTGTGGGCCGACGCCATCGTGTTCGGCGTGCTGGTGGCGGTGCTGGTGGTGAAGCCCACCGGCCTGCTGGGCAAGCGTATCAGTGAGAAGGTGTAAGCTATGGGAAAGAATATGACCTCCGGCGCACGGCGCCTCAGCGGCAACGCCGTGACGCTGCTCATCACCGCCCTGCTCTGCGGCGGCTCCGCTGCCCTCATTTATTCCGGAGCTGCCAGCCGGCAGATCTCCAATATGCTCATCTCCATGGCCTGCTACATCGTCATGGCGGTGTCCCTGAATCTGGTAGTGGGCCTGCTGGGTGAGCTGTCGCTGGGCCATGCGGGCTTCATGTCCGTGGGCCTGTTCACCGGCTGCCTGCTCTCCATTCAGCTGGCGCAGAGCGTCCCCATCGGAGTGCGGATGCCTCTGTCCATGCTGCTGGGCGGCGTGGCGGCGGCGGTGGTGGGCCTGCTGGTGGGCCTGCCTGCCCTGCGGCTCAAGGGCGACTATCTGGCCATCGTGACGCTGGCCTGCGGCGAGATCATCAAGACCATCATCAACAATCTCTCCGTCACCGGCGGCGCCAAGGGGTTGGATACCAGCGAGATCTACGCCGATACCCGGACGCTGCTGCCCTTTGCCATCGTGCTGATTTTTCTGGTGGTGCTGGTGATGATGAATCTGAAAAACTCCCGCCATGGCCGGGCCATCATGGCCATCCGGGATAACCGCATCGCCGCCGAGTCCAACGGCGTCAACGTGACGTATTACAAGCTGATGGTGTTCGTGCTGGCGGCTTTCTTCGCCGGAATGGCCGGTGTGCTGTACGGTCATACGCTGGCCAACATCAAGCCCGCCATGTTTGACTATAATATGTCTATCGAAATTCTGGTGATCGTGGTGCTGGGCGGCATGGGCTCCATCCGGGGCTCCATCATCGCCACCATCATCCTGCGGGCTCTGCCGGAGGTACTGCGTCAGGTGGCAGACTACCGGATGCTGGCCTACTCCGTACTGCTGATCGTCATTATGCTGCTGAACTCCTCCCCGCAGTTTGCGGAGTGGAAGGGGCGGTGGTCCCTGAAAGCCCTGTTGAGCCTTGGAAAGACCCGGAAGGAGAAAACGAAAAAGGAGGCGGCGAAGAAATGAAAGAGTTGAAAACTGCCGGTGTGCGGCTGCCGGATTCGCCGCTGGTTCCGTACCCCAGCCGCTCGCTGGTGCCGGAGCGTGATGTCCGCTACGCCCCCGTGCTGGAGGCCAGCCGACTGGGCATCGATTTCGGCGGTCTGACCGCCGTGGATGACTTCACTCTCACCATCGGCCGCACGGAGATCGCCGGACTGATCGGCCCCAACGGAGCCGGGAAGACCACGGTCTTTAATCTCCTCACCAGCGTCTATCAGCCCACCCGGGGCAGCATCCTCATCAATGGGATGCCAACGGCGGGCAAGTCCACCCATCAGGTCAGCCGCATGGGCATCGCCCGTACCTTCCAGAATATCCGGCTGTACAACGATATGAGCGTCATCGACAATGTGAAGGTGGGGATGCACAATAGCGTCCGGGAGAACCTGCTGGCCGCCGTGACCCATGGCTTCGGCTACCGCAAGGCGGAGCGTCAGGCGGAGGCCACGGCGCTGGAGATGTTGGACTTCTTCGGCATGGCGGATCTGGCCCATGCACAGGCGGGGAGCCTGCCCTACGGCGCACAGCGCCGTCTGGAGATCGTCCGGGCGCTGGCCTCCGGGCCATTGCTGCTGCTGCTGGACGAGCCGGCGGCGGGCATGAACCCTTCCGAGACGGCGGAGCTGATGGAGAACATCCGCCGCATCCGGGATACCTTCCAGATCGCCATTCTGCTCATCGAGCACGACATGAATCTGGTCATGGGTATCTGCGAGGGCATCTGCGTGCTGAACTACGGCAAGGTCATCGCCAAGGGCAGCCCTGCCGACATCAAAGCCAATCCCACCGTCATCGAGGCGTATCTGGGGAAGAAAGGAGCCAAGGACGATGCTGAAGGTTAAGGATATCAACGTCTACTACGGCAAGATCCATGCACTGAAGAACGTCTCCTTCGAGGTGCGTCCCGGCGAGGTGGTGGCCCTGATCGGCGCCAACGGCGCCGGAAAATCCACCACCCTGAAAACCGTCTCCGGCATGATGCACTCCCGTACCGGCAGCATCGAGTTTCTGGGGGAGGACATCACCCACACCCCCAGCCACAATCTGGTATATAAGGGGCTGGCCCACGTGCCGGAGGGCCGCCGTATCTTCCAGCAGATGACGGTGCTGGAGAACCTGGAGATGGGGGCCTACCTCCACAAAAAGCCTACCCGTGAGGAGCTGAAGGATATCTTCACCCGCTTCCCCCGCCTGCAAGAGCGGCGGGATCAGGTGGCGGGGACGCTCTCCGGCGGCGAGCAGCAGATGCTGGCTATGGGCCGGGCGCTGATCAGCCACCCCAAGCTGCTGATGCTGGACGAGCCCTCCATGGGCCTTGCCCCCATTCTGGTGGCACAGATCTTCGCTATCATCCGGGAGCTGCACCAGTCCGGCACCACCATCCTGCTGGTGGAACAGAACGCCGAAATGGCCTTGCAGGTGGCGGACCGGGCCTATGTGCTGGAATCCGGAAAGATCGCACTCTCCGGCACCGGCCGTGAGCTGGCGGAGTCCGACTCCATCAAGAAGGCATATCTGGGCGGCTGAGCCGCCGCCCCCGCCGATGGGGCGCTGAATTTGCTACTCTTTCCCTCTTCCTTTATTTACCATCAACGCCGCACCCCGGTTCGGGATGCGGCGTTGATGGCGTTTGAGGGCCTTGGGGAGATGCGGTGAAGGAGAGCGTTTGTGCAAAAAGCCGACCCGGCGGTACGATTCATTCCGAACGTTCCGCCGGGAAAACGGGGCTGGGGGATACCGTGAAAGCGCCGGAGGGGGCTTTTGATACGGCTTCTTGATGCCGGCCGCAGGCGGAAGGGGAAAAGCTTCCAAATTTGCGGAGAAAATCCCCAGTAGCCTTGTGAGAGTGAACAAAAAGGCGATTTGTGCTGTTTGCCCTCTGCAAGGCGGGGAAGGTCTATGGTATAATATGTGCAAACAAATGTCCACGAGACAGAAAGGGGCGATGGGTCATGCAGACCAAAGAAATCCAAAAGGTGCTGGTGGCCAACCGTGGCGAAATTGCCATCCGCATTTTCCGTGCCTGCCACGATCTGGGCATCCACACGGTGGCCATCTACTCCAATGAGGACACCTATTCGCTGTTCCGCACCAAGGCGGACGAGGCGTATCTGGTGGGGGAGAAGAAATCCCCGCTGGGGGCGTATCTGGACATCCCCGGCATCATCGGACTGGCTAAGCGCCGGGGCGTCACCGCCATCCATCCCGGCTACGGCTTCCTGTCGGAGAACGCAGACTTTGCCAGAGCCTGCGAGGAAAACGGCATCCTGTTCATCGGTCCCTCTGCCAAGGTGCTGGGGCAGATGGGCGACAAGCTCAGCGCCAAGGAGATCGCTCTGGCCTGTGGTGTTCCCATCATCCCCGGCTGCACGGAGCCTCTGCGGGACGCAGAGGACGCTGTGGAGAAGGCGGTGTCCTTCGGCTTCCCGGTGATTTTGAAGGCGGCGGCCGGCGGTGGCGGTCGTGGGATGCGCCGCTGCGACAGCCCGGAGGAGGTCCGCACCGCCTATGAGCTGGTGCACAGCGAGGCGGAGAAGGCCTTCGGCTGCGGCGATATTTTCATGGAGAAATATCTGGTGGAGCCCAAGCACATCGAGGTGCAGATCCTGGCGGACCAGCACGGCAACGTCTATCATCTGGGCGAGCGGGACTGCTCCCTCCAGCGGCGGTATCAGAAGGTGGTGGAGTTCGCCCCGGCATGGTCCGTCCCGCAGGAGACGGTGGAGGCGCTGCGCCGGGATGCCGTGAAAATTGCCCGCTCGGTGGGGTACGTCAGCGCCGGTACGGTGGAGTTTCTGGTGGATAAGAACGGCGGCTACTACTTCATCGAGATGAACCCCCGCATTCAGGTGGAGCATACGGTGACGGAGATGGTCACCGGCGTGGATATCGTTCGAAGTCAGATCCTCATTGCCGCCGGGTATCCCCTGAGTCACCCGGAGATCGGCCTGAACCGGCAGAAGGACGTCCACGTCGACGGCTACGCCATCCAGTGCCTGTCTCTTATACACATCTGACGCTGCCGACGAATAGA